>SDBV01001956.1_pt1 | contig 30861 bp, 30 predicted proteins | sample 2277081 | NCBI WGS metagenome assembly SDBV01 (sample SAMN10402039, study PRJNA504765) | marine sediment metagenome | isolation source: marine sediment core GS10_PC15, 223 cmbsf | place: Arctic Ocean: Southern Knipovich Ridge | collected 2010 | reverse complement strand
ATAAAATTAGTGCCTTCTTCATATTTTCTCCTGAAATATTCACGATTGATTTATACTTTTTGCTGTTAACTCTTTACAGCGAGGGGATAGATTTAAACAACTCTTTTTCATGTTCCCTTTATATACGCTACGATTTTATATTAAACATTGAGATATAGTCAAATTTATGACAAAGGTGAAAAAAAGCTTAGGAGCCTGTCGGACCTGGGAAATCGTCACGAAAAATGGATAAATTTTGAGCACACAAAAGGGACTCCCTTTCGGCAGTCCCTTTTAAGGTAATTTACACTTAAAAATTAATTATTCACTTCTATGCAAAAGGCTTAATACCTCTGCTCGGTTTTCTCACCTTCACATATCTCTTTTATTTCATCCTTTACAATCTTTCCGTCCTCCCATACCCTCTCCTGGACCTTGTGGCAGTTTGTCCGGGCGTTATAATCTACAGGGTCGGCCCTGTAAACACCTCGGCCGTCTGTAGTCCTGTATTCCACAGGTCTCCCTGTCTGGACAGACTCTTGTGAAGCCTTTGAAGATATGTCAGCAATTGATGCTCCGAATATCGCGCCGAGGGCCGCACCGATAACACCGCCGCGCCACGGGTTCTTGCTGTCAAGTAATGCCCCCGCAACTCCGCCGACACCTGCACCAACGCCTGCACCCTGGGTTTTACGGTCCATACCCGCACAGCTCAACAGCAGGCCGAATAATGATATAACTGCTATTAACGAAATAATCTTTTTCATGTCTCCCTCCTTAAAAATCTATTTAGTGTTTTCTTTAATATCTAAATGTATCACCTTTTATATAACATTCAGGAATTTCATTGCAAGTGAAAATTACCATTTAAACAGTCTCTTCTGTTAAATACAGTATACTATTATAATTATGAAAAATATATGAATATTTAGATGAGAAACTACAAGAATTAAGGAGTCAAAAGCCAGTAGCCAGAATTGCGACATTAAAACATATAAATACATTTCAGTCAGCTTTTTCTCTTTTCATTCTGGCTCCTGCCTTCTGACTCCTGGCTCCTTAATTCCTCTTTATTTCTTGATTTTTTAAATTATTCTCCTGATAATATCAGGAAATCCAGTGCATATGTGAATATTACCTTATCATTTGATTTTTTTTGCTCTATACTACTATTGTGTTTTGCGAATATTAACTTATAATTATTTTTTAAGGAGGATAAAATGCAAAAAGGAATGTTCAGAAAGGTTCTTCTCTTCAGTCTTATATGCCTGTTCCTTTCCGGGGGGCTCATTACTTCTTATGCTATGGCCGGGCTCAAAAAAATAGTTGCGGTGTCAAGATTCGAAAATAAGACCAGCTACTCGGGACAGGTGAACCTCGGCGACGGAATGTCGGACCAGCTGACCGATGCGCTGATGCAGAGCGGTAAATTTATTGTGCTGGAGAGGCAGACATTAGGTGATGTCTTTGATGAGCAGGACCTTGCCCAGTCCGGCAGAATGGCGAAGTCAAAATCCGCCAGGACAGGGAAGGCAACCAGCGCCCAGATCCTTATAAAAGGGACCGTAACGGAATTTGAAGCCAAAAGCGGCGGAGGAGGTTCAGGGATCAGCCTCTTTGGTGTAAATGTAGGCGCTAAAAAAAGTGAAGCCCACGTTGGAGTTATCATCCGTCTTATTGATACTACAACAGGCCAGGTCCTGCAGTCCCAGAGAGTGGAAGGGAAGGCCAAATCAGGAGGTTTCAAACTTGGCCTGAATATTAAGGGAGTCGGTTTCGGGACAGACGGTTTCAAGAAGACACCTCTTGGCAAAGCCATGCAGATCGCTATTGATAATGCAGTAGAGTTTATCGCATCAAAAATGGGTGATATTCCATACCAGGGCAGCGTAATTAAAGTGAGCGGAGATGTAGTTTATATTAATGCAGGAACAAGATCAGGAGCAAATGCCGGTGAGGTCTTTACTGTTTATTCAAAGGGAGAAGAGCTCATGGACCCGGATACCGGAGAAATCCTCGGCAGTGAAGAAGAAAGAATCGGTACCGTAAAAGTTTTCGATGTTAAGGAGAAGTACTCCAAGGCCAGGATTGAAGGCAGCGGGACCGGGTTTAAAAAAGGAGACATTATCAGGGACAATTAACAGAAACCGGTATTCGTTAACCGTTGTCCGTTATTTCGTATAACAGATAACATTAATTTGGAGAAAAAAGATGTTCAGAAAAACCGTTATTTTAATTCTTATGTTTTCCCTTACTGCCTTTGCCGGATGTGCGTCGGTAAATAAAGGGGCTGAGAAGGTTGGAGAAGCCGGGGGCAAGGTCATGAAGGTCCCCATCTCGGCAAGTGAAGGCGCTGCAAAAGGGGTCGCAGGAGAAGAAGAGTCTAATCCCTATAAAAGGTAAGACAGCCGTCAGCTAAGGCAGAAGAATAGAAAACGGAATGCAGGATGCATTCTTTTCTTTAAGCTGAGAGCTGAACGCTGATAGCTGACAGCTGCCTTTTCATCTTAAATCTTCCGACCTGTCGGACTTGATCCTGTATCTCTCCAGGATCCTTTTGCTGTATCCATCAGCATTCTTTCTACTGAGGGTTATCTTGTATCCCCTTACATCCTCAATGACATGGTACTTTCCATTATGTTTCTCAAAGGCATTTACCAGGTCTTTCATGGTCGTTACCTTTTTTCCGTTAACCTCGGATATGACCACATTTGTCGTGTTGTAATAACCCGTATTGATTTCATCAGCAAGGACTTTGACCAGCACTATGACCTCCCTTTGGTCTTCAGCCGGTTCTCCGTTAACGAAATAATTCGTCAGTTCAGTAGGCGCATTTGAATACCAGTCACCCGAACCACCGCCGAATTCCATTAAATAATTCAATGTCAGCGGTTCAAATACCATGCCTCCTAAAATATAATACGTAGGCGCTGCATCATATCTGCGCTGCGGCACCAGGCGCTCATAGTCCAGGGGCTTTGTCAGCTTTATATCAACGCTTAACTTTTCCCTGTTCCTTAAAATCTCAAGCGTGACAATATCATTGATCTGTTTCCGCTGCATCATATATGCAAAAAAAGTCCTTTCATCCGTCCTGAACTCTATTGTCCCGTCACTTGCGACATTGACGCCGTCAATTGAGAGGATGATATCTTCCGGCTTAAGGATTCCCGCAGCAGGAGAATCAGGATATATCTTGTTCACCAGGATGCCTGTCTCTTCTTTGCTCATAAAATAACTGAGCCTGATATCCGGGTTCTCCATCTTCTGCATGGATATCCCGAGGTCAGGGGTGCCGTCATGTTTTCCGTCTTCAATATCTTTGAGGAAATGATTGATAACAGGCGTCGGGACCATGTACCCGATATTGTCATAACTTCCGCCGGACAGTCCCTGAAACGCTACCCCGACTATTTTATCGCCGCTGATCACAGGCCCGCCGCTGTTTCCCGAATTAATCGGGGCATCGATCTGGCAGGCCAGCAGGTATGCACCGCTGTGAGTATAGTTGCTGTGTTCGACCCTGGAGACCACCCCCTCGGTTATGGAGAGCTTGTCCCCGCCTTCGGGAAAACCGTAAACAGAAACTTTCTCCCGGACATCAGGAAGATCACCTGTTTCCAGCGGCTCGGAACCGTCAAAAAAAGAGCCGTCATTGACCTTCAAAATGGCAAGGTCGCTCTCGTGGGCTATTATTTCTATCTTCGCAGTATACTTCTTTGCCCTGCCCGCCTTCCTGACCTGAATAAAGGTCTGATCGCTTACCACATGCGCGTTTGTCAATATTTTTTTACCATGAATGATTACTCCCGAACCCTGAAAAGTGCTCTGTCCCTGCATCTGCCACGGCTCATGGTAGTTATATCGATTATTAACAGTGTATATCTTTACGACCGCCTTCTTTACATTAATATCCGCGCGGGCCGGCAGGACGAAGGCACAGCTTAAAATAAGGATTAAAATTATCTTATTGATCAATCGTCCCCTTCCTCTATATCCCCGACGCCGGTCACGCTTCTTGAAATTTCTTTCGGTCTGCCAAAGTAGCTGATATCCCCGACCCCCTCTATTGAGGCATTCAGCTTGCCGGATGCATAGACTTCCGCATCACCTGATCCGACAACTGCAATGCTCACATCTTCGGCCTTGAGCCCTCTTGCGCGCAGACTCCCCGCACCGGATATTCTTGCGGTAAACTTCCCTGTTCTCCCTGAAGCCCGAACATCACTTGCACCGTTTAAATTAAAAGCAAGGTTCTTATTTTTAACACCTGAAATATTAATATCATTTGATCCGTCCGAATCCAGTTTTTCAATATTGTCCTGCGAAATATTCACCTGCAGGGACAATTTGGGACATATTGACTTATCGGAAGTAATAACCAGCGTATCACCCGCTGATTTTGTAACTATGTGAGGAAGAATATTATCATCGCCGATTATCTCGACCCCCTGTTTTTTCTGCAATTCTATTTTTACGTCGAATACACCGTCAATATCAATTTTGTTGAAAGAAGAGACTTTGCGCTGTTCAACCTTCTTCTTCCCGCTCCCTTCTACGCACCCTTCATTAACACTGACACGGCTAGTCCCGCCCATGGCCGTTATTTCCGTATTCGCATCGGCAGCATTAATTGAAATACTGCCCGCATTACCTGTCCCGCTAAAACCAAAAATGGGGAAGACCATCAAATACATTAATAAAAAAAATAAGTTTCTCATGTTCAGACCCCTTTATTTATTTCCCGTCCGCAAAAGAGACACTGACCAGGAAACAGCACTGAATAAAAAAAAGCTTTATAAGCAATACCTTAACATGCCCTGCGGTAATTCACAAAAAACATTAGACTTGCAAAAACTGAAGCAGGGCATCTAATAAAATCCCATTGCATTTTAAAGGTTTTTTTTATTCAGTGCTGTTTCCTTAAATGATATCAGATAGCTTCATCGTATCGAACTGAAAGGCTCGCCCAAATAATTTCTCTCTTTAGATTTCGAATTCCCCAGTTCTTTATACCTGTAAACTATTTTTGTCTCTCCGGATATTGTATCAACAATAAAAGCCCCGTGGGCCTTGCTGTCTCCCCATGCTGATATCTGGTACCTGCCGTTGTCGATCACAACCGTATCATTTGAAGCTCCCATCAGGAAGACCATCCCGATCATAATCAGCATTCCTAAAAGAATATACTTAACCCGCTCCCTGAAAATTCTGTTTTCTGTCATGGTAAAATCTCCTTTTGGATTCATTTTATAAAAAAAAGTTAGAAGTTAGAAGGCAGAAGTAATGAAAAAAAACTTATTATTAAATTCGTACATCCGCTTTCATACTTCTAACTTCACACTTCACTCTTCACCCTGCTACTGCCCGGACTGTGCCTTCTTGAAATCATCAACCTGCGCTCCCGCACCCTCAACCTCTATGAACTTATCATCACCCGCTATTTCTTCGCCGAGTATTTCCGATATAGCAGCTATATCAAGTGACATCTTCACGTATGCGTCTCCGGCATCGTCCCAGCCGAAATCAGTCATCTGGGCAAGATAAATTGTAGCCAGCACCTTTGTCTTTACCATGTCCGATTTCAGCATATAATTCTCAACTGTAGTCTGGCTCTCGAGAGTAAAGCCCACTACACGCTTTACCAGCTGTTTATAGGCATCGACTTCCGCTGCCCTGAGGGCCTTAAGGGGGCCTGCCTGTGAAGGCGTGGACGTAGCAAAAGCGACCCTTCTGAATACCTTGTTTTTAAGGTCCATGATCTGTCCGTCTATATTTTCAATACTGTCCAACTGTACTGTAGCAGTGACCTTGGCAATATCTTTCTGGGCATCATAAATAACTTCTTCAAACTTTACGCCGCTGATCCGTGCAGAAGTCTTGGATTCGGTCTTCCCTATAAAACTTGACGCTATCATGTCCTGGACCTGTTCTGTTGCCCTGACTTTCAGTCCGTAAACTGACTCTACAAGGGCCCTTTCCGCCAGCACCTTTGCAGCCCTCGTCGACATTATTTTTTTGTTTCCCGCCCATCCGGACGCTGCAAACATTGATATCGCAGTGACCGCAATGAATAGAACCTTAATTGTCTTCTTGATCATTTTTTAGTCTCTCCTCTTTTTGCGAAGGCGTCTTTTGCCCGTTATTATTAAAATTTATTGCACCGTCTTTTTCTGTGGTCTGTTTATAGTAGATATCAAAAACAGCCTTCTTATTCTCATATGTGACATTGGCCTTCATATCCACACTGCCGTTTTCAGGCAGGTCCGGGATCTGCTGCACTGCCTGTTTGTTCAGGTCGTCCAGCTCCTGCACGGTCTGTTCGACCATCTCCTGGTTGCCTGCCCATGATAATGCATATGAACAGGTCATAAATAAACAGAGAAGAAATGTAATTAATATCGTCTTCATATTAATCATTGAAGCCTACCATTCGTCATCGCTGAGGATCCTGCCGATTTTTCCGCGTTTTCTTGTTGTCTTTTTTACAACGGGAGCAGCTTCCTCGACAACAGGGACAGGTCCAGCCTCTGCTGCCTGCATCTGTTCTGCCGGCTGTTCCTCCTGGTAAACCTGTGCCGGCTCTTGAGCGCTTTCAACTGCTGCGACCTCTTCCTGAGGCTGTCCTTCGTACAATCTTGCAAGCATGTTCCTTCTTCCGAGTGTTTCCTGGGTAATGGGGATATTAATATAGACATTCCTGAATGTGTCCAGTCCTATTTTTCCGGCTGCCGCATCATAGCTCTGGTTAAGCTCTGACAAAGCCTGCTGAGTAGATGCATCCAGGTCTCCGTTCTGCGGCACATCATACCCGTACAGATACAGCCATTCCTGGACCATTGCGACCGCCGTTGGATCGTTCAATGAATAGTAATACTTCGCCAGTGAGTCCATAACTACTTTATCCGGCATCGCATCTTCCCCCAGCAAGGTCCAGTAAGGGATTACAAGGTGCTTCCCAACGATCTGGATCATGCTGAGTTCAACCAGGAGCCTTACTGCCGCATGCCTTCCCTGGACTTTTTTGATACTACCCTTGAGTCCGAACGTCTGACCGAACAGGCTTATGCCCAGCTCCTTGCCGGCAACAGCCTTGCGTACTTCCATTGCATTGACTGTATTCATTTTCTGGATGCCTGACATTGTCTGGAAATCCAGGAGATTAAAGTCGAGCGCGATTCTCGCCAGACCCGCCTTGTCCGCGCCACCGTATCTCAGGCCGACACTTTTTGAAGGCAGATAGTCCGGAAGGCCTGTAAACTCAGCCCCTGCACTGACATCAGTATTTTTTCCTCTTGTCTCCAGGCCCCTGTCAAATTCGGTTATCCCGCCGCTGAGAATTACATCCGGTATTAATTTATTCTCAAAAGCTGAATAACCGGTGACCATCTGGTTCTGAATAAACGCGGGGTCATACGGAATATAAATTATATTCCCGCCGATTGAATTCAGGGAGCTTTTCATCATTTCGGTAATGTCCCTGGGGATCTCTCCGCCTGTAGACATGGAGGTCCCGGTATTGTCTCCGATCGGATTACTCTGTATCTTCAACTGACCTGTAGCAAAGATCTCTGTCATTAATCCAAGATCATCGAGGGCCCCGGTAAATGAAGTTATTTTGACCTCGGGAGCTGTTTTTTCAAGCTGAACATCAACCTTTCTTGGATCTACGCTTGCGCAGGAAAGCAGCAGCAAAGCCGAGGTCAGCAATACAAGCATGTTCTGTATTTTGTGATATGAATTTTTTTTGCAGACTAGTTGTTTCATTATTCCCTCTTCAATCAACTTCAATTTTATCCTGATAGATAACATTCATCTAAGTGAATTTTATTTTTGTATAATCACATTAATAACTTTATCAACGTTGGCACCGGATTCTACTATCACGCTGTTTTCATTACTATCACCGCTGCCGTCATTGAAGTTCGCATTTTTATCGCCGGCCTTCTGTCTTTTCTGTGCTTCAGCCATTGATTCCAGTACTATAAAATTTACATTTGTCTCTGTCTTGCCTATCTTGTCGTTGGCGCTTATGCTGTCATCTTTATATTTTGAGATGCCATCATCCAGATCACCTCCAAACGAAAGACTTACGATTCCAAATGCAGGTGCGATCAATACTGCAAGTATTATGATCAGCCATTTATTTCTCATAGTTCACCTCCTCTTTGCCTGAGATAACCGGATGCAATGCATCCCTGATCTCAAAGGCTGCGGCCTTTCAGGACCGCAGCCCGGCTGGATCTTTCGATTACTCCATTACTACCGAACCCATATTTGCTTCGCTGCCCTTGCCTATTGCAACGTTGGCCGACTGTTTTACATTGGACTTGTTAATTACTTTCCCTTTAACACTGGTGTTCTTCATTGTTATGGAGCCCATGTTCGCTGTTGCGCCTTTGCCGATTGCAACATTGGCTGACTGCTTTACGTTGGACTTGTTGATGACTTTACCTTTTACATTTGAGCCTTCCATGGTTATTGAACCCATGTTTGCTGTTGCGCCTTTGCCGATCGCTACGTTTGCTGACTGCTTTACGTTGGACTTGTTGATCACTTTTCCTTTTACGTTGGAACCTTTCATTGTTACTGAACCCATATTGGCTGTTGCGCCTTTGCCGATCGCTACGTTAGCCGACTGTTTAACGTTGGATTTGTTGATTACTTTTCCCTTTACATTTGAGTTCTTCATCGTAACCGAACCCATGTTTGCTGTTGCGCCTTTGCCGATCGCTACGTTAGCCGACTGTTTCACATTGGACTTGTTGATTACTTTACCTTTTACATTTGAGCCTTCCATGGTTATTGAACCCATGTTAGCTGTTGCGCCTTTGCCGATCGCTACATTTGCAGACTGCTTTACGTTTGATTTGTTGATTACTTTGCCTTTTACATTCGAGTCCTTCATCCTTATGGAGCCCATATTGGCCTGTGCGCCTTTTCCAATCGCCACATTGGCCGACTGCTTAACGTTGGACTTGTTGATGACCTTGCCCTTTACTGATGATGCGCCAAATGCTACAGATGCACTCAATAATAAAACTCCTGCGGTTAATAAAACTTTTTTCATTACTCCCCTCCTTCTTGTTTGTATGAGCATTATCGCCCTTATTTTCTCAATAAATCCATATAGTATCCGGTTAATATACATCAGCTTCATAATTATTTAAATACCACGGAATTCTTGTTTGATGTTGTTCCTCCAACAGCTATGTTTGCATTCTGTCCGCTCATTTCACTGAGCGGGATCTTTATATCATTAATAACTACTCCTGATGCGGAGACATTGCCTGCACCGCCCCCTCCTGACCTGTTCTTCATGACAACAGAGCCTGAGTTTGCCTCACTTCCTGCACCTACAGCTACATTAGTCGCTGTCATGCCTGTAACAGTATTAACAATCGTGCCGCTGTAACTGCTGTTTTCCAGGTTGACTGAACCCATATTGGCCGTTGTATTACTCCCGATCGCTACATTCGTTGCAGCCCCGGAGCCGGTGGTATTGATAATAGTTCCTTTCATACTGCTATTCTCCAGGTTGACTGAACTGAGATTGGCCTTTGCTTTGTTCCCGATTGCGACATTTGTTACCGCCCCACCCGCGGCAGTATTAACAATCGCGCCTTTCATGCTGCTGTTTTCCATGTTCACAGAGGACAGGTTGGCCTTTGACTTGTTACCGATCGCTACATTGGTTACCGCTCCTCCCCCGGCAGTGTTCACAATTGCGCCTGTCATGCTGCTGTTTTCCATGTTCACGGAAGACAGGTTGGCCTTTGTTTTGTTCCCGATCGCTACATTTGTTACTGCTCCACCTGCGGCAGTATTAACGATTGCGCCTTTCATGCTGCTGTTTTCCATGTTCACGGAAGACAGGTTGGCCTTTGTTTTGTTCCCGATCGCTACATTTGTTACTGCTCCACCCGCGGCAGTATTAACAATTGCGCCTTTCATGCTGCTGTTTTCCATATTCACAGAAGACAGGTTGGCCTTTGTTTTGTTTCCAATCGCTACATTTGTTACTGCTCCACCTGCTGCAGTATTGATAATAGCTCCTTTCATTTTACTGTTCTTCATGCTGACAGCGGAAAGATTTGCCTTGTTGTCCTTGCCGATCGCTACATTGGTTACTGCAGCTCCGGCAGCAGTGTTCACAATTGCGCCTTTCATTTCACTGCCTTCCATATTAACTGCGCCGAGGTTGGCCTCATTGCCTTTTCCTATCGCAACGTTCGTAACAGCCTGGCCGGCAGCCGTGTTTATTATGGCGCCTTTCATCTTGCTGTTTTTCATGCTTACGGCACCGAGGTTGGCCTTGTTGTCCTTACCGATCGCTACATTGGTTACAGCCTGGCCGACTGCTGTGTTAACTATAACGCCTTTAATTTCACTGTTCTTCATACTGACAGCGCCCAGGTTGGCCTCATTCCCTTTTCCTATCGCAACGTTTGTTACGGCCTGTCCAACAGCCGTGTTAATTATTGCGCCTTTCACCTTACTGTTCTCCATATCAACAGCTCCGAGGTTTGCAGTATTGTCTTTCCCGATAGCAACGTTCGTGACAGCCTGCCCGACCGGGGCGTTGATAATAGCTCCTTTTACTTCACTGCCCTTCATCTTTACAGCGCCGAGATTGGCCTCATTGCCTTTGCCGATAGCAACGTTTGTAACGGCCTGTCCGACAGCCGTGTTAATTATTGCGCCCTTTACTTTGCTGTCTTTCATATCAACGGCACCGAGGTTTGCAGTATTGTCTTTTCCGATTGCCACATTGGTCATAGTCTGCCCGACCGGGGCGTTGATGATAGCTCCCTTTACTTCACTGCCCTTCATCTTTACCGTGCCCAGATTGGCCTCATTTCCTTTTCCGATGGCAACGTTTGTTACTGTCTGGCCGACGGCTGTATTGATAACAGCGCCTTTCACTTTAGTGTCTTTCAATTTCACGGCGCCGAGATTCGCTTCATTGCCTTTTCCAATTGCCACATTGGTTATTGTCTGTCCGACGGGAGCATTAATGACAGCGCCTTTCACATCGCTGCCTTCCATTTTTACCACACCAAGATTGGCCTCATTTCCCTTGCCGATGGCAACATTTGTTACTGTCTGGCCTTTAACAGTATTTGCAATAATTCCTTTAAGCTTGCTGTCTTTCAGCTTCACAGCACCGAGGTTGGCTTCATTGTTCTTGCCTATGCCTACATTAGTCAATGTCTTGCCGACAGGGGCATTGATAACAGCGCCTTTTACCTCACTGCCCTTCATCTTTATTGAGCCGAGATTGGTTTCATTTCCCTTGCCGATACCAACATTAATCATGGTATTGGCCTTAGGCGTGTTTGTAAGAATCCCTTTTACATTGCTGTCTTCCAGCTTAATAGAACCCAGGTTGGCTTCGTTGTCTTTGCCTATGCCGACATTCACCATATTTTTTCCGGTCGCCTTATTGACAACCACTCCCGTGGCCTTGCTGTCTTTAAACTTTATGGTACTCAGGTTGGCCTCATTGCCCTTGCCTATGCCGACGTTAACCGTGTTTTTCCCTTTTGTAACATTTATGGCCGCACCCTTAACCTCGGACCCGGCATAAACAGCAGCGGCCCCTAAAAAAAGGAAAGCAAGTGCCAGTGTTATTGTTGTCTTCAAATATTTCATTGTCTTAAACCCCTTTCTCAATACATTATATATATACATTATTTTATCCATTAGTTATCGACTATATACTTTCAATAGTTAAATTGTGAGCCCTGGAAATTGTTATGTCAAGCATTTTCATATCCATTATATATTATTCTTACCCCATACTCTACTTATAAGAATTATTGCTATTTCCCAATTAGTTATATTATATTCAGCCATTTTTATAATATGCTTTTTATCCATGATTAAATTATCTCACTTACCGCTGCCGGAGTAAAGGTAATATTCACCCCGGCTGCATACTTATTCAACCCGTGCCTGTTGAAAATCATCCACCTGTGCGCCTGCACCCTCAACCTCTATAACTTCTTCATCACTGACTATTCCCTCACCAAGTATCTCTGAAATGTCAGATACGTTTAACGTCATCTTCACATAGGCATCCCCGGAGTCGTCCCAGCCAAAATCAGTTAATTCAGCAAGGTAAATAGTTGCCAGGACCTTTGTCTTTACCAGGTCAGACGTCAGCATATAATTTTCAACCGTGGTCTGGCTCTCGAGGTTAAAACCGACAACGCGTTTTACCAGCTGTTTGTACGCATCCACTTCCGCAGCTCTCAGGGCCTTTAACGCTCCGGCCTGTGATGGAGTCGATGTCGCAAATGCCACTCTTCTGTAAATCTTGTTTTTCAAATTCATTACGTCCCCGTCAATATTGGTAATACTGTCCAGACTCACTGAAGCCGTTGTCTTGGCTATGTCTTTTTCAGCATCATACACAACTTCTTCAAATTTGACTCCGCTGATCCGGGCTGAAGTCTTGGTCTCTGTCTTCCCTGTGAAATTTGCCGCTATCATGTCCCGGACTTCTTCGGATGCTCTTACCTTCAACCCGTATATGGACTCAACCAGTGCCCTTTCCGCCAGGACCTTTGAAGCCCTTGTTGTCATTATTTTTTTATTGCCTGTCCATGCCTCCGGAGTAAGCAGTAATGTTAATGCAGTTAATATAAGAATAAATTTTATTGTTTTCGTTATCATTTTCCTTTTCCTCCTTTTTGCAGAAAGACAATAAGGCTGCAGCCTGAGGCTGCAGCCTTATCAGGCCCTTCAGTTATTCCATTACTATTGAACCCATGTTAGCTTCTGCGCCTTTTCCGATTGCTACGTTTGCTGACTGATTTACGTTGGACTTGTTGATTACCTTTCCTTTAACAGTTGTGTTCTTCAATGTTATGGAACCCATGTTTGCTGTTGCGCCCTTCCCGATCGCTACGTTTGCTGACTGTTTCACGTTGGACTTGTTGATCACTTTTCCTTTTACATGTGAGCCTTCCATTGTTATTGAGCCCATGTTAGCTGTAGCGCCTTTGCCGATAGCTACGTTTGCTGACTGCTTTACATTGGACTTGTTGATCACTTTTCCTTTAACGCTGGAGCCTTTCGCGGTTATTGAACCCATATTAGCTGTTGCGCCTTTGCCGATCGCTACGTTTGCAGACTGCTTTACGTTGGACTTGTTGATCACTTTACCTTTTACACTGGAGTTTGCAAGGGTTACTGAGCCCATGTTTGCTGTTGCGCCTTTGCCAATCGCTACGTTTGCTGACTGTTTTACGTTGGACTTGTTGATCACTTTACCTTTTACATTTGAGTTTGCAAGGGTGATCGAGCCCATGTTTGCTGTTGCGCCTTTTCCGATTGCTACGTTTGCCGACTGTTTTACATTGGACTTGTTGATTACTTTACCTTTTACATTTGAGCCTTTCAGCCTTATTGAACCCATGTTGGCCTGTGCTCCCTTTCCGATCGCTACGTTTGCTGACTGCTTTACATTGGACTTGTTGATGACCTTGCCTTTTACTGTTGATCCTGCGAATGCTACTGATGCACTTAATACTAAAATCCCTGCTGTCAATAATACTTTTTTCATTTTCTCCTCCATACTGTTTTTTTGTATGAGCAATTCTGCTCCTGTTTTTAAATTCTGCATGCCACTCTGCATGCATGTTGGGTTTATATTAAACACCGCAGGATTTTCACTTATTGTCCTGCCTGCTGCGGTGATATTTTTTGAATTCATTTCCAGGTTTCTCATTGTTAAAATTTTCTCTTTCATTTATTTAATCCTTGAACTCATTATCGCTCGCTGCACCTTCAGAGTAAAGGTAATATTCACCTTGAATTTATGGTAATTTTCACATCCGGCTTTCACGCTGCTGATAGTTTCCTGAATGTTTTTTCTCTCGCTCATCATGAATGGATTATTGCATCCAGGCACCGTTGAGTAAAGGTAATATTCACACTGGAATTCATTGTTTGAGAACATTGTTTTTTCAGGGAAGGGTCAGATATAATGTGGGCTATGCGGGTAATCATAGTAGGTGCCGGAGAGGTCGGGTTTCAACTGGCAAGGCTTCTTTCTGTGGAAGACATTGATGTTGTTGTTATAGACAAGAACAAAGAAAAACTCAAGAGGATATCCGCAGAACTCGACGTCGCCCTTGTTGAAGGTGAAGGGGGATCTCCTTCAATCCTGAAAGAGGCCGGCGCTGACGAGGCAGAAATACTCCTTGCTGTCACTAACATGGATGAAACCAACATGATTGCCTGCCTTGTCGCCAAAGTAATGTTTCAGATCCCCAGGAATGTGGCGCGTATAAGAAACCTGGAGTATTTCTCAAATGACATTCTTCTCCAGAGCCTCGGCATAGACCCTGCGATAAGTCCGGAAATAGAAGCTGCCAAAGCCGTGATCCGCCTGATTGAAGTTCCTTTTGCAGCTGATGTAGAAGACTTTGAGGCCGGTGAAGTCAGGGTTATCGGCTTCAGGATTCCTCCGAATTCAAAATTGATCGGGAAGGCATTTAAAGATCTCAACCTGACAAAACCAAAAATCCTTATCGGGGCTATCCAGCGCAAAGGCGATGTAATAATTCCTTCCGGTAATGACACGATAAAGAAAAACGATATTATATTTCTGCCGGTCAAGAGGGAAAACATCGACCTTGTATGTTCCAGTGTCGGCGGCGTAGAAATTCCGGTAAAAAGGATAATGATCCTGGGCGGCGGCAGGATAGGGTTTTATGTGGCAAAGACAATGGAAGAGAGAAACCTGAGCGTAAAGATCATTGAAACGGATGCTGAAAGGTGCAAGTTTTTGCTCAAATCCCTCAAGAAGAGCGTTATACTCCACGGGGACGGTTCGGACCAGAAGCTTCTTGAGGAAGAGAATATTAATGATATGGATGTCTTCGCCGCCATATCAAATAATGAAGAACTAAATATAATGGCGTCACTGCTGGCCAAAAGCCTTGGGGTAAAGAAGGTCATTACTATTGTTAACAAGACCGACTACCTGCCCCTTGCCAACAATCTCGGGATTGAGGCTGTCCTGAGTCCGCGGCTTATTACAGCGAGTACTATAATGAGATACGTCAGAAGCGGAAACATTCTCTCTCTTACAACAATAGCAGAGGGGAAGGCCGAAATAATGGAGGCCGAAGTAAAAGAGGGTTCGATACTTATTGGAAAGACTCTTCGTGAAGTTGAACTCCCCAAGAAAACCCTGATCGGGGCAATTATCAGGGATAATGATGTTATTATACCCTCCGGCAATGACAGGATTTCCAGTGACGATAAGCTGATAATCTTTACTCTGCAGGATTCTATTAAACAGGTAGAAAAACTTCTTCAATGAACACCGCTCTTGTTTTAAATCTTACAGGGGTTATTCTGTTATTTTCTTCCTTATTCATGCTTGTACCCTTTTTTGCCGCACTGTTTTACAGAGGACAGGACCTGGGAGCATTTTTCATTTCTTTTTCAATTACTTTTCTTGCGGGGCTTTCTTTGTATTTTCTAACAAAGAGCCAGAAGAAAGTAGAGCTGAAACACAGAGACGGTTTTGCTATCGTAACTTTTAGCTGGGTAATAATGTCGATGTTCGGATCTCTGCCTTACATGCTGTCGGATGTATCTCTCTCCTTTACAAATGCATATTTTGAATCCATGGCCGGTTTTACGACTACAGGCGCATCGGTCCTGCATAACCTGGAAGAACTGCCGAAAGGTATCTTGCTGTGGAGAAGCCTGACACAGTGGATGGGCGGTATGGGAATAATAGTATTCTCTCTTGCAATCCTTCCGATGCTGGGCGCAGGCGGGATGCAGCTGTTTAAGGCGGAAGTGCCTGAAATCGGTGTTGAGAAACTCAGGCCGAGGATTATTGATATGGCAAAGTCCCTGTGGTACATATATGCAGGACTTACTGCCATTCTCATGGTTCTATTATTTACCGCCGGAATGAGTTTCTTCGATGCAGTGTGCCATGCATTCACCACCATGGCCACAGGGGGATTTTCAACAAAGAGTTTAAGCATTGCATATTTCCGGAACAGTTATATAGATGTGATCATAACTGTTTTTATGTTCCTGGCCGGCATTAATTTTTCCCTTCACTTTTATGCGTTACGGGGCAAGTTATCGCGTTTCGGGAAAAGCAGTGAGTTCAAGTTCTATTGTTCGGTTGCTTTTACAGGAATTACGATTATTACCGCCAGCACAATGCTTTCCGGACATTATTCAGTTCTGGAGGCCCTGCGCTTTTCCTCTTTCCAGGTGGTTTCAATTATGACAACCACGGGCTTTGCAACCGCTGACTATGAATTATGGCCTGTGTTATCACAGATGCTTCTGCTCAGCCTTATGTTTTTCGGCGGCATGGTCGGCTCGACCGGCGGCGGCATGAAACAGGTCAGAATCCTGCTTATGTTAAAACAGGCCTACCGTGAACTCTATCATTTAATCCATCCCCATGCAGTTACGGCCCTGAAGCTGGACGAAAAGAACGTGCCGAAAGAGACCCTTGGAGGCATATGGGGGTTCCTGTTTCTGTTTGTTCTTATCTCGGTTGTTTCTACAATTATAATGACCGGACTGGGAATTGATCTTATTACATCTGCGAGTTCAGTAATTTCCGCAATGTCTAACGTGGGGCCTGCGCTCGGAGAAACCGGCCCGGTCGATAATTATTCTGCAATACCGTCGGCAGGAAAATGGGTCCTCGTTTTATGCATGTTGATTGGCAGGCTTGAAATATATACTGTTATATTGTTGTTCATACCAATTTTCTGGAAGAAATAATTTTTTCAAAAAACAAATTTCAGGCAATTATATGGAGTGGAATGTATTCTAAATCACAAAAAACAAAAGTTTTTCTTGACAATAAGTGCGCATATCTGTTTATTTATAGATACATGAGTAATATATGCACAAATGAGATAGGGCTAAACTATTTCCGGCAATATGCCGATAGTTAATTTAATGGTTCCGGAAGGGAACAATAATTATATTTAAATAGTTGAGAATTATAGAAACTTAATTTAAAAAAGTCATTTATTGGGGATAGAAATTATTAGATGAGCAAATTGCTAAAAGCAAAAACATCGAATCTAAAAATAACTCGTCTAACAGAAAAAGCCGCTTACGCATATAGTAGTATTCCACCTTTTTGTAAAACCTTAAACCCGGGAAAATATTTTTAACTGATAATGTTTGGCAAAAAAGAAATAATAGGCCTTGATGTTGGCTCCAAGCATATTAAAATAGTCCAGCTCAAGGAAAACAAGGGCACCTATCAACTCCAGAGGCTGGGAATTACTACCCTCCAGCCCGAGCTTATTGTAGACGGGTCCATACTTGATTCTTCACGTGTTGTTGAAGCTATTAAAGAGCTTATTTCAAATACGGACATCAAAGTAAAGGACACGACTTTATCTGTCTCCGGACATTCATCAGTAATTATAAAAAGAGTATCACTGCCGCAAATGTCCGAGGATGAACTGGAGGAATCGATAAAGTTCGAGGCCGAGCAGTACATACCGTTTGATATTGAAGATGTAAATCTTGATTTCCAGATACTCGGGCTTGCTGAAGAGGACAATATGATGGATGTGCTTATCGTGGCAGTCAAGAGAGATAAAATCAGCGAATATGTTTCAGTCGTAACGGAAGCGGGGCTCAACCCTGTTGTTGTGGATGTAGACGCATTCGCCCTGGAGAATATGTATGAACTCAACTATAATGTCAACGAAGAAGAAAATGTAGCGCTTGTTAATATTGGAGCAAGCATGATCAATATAAATATCCTGAAAGGGGGAGTTTCCGTTTTCACAAGGGACAGCTCAATCGGCGGCAACCTTCATACAGAAGCATTACAGAAAGAATTTACCATTTCATATTCCAATGCAGAGAAACTGAAGCATGAAGGTTCCATGGAAGGTATCGCGGAGGAAGATGTGACTGCAGCTTTAATGTCAGCTTCGGAAGATATTATTGCTGAAATTTCCCGTTCTTTTGACTACTTCAGGGATACAACCAACATTATGAACATTGATGAAATAATTCTAAGCGGAGGCGGAGCGTTAGCCAGGGATTTTAACGTTTTATTATCAGAGCGCGCAGGAATAGATGTTAAAGTTGCAGAACCGTTAAAGAACATTCAAGTTCCGGAAAACTTTGATAGTGAATATTTAAAAAAGGTCGAGCCCCTCGTATCAGTCGCCATTGGTCTCGCCTTAAGGAGAGTTGGAGATAAATGATCAGGATTAATCTTCTCCCGGGAAAGAAAAAACCCCTGATATTGCCTCACGTTTTAATCTACGGAATTATCGGTACATTTGTCTTAATAATTGCACTGGTAGTTTTTGGTGTGTATTTAAACAAAAAAGTTTCTGCAATGCAAAGTGATATCTCTGTTAAAGAGAAGAAGTTAAATGAACTGAAAGAAACACTGATAGAGGTTGCGAACTACGAAAAGGACAATCAGGAGTTCAGAGAAAAAGCAAAAATCATTGAGCAGCTGAAAAAGAACCAGGTTGCCCCACTGATACTACTTGATGAAGTAAGCGAAAAGCTTCCCAAGGGTGTCTGGCTGACCCGGCTTACAGACAATGGAGGTTTGATAAGCATTGAGGGTCTTGCTCACTCAAATTATGATCTGGTCGGGTATATTCAGAGTTTAAAGGGATCAAAGCACCTTCAAAATGTAATGCTTTCCGAGTCGCGTCAGGCGGAAGTAGAAGGTGTGTCAGTTTACAAATTCAAACTCACATTTAAGGTCAAGGTATAATTTACGATGGCAGCTAATATAAATATAAATCTGAATCTTAATAAGTTCAAAAATCTTCCGTCCCATTTTCAGATACTGATTACAGTAGCACCTGCTATCATTTTAATAGCATTATTCTTTTTTCTTATTTTCTCTCCTAACAACAAAGAAATCAAAGGACTGGAAATAAGGCTCGCCAAACTTGAAAAGGACATTGCTGACAGTCAGGCGAAAATAAGCAAGCTGGATGAGCTTATCGAGGAGAATAAAGTACTCAAAGTAAAACTTCAAAAACTAAAGGAACAGCTGCCGGAAGAAAAAGAGGTATCCGTCCTTTTAAAGCAAATATCCGAGCTGGGACTCAGGTCCGGACTCGAGATACTTTTATGGAAACCTGAAGCCAGAAAGACCGGGCCAGGAGGCCTTTATGTAGAAATCCCTGTCAAGGTGGAAGTCCTTACCGGATATCACAGACTGGGAGATTTTTTCAGCCATATAAGCCGTCTGCCCCGTCTTGTTAATATATCGCAGATCAAGTTAAATAAACAATCCCCAAAGGGGCGCGGGCTTATAAAAGGTACGTTTCTGGCCCGCACTTTTGCGTCGGTAGATCCCGGCAATGTAGCGGGAGGGCCCGCTGTCCGGAGGTAAAAGGGATGGCCGGCAAGTAAGATAATGCAGAAGAGAAAAGAACAACATACGGCCCTATTTACCATAATTATATTTGTATCTCTGGTCTTCAGTGGATGCAGCAATAATACAACACCTCCAGCCGGAACAGTAAAAAAACCGGTTGCAGCGAAACCTGCCAGCGTTCCTCAAGCGCCGAAGCCCGAGGCAGTCGTCAAGGCTGAGGATTCACCTGAAAAAGAGGGATACATATATGATCAGAGGGGCAGGCGTGATCCATTTTCATCACTTATTATCCCGTCGGAAGAAAGCAAAAAAGATGACAGCAAGATAGGCACCCTTGAAGGTTACGATTTAAGCGAATTTGTTTTGCTTGCGATAGCCAAAAAAGGATTATTGCATTACGCTCTCCTTGCAACGCCTGATAACAGGTCGTTTACTGTTAATAAAGGCAATACTATAGGTCTGAGAAAAGGTACGGTCATGGAAATCACAGCTGATATGATTGCACTTGTGGAATACTCCAAGGACTACAGGGGAGAGAAAATACCCAGGCAAATAATATTGGAGTTTCATAAAGGAGAATAAAATAATGAAAGTCAGGAAATATTTTTTAATATTTATGGTCTTATTGATATTCGGGGTTATGGAACTCAATGCTCGATCCGAAGAACAGCCTGAAAAACAATCAGAGATTACTGTAATAGATGTAGCGAATGTTGACGGCACAACCGAAATAAGGATAGAGAGCAGCGGTTCCTTTAATTACACAATGCATAAACCTTCCGACCCCTTCCAGGTTGTAGTGGAATTACAGGATACGGGCCTGGGGGAGTTTAACGAGAAGATTGTATTTGACAAAAACGGGGTTTCGGAAATAACTCCCCTGGCGGACGAAAATGCACCGGATATTGTAAAACTCCGGATTACCCTTACAGTGCCTGTCGAAGTTGAACCGATTTATAATGAAAACCTGCTGATCCTGGCCTTTGATAATCCCGAATTCGAGGAAACAGCTGATGTTGAAAGCACCTCATCTCCCGAAGAAGATACAGAAGAACCCGCAGAGGAAGGATTCTATGGAGAAGAGGAAGCAGAGGTCGAAGAAATAAAGGAAATTGCGGAAACCGAACGCGAGTTTTTGACGAATAAATACGTGGGCGAAAAAATATCCATTGATTTTCAGGATGCTGAGCTAATGCATGTATTCAGACTTATTGCAGATATAAGCGGTTATAATATCGTGGTCAGCCCGGATGTTAAAGGCAGATTTTCGATGAGGCTTACTGACGTCCCCTGGGACCAGGCACTTGATGTAATACTCAGAAATTATAATCTCTCTAAAAGCCTGGAAGGCAATATTATCAGGGTAGCCCCGACGTCCGTTCTTTCGAAGGAAGAAGATGAAATTGCCCGGGCTAAAGAATCTCAGGAAAAGGCAGGTGACCTGGTAACAAAGGTTTATTCAATCAACTATGCCAGTGTTGGTAGTGTTAAAGCCGCCATTAGTGACGCCAAGATATTGACAAAGAGAGGTTTTATCAGCGTTGATGAGAGGACAAGCTCCGTAATAATAAAAGATGTGGATAAGAAACATATGGAATACAACAACCTTATAAAGGCACTCGATGCGCCTACACCTCAGGTGAGTATTGATGCGAAGATTGTAGAAGTAACGACGGAATTCCAGAATGAGCTCGGAATACAATGGGGCATGCTCTGGGAACCTAATGAAGAAAATATTTCGGTAGGGGCTAATCAGATTCCCGGTGGTACCGGCCGCACTTTCAACTGGGCGGATTCTCTTAAATCGCCTGTTACCACGACCCCTCTCATGGTTAATATGCCGGCTGTCGGAGTAGCACCCGGAAAAGGAGGGGCAATCGGCCTCGGTTTTTTGTCAGATTCACAAGCTTTTGCACTTGACATACAGCTTTCAGCAATGGAGAGCAGTGGAAAGGGCAAAGTAATATCCAATCCCAGGATAACAACAAGCGACAACCAGGAAGCAAAAATAATGCAGGGCAAAAAAATACCTTACCAGACTGTTTCAGACTCAGGCACCAAGACAGAATTTATGGATGCATTACTGGAACTGATTGTGACCCCTCACATAACTCCGGAAGGAACTATTGTAATGAAGCTTGAAGCAAAGAAAAACGAGGCTGACTTTGCCGGTCCCCAGGTACTCGGTGTCCCCACTATTGATATTAAGGAAATTAAAACACAGGTCCTGATAAAAGATAATGATACCCTGGTTATAGGGGGCATCTTCAAGACAAATACTGCAAAAAACATTGACAAAGTTCCGTTTTTTGCAGACATACCATTTTTGGGATCACTCTTCAGACATAAGAAAGATGTGGACAATACAGACGAGCTTCTCATATTTATAACACCCAGAATTGTTAAACAGATGAAATAGTAGTTGAGTTTAAAAATTGCAGGTCAACAAAAAGTACACAGGGGAATAAATAAAAATTCCCGGTGTACTTTTTTATTGCAGCAAAGTAGATTATAATATCTCATCTTATGATTACATTATGAATCACTTAAGCCGGTTATTATATATTTCCCATTAATTCCCCACTTTAGAAAAGGGGGTTAGGGGGGATTTGAGGACACCTGGCAATGGAGAGAATTATGATTAGTAAAATCTCCCCTAACCCCTCTTTTCCAAAGAGGGGGACAAAAAGGGAAGCTGAAATATTCATAAATAACCCACTCGATTACACGAAGAGCCTTAATTATTAATTAAATATGTTATTAATACTATCATGTTAGAAAAGCTCAGATATCTTACATCCGGAGAATCACACGGGCAGGCGCTGGTCTGCATAATTGATGGTATTCCATCCAACCTTCCTTTGTCTGCAAACAATATAGATGCGGACCTGTCAAGACGGCAGAAAGGTTTCGGCAGGGGCGGCCGCATGAAGATAGAGTCTGACCGTGCGGAAATCCTTTCAGGTGTGCGTCATGGAAAGACACTCGGCTCACCTATCTCTCTTTTAATAGAAAATAAAGACTGGGCCAACTGGCAAAATATTATGAGTCCGGAACCGGTCGTAAGGGCACGCCGCAACGTGCCCCTACAAAAAGGGGAACCGGTTACACGTCCGAGGCCGGGGCATGCAGACCTTTCCGGTGCCCTGAAATACGAACACAGGGATATAAGAAACGTCCTTGAACGATCCAGTGCACGAGAGACCGCGGCAAGGGTTGCAGCAGGGGCAGTCGCAAAACAATTCCTTTCTGAATTTAATATCAGAATTATCAGCTATGTGACTGAAATAGGGGGAACCGGGGTTCAGAACGCCAAACTCGGAACTCGGGACGAAAAAAACTTCCTGTCACTTTTCAAGAAAGCTGAAGCATCCCAGGTGAGGTGTCCGGACAAGAAGGCGGAGGAAAATATAATCCGCAAGATTAAAGCTGCCATCAAAAAAGGGGACACCCTTGGAGGTGTATTTGAAGTAGTTGCGCTGGGAGTTCCCGCAGGGCTTTGCAGTTACAGCCAATGGGACAGGAAGCTTGAGGCAAAGCTTGCATACGCCATTATGGGCATTCAGGCGATAAAGGGAGTAGAGATAGGGCTTGGCTTTGAAATGGCAAGGAAACCCGGGTCCGAAGTAATGGACGAGATATACTTTAGAAGTCTGAAGTCTGAAGTGAGAAGTAAGAAAAAAATAGAGACGGCCGGCGGATTTTACAGGAAGACCAATAATGCCGGGGGTATTGAAGGCGGCATGAGCAACGGCATGCCTGTTATTGTCCGGGCTGCGATGAAGCCCATACCCACTCTGAAAAGTCCTCTCGCGTCTGTGGATATCATTACCAGGAAAAAATTTAAGGCCGCTTATGAAAGGTCGGATGTCTGTGCAGTACCTGCGGCATCTGTTATCGGTGAAGCAGTCACTGCCCTTGTGATCGCCGACAGTTTTCTTGGAAAATTCGGCGGAGACAGCCTGAAAGAGATCAAAAGAAATTATGAGGGCTATTTAAAACAGATCAGGAAATTTTAAGAAAAAGGGTTCGAGGATTCGAGTGAAAAAAACTGTTATTCTGTCACTTGAACCCTTGAACCCTCGCCCCCTTGAACCCTTTATTATTTAATTATGAAAATCGTATTAATAGGATTTATGGGAACCGGGAAGACTTCTGTCGGCCTGGCGCTGAGCAGAAAGCTTGGCTGCAGATTTATTGATACTGACGTGCTGATAGAAGAGCGCGAAGGCATGCGGATTTCCCTTATCTTCAAGAAAAAAGGCGAAGACTATTTCCGAAAGGTTGAAAGGGCCGCGGTTGAAGAAGTATCACAGATGAAGAATGCTGTGATTGCTACCGGCGGCGGTGTCATCAAAAACAAACAAAATGTTGAGGACCTCGGGAATAGAGGGATCATTGTCTGGTTGAAAGCCAACCCTGAAATAATTCTTAAGAGGGTAATGACCGAAGGCGGTAAAAGGCCTCTTCTTGACGTCGCAGAACCGCTCAATGAAATAAAAACATTACTTAAAGAAAGACTGCCGCTTTATGAACAGGCAGACCTCTGCATTGACACTAATTACATTACCGCTGAAGAAACAGCTCTTGAAATCATTGAGAAGCTTGCTCTGGATGTTGAGAATATAAATGTTGACCTGAAAGAGCGGAGCTACAGTATTGTCATCGGCACTAAAGTCCTGCAGAAACTCGGACTCAGAGTCAAGGAATTCAGGCCGTCCAAAGTCGCTGTTGTCAGCAATGAAACGATCTTTCCGATCTACAGGGACATACTGCTTAAATCATTGCGTGAATATGATATTGACCCTGAGATCCTGCTTTTACCTGACGGTGAAAAATACAAGGATTCTCTCCGGGTAAACAATCTGCATGGAGAACTGCTTAAGTCCAGGTTTGACAGGAGCTCGCTCCTCATTGCCCTTGGAGGGGGCGTTGTAGGCGATATAACCGGCTTCGTGGCTGCAACATATATGAGGGGTATCAGGTATGTCCAGGTCCCGACCTCCCTTCTTGCACAGGTGGACAGCTCGGTCGGGGGCAAAACAGGCGTAAACCATCCGCTCGGCAAGAACATGATAGGGGCCTTTTACCAGCCTTCACTCGTGATGATAGATATAAATACCTTAAGGACCCTTCCGAAAAGGGAGTTCTACTCCGGAATGGCGGAGATAATAAAATACGGCGTTATTGCCGACAGGACACTTTTTGATTTCTTAAAGACAAACAAAGAGGGCATCCTTTCTCTTGGCGACGACATTATTAAAGTTATCAAACGCTCCTGTGAGATCAAGGCGGATGTAGTATCCAAAGATGAAAGAGAGTCCGGTATAAGGGCAATACTGAATTTCGGCCATACAATCGGACATGCCATAGAAACCGCAACAGGTTATAAAACATTCCTCCATGGAGAAGCAATAACGATCGGCATGTGCGCAGCCGCGGACCTTGCCGTAAGGATGGGCATTTTTCAAGATAGCGAAGTAAAGCTCATAAAAGACCTTGTCAGGATGTATAAGCTTCCTGCCGAAATACCTGAAGACATCAATGTTTCTGAAATTATCAGCGCGATGGAGCTCGACAAAAAAGTCAAAGCCGGGAAGTTAAGGTTTATACTGCCGGAGTCAATCGGTATCGTGAAGATCATGGAAGATGTTGACAGGGGACTGATTAAAGAGGTTCTGGTTAAAAGCGCTTAAATCGTTGATACCTTCAACTTACAAATAAAATCCAGTCCTCCAAAAACCTCGATAACTGTCTGTTATCTATAAAAAAAAACGGCAGTTACGGGGGGGCGTAACTGCCAAGTTGGGGAGATGAAAGGTAACATATATTGTCCTTCCATCTAATCGATTTGTTATATTTTCATATTATAGGAATTAATTTGAATTGTATGTGACAAAGTCACATAAGATGGTGGAGCTGATCGGGATCGAACCGACGACCTCTTGAATGCCATGGACGCAAATTTCCTTTGCGTTTAGTATATCCTTTTTTATCCTCTTTATTTAATTGATAAAAATAATAAAATATATTTTAATATAGTTCAAATAATGTATTTATTTTTAATGGAGTGATTCTATTGTATTACATTTTACATGACAATTAAGAGCTAATGATAAGACATATTGACAATAGGCTAATTAAGGGATGGGATAAAATTGCTGAATCCTGGGGATGGTATTATGGCAGCAATCAAACTTCCCAGGCTAAGCAGGCACAAAGGTTTTTTAGGCGAATCAGGTTCCCGGTTATTAATGAAAACGAAGTCATATATATTAATCCAATAAAAAAAGGGTAGTGGGGCAGTTTCAATTTTATGGCTATAGACAAGGGATAGCTCTTTACTTTCCTAAATAATCTGATACAATTTATATTACATCCTCAAACATAAGACGAAAGGGGGATATAACATGGAACGAGAATATTTAAAATGTAAAAATGGACTAACATCACAATGTCCACATGTTGATACTGAGAGTATGCAAAAATTCATAGTAAAACCAAGTTATGGTGGATCTACTGAACGTTTTACTGCAACGGATTTAGAAGCACGTGATTTAATATGTAGCCAATGTAGTTTTTTTGAACTTCGTGAAGAATAGAATATTTCAAAAACTGCTTTTTACCCCTCTTTTTTTAGATAGTCTTTTATTATCATCACCTTAAGAAAAATAATAGTAACAAATAAAATATATCCACAAAAAACAAGTCTTCTAATATTCATTAAACTACCAAACAAATTCAAACTGTTTTCTTTGCTGCCCAAACAGTTTCTTTAAATATGTTTTCATTATTTCACAAGAAAGGAGGCCTGTATATGAACGAGCGGCTTTTAGACGTAAAAGAAGTGAGTCAGATACTTAGTATAAGTGTTTGGCAATGCTATCGGATGGCCCTCCGGAATGAAATCCCTTCTATCAAGATCAATAAATTAAGACGTTTTCGAAAATCTGATTTAATGGAGTGGATTAAAAAACAAACAATCAGTCAAACCTAGGAGGTTATAACGTGATACCCAAATTAGTGGACGCAAAAGAAGCAGGCAGGATTTTAAATCTCAATAAATTTTACATTTACTTACTTGCCCGAAAGAAACAATTGCCTGCTTATAGGATCGGCAGAATTTTGCGCTTCGATGAGAGTGAATTATCTAAATGGCTTGAAACAAAAAAGCAGGGAGTCAGGTAATGCGGACTGTCATGATTGTCTCAGTGTTAATGGTTAGGCCTAGACATTAATTCACAAAGAAAAATGAATGGATAAGTGAAAATGATAGAAGAAAATAAAATTAAAGTTCTTTGCTCTTGGAGAAAGTCATTGGGTGACCGGTGATGAAGCCCTCCATCTCCAAGGGTCCTGTAAAGTGCCTCCTAACTCTTTACAGGTGGTTTTTCATGGGGGCAACATATTTGCTTTTCCGGCATAGGGATCATAGATTTTATCCCTATGCCGGACTTTTTAAAAAATAAAATAAGAGGTGAGAAATGGAAACAGAAAGAGAAAGACAATTAAAAGAAGAAATACAATCCAAAGAATCACAATTAACTTTTATAAAGGAGCAATTGGAGGACGAGCAGCGGAGAGGAAAGATGAAAAGTTCCCTGCTGACTAAAGTTGATCTTTTATCGCAGCTTGATGACAGTGAAATAATTGAGTTAGGTCGGAGGGTCAAATTAAGGGACGTAATAATAATGTTAAAAGCAGCGGAGCTTTTAACAGGTGATCTACTCTTTGATCCTTCGATAATCGGACTTAGTATTGCTGAGGCGGGTTGTTTAATGTCAAAAAATAAACCGACAAAGGATACAGAAAACATTGAAATCTGATTTTGCCCATATCAAACCCTTAACCCACAAGAAAAAGTCCAGCATAGGGCAATTGTGTTGAACATTGTTGAATGTAAGGAGAAAAATGAAAAGGCTTATTGATATCACATATGTGAATCTAATAAAAAAACGTTTCGCGCGCGGGAATAAAGAGAAACCGAATAAAGAGACAATATTAACCATAAAGGACGGTAAAGTTAAAAAGATATTCTTTGAAGATGGAGTCATAGTTGATGAAAAAGATCAGAGTGCTAAAAAAGGCTCTACAGCTCGCTAAAGAAAACGGATATAAAACAAAAGCTAAATTAATTGAATCACGCATTAGAAAATTGACAAAGGGAAAAAGTTGCACAACGACTTCGAGCAGGTAAAAGATGCACTCAACTTACAAAAGGTAATCACACAGGAAACGAGTCTCAAAATGAAGGGGCACCATCTAGAAGAGTGTCCCTTTTGTGGTGGACATGAATGTTTCAGTCTTAAGGAGAAAGGATTTAAATGCTTCCAGTGTGACACTGCCGGCGACGTTTTTACATTCCTTGAAGAATACCTCAAGATCGACAAATTCGAAGCTCTTAAGAAAGCGGCACAGATCGCCGGCGTAACTATTTCGTCACAAGGCCGGCAGGAAGTAAAGCTGTTCACAAAAGATAAGATATTTAATGAAGCATCCACCTATTATCATTCGCATTACATCGGAAACAAAAACGGAGCGAATAAGTATTTCATCGACACTCGCGGGCAAAATGGTACAGTCCTTAAAAATATGCGTGTGGGCTGGACTGATGGAGGTCTAGTTGATCATCTGCGCTCTAAAGGATTCAGTGATAGTGATATCAAAGCTTCAGGTCTCAGTAAGGAAATTGATAAAGACGATCAAAAACTGTTAGTTGATTACTTTGTGAAATGCGTGGCAATATTCCCTCACTTCGACAAAACCCGGACACTGCATTTTACAATCAAGGATCCTGCCAAGAAATATAAATATCAGCTTGAGAATAAACACCGGAATAAGGACTGGAGATTTTACAATCAGGATGCACTCGGCAAGTATAACGAGATCATTTCTGTAGAGGGCGAGAATGACCTTTTGAGCGTTATGTCCGCTGGCGCACAGAATGTTATCGCTTTTATCGGTTCTCTTGCTGACTATCAGATCAAAGCTCTCAAGACGCACTGTACGCATAAGCACCTGTACCTCTGGCTCGACAACGACAAGGCCGGCAAGGACTATATCCGGAAGCTCTGCGCATCGTTGAAATCGAACGTCCGGATTATCACATACCCGAACACATTTAAGGATCCTGATGAGTACCTCCGGGAGTTCGACGGCGACCGCAGAAAGGAGGTCAAGCGCCTTCAGGAGGAAGCGATTGATTACATCTCCTGGGAGATTATCGAGATATCAAAGCTCGATGATCAGGAGGAACGATTAAAAGCACTAAAGGACCGGAAGATCTTCACGGCCGTGGCCGACATGGTAGAGATCGAGAAAGAGGTCTATGTCGAAAAACTAATTGCCCTCCGCTTCTCTCGGGGAGCAATAGAACAGCAGATCGATGTCAACCATGACCTCCGCCAGACGATTGGTGAATATATGGGGGCTTTGCATAGCAAGAAGGACGCAGACCCGAACAAGCTTGCAACGATCATGTTTAAGAGCATGAGCGAGTCCGGGCGCTTCTATCGTGACCGTTATGATGTTGTGTATCTCATGTACCATCACCACATCTACCAGATCGGCACGAACAGGCCGTTTAATGCGCTCATGAAGAAATTGACCGGGCTTCTGCCGACAAGAGAACCAGGGCGCAGTGTGTGGGAGTCCCTGGCCAGCGAAGCATACAACAACGGAATGCAGATTAACCTGGCGTCATGGATCCAGTCGGACATTCTGAATGACTACATTTACGTTAATCTCAACTCACCGAATAACATCATTCTGAAGATCAGCAAGACAGGCATTGAGGAGATCCCGAACGGCATGAACCAGGAGGGGATCCTTCTGAAGTCATCGAGCAAGATCATGCCGGTCAACTTCCATCCGGACGCAGACATACAGGAAGGATTTACACTGCTGAAAGAGCTCGTATTCGATAACATGACATGTCCGAAAGAACAGCGTTATCTGATACTCTGCTGGTTTCTCTCAGCGTTCCTGGTTGACTTCTCACCATACGGCGGATTGATGAAGTTCTCCGGCGCCTCCGGATGCGGAAAGACGACAACCGCAAAGCTCCTGTCACTTCTGATCTACGGTGACGAACAGCTCGGGGATCCGTCAGCTGCAGCCGCCTATGCCACGGCGAGCCAAAACCCGCTCCTGATCATCGACAACCTTGAAAATGACGACTTCACAAAATCAATAATGAAATTTCTTTTACTCTCAGCAACAAAGGGAAGCAAGGAAAAACGCCGGGGCGGTACCGAGTCGGATACCACCCTGGAGAAGCCGAAGGCACTGGTCCTTATCACTGCAATAGAGCCGTTCGTAAGATCAGAGCTGATAAACAGGACCTATGACGTGGACTTCAGTTTTAAATTCAAATCAGACGGCTTTGTTGAGAATGAGGCAATCCGCCAGCTGATGAAGAAAAGGAACATCATCATGTCGGCGATTATTAAGTTCATTAACAAAGACGTTCTTCCGCATCTGGAAAAGCGCCGGGACTACATAACGATACTGAAAAAGGAACACAAGAACCATGCCAAGAACAGGACCGATGAATACCTGGCTCTGTTGATGCTTATGCTCGAGAAGCTGATCGAATATATTCCCTACTACGATGAAGATGAATTCCTGCGCGGTATCCCTGATGAAAATTCTACAGCAGCAAAGGAAATCCGGACGGCCTGGATAGAAGAACAGAACAGCAAAGCAAGAGAAACAGAGTCTTCCAGCAATAACATTATACAGCTGCTTGATGGCCTGATAAGAGAGTACACCGCATATATGAAGGGAAGTGAACCTATAGAATATGGCCAATACAAAGACAAGGTTTTTGTTGCCACGCATCCGGACTATCTGCTTGAAGTTATTAAGACTAAGCCCGAAACAATATGCGCAAAGTGTAAAAAGCCTCGGGAAGCAGAATTGCAGTTTGATCAAGAGATCGACTATTGCGTATGTACGGACGCACAATCCGGCGAGATTTATTTACGTACATTTTTTGAATTCATAGCTACTTCCAGTGAAATAGTGGCAGCTTTTTCACGCTACTGTAGGAATACCGGTATCAGAAATTCCTTTGAGAAGGCCTCTATCCTGGGCGCACGCATACGAAACGACCTTCCTTTATTAAAAAGGAATGGTTGGGATCTTATAACAAAAGATTCTGACAGTGATCGGATCTTCTTCCGTAAAATTCAAGGGAATCGTTTTTATAAATTCAGAAAAACATTGGTGAGATAAATTGAAATCGGATACCACACTGGAGAAGCCGAAGACACTGGTCCTTATCACTTCAATAGTCAATTCGCAAAGGGGGCAAGTCCTAGTGATGATACTGTCAGTTAATTATAAATCACTTAATGTGATAGATATATTTACAATTAACAATAGCAACTCGATCAAAGTTGTTATTGTTTTTTACATTTTATTTTTTTCATACCACTCAGAAAAATATCGAGGACACGTTTCTAAAACAGAAGCCCCCAAGCCCCTAAACA
>SDBV01001955.1_pt1 | contig 30874 bp, 35 predicted proteins | sample 2277081 | NCBI WGS metagenome assembly SDBV01 (sample SAMN10402039, study PRJNA504765) | marine sediment metagenome | isolation source: marine sediment core GS10_PC15, 223 cmbsf | place: Arctic Ocean: Southern Knipovich Ridge | collected 2010 | reverse complement strand
GATTGATTTACTGAAGAGTCTTGGAGTAGAAAAATTTGAAAATGAATAAAGGTCGTAAATAAAAATAATTTAAGTATAAAATATGAAAATAGGTAGTAAAATTATTTTGTTATCTCTGGTTATTGGAGCAATGTTTTTCTTTGCCGGAGAAGCTTTGGCAGGGTTGGACCTTATATTTGTTATTGATCTTACCGGCAGTATGTGGGATGATATTGACGAAGTTAAAAGCCAGGCCTCAGCTATAGTTGATGAAGTAGCAGAAGTTTCTGGTTATAGGATAGCTATTGTTGGCTATAGAGACCTTCCTGATCCAGTAACTTTTGAAGATTTTCCTTTCTCCAGAGATAAAGAGGAAATTCTGGAAAATATTAATTCTTTGACAACCTCTGGTGGAGGAGACATACCAGAAGCAGTTTATGAGGCCTTGCTCAGAGCCATTAACACAGAAGCTATTGGCAATTGGAGAGACGGTGTTTCTAAGGCAATAATTCTTATGGGAGATGCTCCTCCTCATGAAAAAGGAGACATCGGAAGTCCGCCAGCTGATTATAAATACACCTTGGAAGATGTTGCCAGAGCCGCTTATGAAGTTGATCCTGCCAATATTTATTCAGTTATGATTGGAGACAATTCAGATGCCGCTGAAAAGTTTGAAGAGCTTGCCGATGAAACAGATGGTTCATTTTTTTCTGCAGCAGAGGCAGAAGATGTGCCAGAGAAGATTATCGCAGCTGCTAAAGAAATAGTAGAGGAGGCGGAAAAAAGAGAAAAAGAAGAAACCGATTGGAATAAGATCATTCTGTATATTGTTATCGGCTTGGCAGTGTCTTTCTTGGTTGTGATAGCGATTGTAGTGGCGATTATCATAATTGTAAAAAAGAAGTAGATATTTAGTAAGAATAAGACCAAAAAATAAACTAAAGGTCGGTTTTTAAATTAATTAAATTGATTAATTCTAAGTAATTTATGAACGGACTTGCTATTATCGCAACAATTATATACACCCTTTTTGGACTTGCTTTCTATGTTTATAGCGCGGTTTGTTTAATGCTGTTAGCTAAAAAAACAGGAACTCCTAACGGATGGATGGCTTGGCTTCCAATCTTAAATCTATATCTGATGTGCAAGGTTGCTGGTAAATCCGGCGCCTGGATACTTTTACTTTTGATTCCTATCATAAATATTATTGCTATTGTTATTTTATGGATGGCTATTTCCGAAAGATGCGGCAAACCCGGCTGGTGGGGAATATTGATGTTGATTTCACCAATAAATTTGATAATAATGGGAGTTTTAGCGTTTTCCAAGGGTTCGGCTGTTCCGATGCCAGTTGCGCCAACAGCTGCGCCGCTGCCTCCTCAATATCCAGTTCCTCCATCCGGACCAGCAGGGGGCGGGAAGTTTTGTCCTCAATGCGGAACGCCGGCTGGACCTGCTGATAGATTCTGTCCTAACTGCGGAGCCCAGGTGTAAATAAAATTTGAAATTATTCCCTTCAGAGAGTTTTTAACTTAAAACCCCGCTAATGCGGGGTTTTTGTTTGACAAGATTAAGGGTTTAGATATACTAATAGCAGCACTTTCAAACTTAATAAGGAAATAATTAATGTAAAAGAATTGAAAGGATCAGAAAATGAAAAAAATTAGAATAGCTGTTGTTGGTTATGGTAACGTTGGAAGAGGTGTTTTAAAAGCAATTGAAAAAAATCCAGATACGGTGTTAGTAGCTATTTTTACCAGAAGGATCAGTGTTGTTGGCGAAGAAATAAGAAGTGTTCCAATAATTGATTCAAATAGATTTAATGATTTTTCAATAGCCGATGTCGCGATTCTCTGCGGCGGTTCAAAAGAAGATCTACCGGTTCAGGGACCGAAATTTGCCAAGAATCTTAATACTGTTGACAGCTTTGATACGCACAAAAATATACCAGAATACTTTAAGCAGATGAATGCTTTTTCTCGGGCAGGACAAAAGGTTGCTGTTGTTTCAGCTGGCTGGGATCCAGGAATCTTTTCTCTTGAAAGAGTCTTTGCAGATGCTTTTATTCCCGACAGTAAAACATATACTTTCTGGGGTCGCGGTGTCAGTCAGGGGCATTCAGATGCAGCCAGAAAGATAAAAGGAGTCTTGGATGCCAGACAGTACACTATTCCAATTGCAGAATCTATGGAAAAGGTAAGAAATGGCGAAACTCCAATATTCACCAAAAGAGAAATGCATAAAAGGGTAGTTTACGTTGTTGCAGAAAAAGGGGCAGACAGAGCAAGGATTAGCCAAGAAATAGCATCAATGCCGAATTATTTTGACGAATATGAAACAGAGGTAATATTTATTACCGAAGAACAAATGACAGAAGAACATAGCGCCTACTCGCATAGCGGATTTGTCCTAACTTCGGGAAAAACTGGAAATAACCATAAACAAATATTAGAATACGGATGTCAGCTGGAAAACAACCCAGAGTTTACTGGTAGCGTATTGGTGGCTTGCGCCAGAGCTGCTTTCAGGTTAAACAAAGAAGGAAAGTGCGGAGCGTTTACAATGTTTGATATTCCTCCATGCTATTTTAGTTCTCATTCATCGGCTGTCCTAAGAGAAACATTTATGTAGTTCTAAAAACCAAAACCCGGGAAAATATTTCCTGGGTTTTTTATCAAGCTTGACTTTTTGTTTTAAGAGAGTGGCGGGGCTGGTTTTTTTATCTGGAAGGGTTGACAAATTCTGAGAAATCATTAAAAATAGACCATAATGAAAAAAGGCAAAAATAATTCATATTCTCTGAAAATAGGCCTTTTTATCGGGTTAGGTCTGGTTTATCTTTTTGGCTTGTTTTCAATCGTTGATACTGTTTCCGCTTATATAGAATGTGAATGTGGGGACGAAAGGATGGCTCACCCTACCTTAGAATATCCTTGTGGTTCTATTTCTGTGTACTCTTCTTCGGAATGCAGCAATGTGGCTTCGGATGAATGCTCTTATAGCGGCCAAACCAGTTGTTACGACAGTACTCACCGGCAAGTTTGCGGAAATTATGATTCCGATCCGGGTCTAGAATGGTCTTCAATAAAAAAATGTTCAGGCACTACTTCGTGCGGGTATGGAAAGTGTGACAGCGATGAAAGACCCTACTGGTACTGTTCAAATGGAGGGTGTACTTATCGTTGCGAATATTATTCAAGCTGCGTAGAAAGTTCTTGCGAATGTTCTAGCGGACCATGTTGTGATGGCTGTGATTATGAGTCGTCAACCTCTACCTGTGATTTTGAAATTCAAACTCAATATGGCTGTCCATGGGGCTTAAGTTGTGGGGCAGATGTGGGGAAGAAAACAAAAACTAAATTTAAATATTGTTCAGGTAACAGTTCTCAGTGTACTGGCAAATGGGGTAGCTGGTTAAATTGGACTAACTGGAGAATTGCTGACAGCTGCGGAACCAATGAAGTTTGCCAGGTTGGCAGTTCTCAATGTCAATACGATTCAAGTTGTGTTAGTTATACTCCAGAGCCAAAGCCAAAGCCAAAGCCAGAACCAGAACCAGAGCCAGAGCCAGAGCCAGAGCTCTATTTAGAGTGTGATGATAGTAATGCTCTTATGATCTCGCTTTTGGGAAGAAAAGAAGGGGCTTTAACAGAATGGAAGGAAGAAGTTAAGGCATTTCCAGGAGAAAAAATTGATTTCCTTTTAATTATTTCCAATAGCAGCTCAGAAGATCTTGATGGCGTTATGGTAAAAGTAGAATTTCCCCAGGAAATAATTTATGGAGGCAATTTAAAAATCGGAGAAAATCCTTCGGAGGAAAATATAAGCGAAGGTTTTAATGTGGGCTATTTGTCTTCAGGCGCAATAGAAACAATTGCTTTTAAGGGAGAAGTATCTTCTGATATTGATGTGGAAGAAAGAGATGTTATCGGGATGATAAATATAGAAAGTCTATCTACTTTTGATTCTGATTCAACAAAAGTTGCTTTTGAAAAACCTCAAGAACAAATGGCTGTTGCCGTTGCTGCCATATCATTAAAAGAGCTTCTTAAAAAATGGTATTTCTGGGCTTTATTAATTTTTGGAATAATTGTCCTATTTTCTTTAATAAAAGGATTTTCCTCTAAAAAGTAAGAACTTGATATGAACCCGTCTTACTGGGTCTTGATTGTAATTGATCAGCCATTTGTGTTTGACAAATTCTTATTGTTATGTTAAGGTCTGAAAGTAAGTTGTTGTTTGAAAATTAAATAATTGTGGAAAAATAAAAAGGAGAGCAAAAAATGAGTGTTGCTGACAGGGTAAAATTGACTGAAATGATGAGAGGCAGTGGAAGAGGGGTTATCGCAAACCTCTACAGGATGTTTTATTTACATGGACCAGGCGCCGGGACATTTTTAGGGCTTCCTTTTGACCAGTTGGTTGAACACGGACCCGCCCATGGATTTAAATGGGAGCATTGTGCTGAGCCAAAGTCAATAATAGAGTTAGCCAACCGAGGTAAATTCTCAGCCTTAGTATTATCTGTAGGTCAGGCTCAGAAGTATCAGCACGATATTGACCATGATGTCCCCTTGATAGTGAAACTGGACGGTCATTTCTGTACCGGCAAAACAAATGAAGCTAATTATCCTCGCCACACTATGTTTGGTTCCATAGAGGATGCTTTAAGGGTAGGAGCTTGCGCAGTGGGATTGAGCTTTTATCTGGGTTCGGAGCAGACCGGAGAAGATGTAGAAAGAGTAGCTAAAATAAGAGAAATGGCTCACAATAACGGTTTACCTCTGGTTTTATGGAGCTATCCTCGGGGGCCTCTGTTTGACGCAATTGGAGCAGATAGTTTATTTGCTTGCCATTACGCTGTTTCTGCTGCCGAGTCACTGGGAGCTGATGTAGTAAAAACAAAGTTTCCAAGCGTTGTGAAGCCAAAACACAGAGAGGAGTATGAAAAATTTATAAAAGAAGAATATTCCAAGAAGATACCAGAAGCAGTCAGATATCTGGAACTTGAGCCCGAAAAGAAAGATTTAGCGGGTTACGAGAAAAAGATGAAAGAAGAAGAGAAAGAGCCAAATTTTGATTCTCTTTTTGCTCAGGCGCAGCATATTGAAAGAGCAAGGATAGTTGTTGGAGCTGCAACAAGAACCTTTGTGATATTTTCAGGCGGTCTCAAGATAGAAAAAAATCCAGAGGATGCTTTAGTTGAAAGCACAGAGATAGTAATGGAGGCAGATGCCGAAGGAAGAATCATTGGCAGAAATTTCTGGGGTATTCCGGTTGAAGATGGTCTTAAATATGCCCAAACTGTAGCCGAAGTTATGAAAAAGAGCAAATACAAAAGACACTAAAAACAAAAAGCGCGGAATTCTTCCGCGCTTTCTTTAACTCAAATCGGTATGGCTTGACAGGTCGTCTGGCTATACTAAGATGAAAGTAGAATCTTTGTATGTTGTGGGGAAGAAGAGTTCATAAAAGAACAACAGAAAATTTAATTTTCTTCGTAAAAAAGCGGACCTTAACCTCCCTCTTTTATACTCTTTTTTCCCCCATTAGTTCTTTAAAATAGGACTTTTCTCAACTCCAGAGTAAGCTCGATGAGGCATGCAATATACCTTGTCGAGCTCTTTTTATTGACAAAATCCAAATTCGTCTTGAATTTTGGTAAAAAAAGAATTAAGATAAAAGATAGAGGTCGTTTTTTTTTTAAAAAATTAATGATAAAAATATGGATAAAGAAAATTTTCATAGTCATATGAAAGGCAAGAAAAAGATATTCTGTGTCTTATTAAGTGTATTAACTATCTTTGTTGTTGTTCTTATTCTTTCAACATCAGTTGATGTTGTGAATAAGATAAAAGAAGGAAGATATATTAGCCAGAACGTCAGAATGAGAAATTCTATTGTAATTTCAGAAACAGGAGAAGTTTATGCAAGTCCTGATTTAGCTGTTATAAGTTTTGCGGTTGTTAACGAGGCAAAATCAGTTACTGACGCAATGAATGAAAACAGCGCAACAATGAATAATGTAATTGGCGCGGTAAAAGAGCAGGGGGTTGAGGATAAAGACGTAAAAACAACTTCTTTTAATATCTATCCTCGTTATGAGTATTCAGAAGGGACTTATGGCAGAAGAATCCTTGTTGGATATGAAGTTATTCAAGAGCTTCAGGTAAAGATTAGGGATTTGGGAAAGATTGGAACAATTATTGAAAGAGCTGCAGATAGCGGCGCCAATAGAGTGGATGATTTGTACCTAACTATTGATGATCAAGATGTGTTAAAGAAACAAGCGAGAGAACAGGCAATTGCGCAAGCCAAAGTAAAAGCAGGAGAATTAGCTCTTCAGCTTGATGTCAAGTTGGGAAACATAGTTAGTTTTAATGAAAGCTTTTATATTCCCCGCTACGACACTCAGTATTCTATGAGCGAGGGAATGGGGGGCGGTGAAATTCCTGATATTCAGACCGGAGAAAACAAAATCTCTGTTTCAGTTGTAATAACCTACGAAATATACTAATTAATTTATAAAAGCTCAAATCCAAGACAGCCCCGCTGAACGGGGCTGCTTTGTTGAGGAGAAACTTAATCGGATTAAGGAAATAGAACAGCGACTAATTCTGAGATCTCAAAACTAACTTAAAACCTGTTGATTCAACAGGTTTTTTTTATTTACTGAAGAGTGTTAAAATATAAAACATGGATAATAAAAGAAAAGCTCGTCTTATTGAAGGGTCAGTGGCAAAAATACTAATTAGAATGACAGCTCCCATGGTTATGGGGATGCTTGGCGTGGTTGCTTTTAATCTGGCAGACACTTTTTTTGTCGGCCAGATAGGAATAAAAGAACTGGCTGCCCTAAGTTTTACCTTCCCAGTTATAATGGTGATTCATAGTATATCCATAGGATTAGGAGTCGGTACTTCAGCCGTAGTTTCAAGAGCTATTGGTAGGGGGGATGAACACAAAATCCAGCGGTTAACTACAGATGGCTTATTATTATCACTGTTGGTGGTAGCTGTTTTTGTAACAATTGGTTTTTTTACAATTACACCTTTATTCAAGCTTCTTGGCGCGAGTTCAGATTTAATATCTCTTATTAAGCAATATATGTTGATTTGGTACCCGGGAATGCTTTTTATAGTGGTTCCAATGGTTGGAAACAGCGCTATCCGGGCAACAGGCGATACTAAATTACCAGCTCTTATAATGGTTGGATCCATTGCAGTCAATTTAATTCTTGATCCATTGTTAATATTCGGGATAGGCCCTTTTCCAGCTCTCGGTTTAAAGGGAGCTGCCATAGCAACTGTTTTTTCAAGAGCAATTGCTTCCCTGATTGTCTTTTCCATTCTTTATTTTAAACATAAAATGATAACATTTGAAAAACTGCATTTAAAAGAATATCTTAATTCGTGGAAAAAGATTCTTCATGTGGGAATTCCTGTAGCCGCAAGTAGCTTTATAGTTTCTATCGGAATGGGTGTTATTATCAGCTTAATTGCCGTATATGGTTCGGAAGCTGTAGCCGCTTTTGGAGTAGCCATCCGTATTGATTTTTTCGCTATGGTAATAATAATGGCTCTTTCTTCTGTTATAGGGCCATTTGTTGGTCAAAACTGGGCAGCAGGACGGTTTGATAGAGTCCGCCAGTTTATAAAATACTCTAATCGATTTTCAGTCATTTCCGGCCTAGGAACTTTTATTCTTTTACTTTTCTTGGCAAAACCCATTGCTTCAGCTTTCACCGACAATCCACTTGTTATTTCAACAACTGTCCTTTATCTTTTTATAGTCCCAATTGGTTACGGAGTACGAGGTGTTTTTATGCTCTCAACAGCTGCCTTGAATGTTTTAAAAAAACCAGTTCAATCTATGGGCATTACAATTGTATCAACATTTGTTCTACTTATTCCCTCTGTTTATCTCGGCTCTTATTTCTTTGGCTTAAAAGGGTTATTCATTGGAATTGTTTTATCATATTTCATCATCGGTATAGCTTCAAACTTTATACTTAAGCGAGTTTTGAATAAAATAGAAAGAGAAGGCGCTAATCAGGGATAAAATTGACAAATTTTTTGATTTTGTTAGAGTTTAAAATTAAGATAGTTCTTTTAAAATTAAAGGAGATAGAAAATGGGATATGTAAAGTTATTAATTGCGCTATCGTGGATAGTTGCTGTATTCGGTATTATTCAGCAGGTTAGAGCTGATAGGATGCTACAAGGTCGTGGGCTACTGTGGTCGCGGAAAGTCCAGAATATAGCGACATTTAGTTGGGCAATAGCTTATGCTTTGCTTACCATTTCTATGATGGTTTTTATGCGCGTGAAAGCATAATTTTATCAAAGACCCAAAGGGACCTGGGTCTTTTTTATTTTTTTAGCTTGAAAATAACCCAAAAGCGTTGACAAAATTATTTTTTCATGATATTTTTAATCATCGTATTAATTAAATAGTTCTTTTAAAAAGAAAGAAAGGAGATATGAGATGGGCGGATTAAGCCAAATAGAAAAAGATATTATAAGGTTTAGGGTATATTGCGACTGTTCGACCCGTCCGCTTCGGATGAAGTTTACGAAAATTGATCAAGGATTTTTTACGAACAAACACGGCATCTTTGTATGCATAAAGTGCAATAAGAGAAAAAGAGTTGAATATATTTCTTCAGATAAGTACAAAGTAAAAGATTTGTAATTTTTGCAAAGACCCAAAATAACTTGGGTCTTTTTTATTTTTTTAGCTTGAAAATAACCCAAAAAAGAGTTGACAAACTTATTTTTTCGTGATATTTTTTATTAGAGTATTAACGAATAGTTCTTTAAAATTGAAAGGAGACAAAAGATGGATTTTGTGACTGCGATATTTTTTTGGGTCCCACTAATACTTTTTGGCTTGTTTGTACTAGGGCTAATATTGTGGGGGATATATATTGTGATAAGCCTTATCTTGCTTGCGTTTGGTATAGATATAAATCCTTATCATCCTAGTGTTTCCGATGATCCCGATTTGCCACAAGGAAATCCCTAATGGCGTTTCGTGAAAATCTTAAAGACCCAAGATAATTCTTGGGTCTTTTTTAATTGACCAAAACCGGCTTGAATTTCGCCCAAAAAAGAGTTAGGGTAAAATATAATAAAAGATTTTTATATTATTATGGCAAAAGTTAAAATTTTAATAGAAGGTTATACGTCAGCAGGTTCCGCCGCCGAAGGCGGCGAAGAAAAAACTTGCTCAACAACTACTTTAGTTAAAGATAAAGATATTGTGATGATTGTAGATCCAGGGGTTTTGGAAGATCAAAAAATACTTATTGATAGGCTGAAAGAGGAGGGATTAACCGTAGAGGATGTAAATATTGTTTGCATAACTCATTCTCATATTGATCACTATAGAAACATAGGCATGTTTCCTAAGGCGAAGACCTTGGAATATTATGGATTATGGGATGGACAGACAGTTGATGATTGGCAGGAACAGTTTACAGACGACATTAAGATTATAAAAACGCCGGGCCACGATTATTCTTCAATTACTCTTCTTGTAAAAACAGAACAAGGGATTATTGCTATTTGTGGCGATGTTTTCTGGAAAGAAAATTTTCCGGAAGACGATCCCTATGCCTCAGATAAAAAGAAATTAGAAGAAAGCAGGAAAAAAGTTTTAGAAATGGCCGATTACATAATCCCCGGCCATGGAAAAATGTTTAAAACCCAGTAAAAATTAAATCAGTGATACTTAAAAATTGACAATATCTTTTGATTTGCTAAAATTAAAATATAGAAGATAAATAACTATGGAAATATCTTTTAATATTCAATCCGTTGTTTTGGTTCTCATCAGCCTTCTTGAAAAGGGTTGTCCTTCTAGTCCTTAATATTTTAAGAAAATAAATTCTAGAAAGGTAGCCCTTAAAAAGAGGGCTGTTTTTTTTAAATAGGCATACCTTGGGATTATTAAAACATTCTAATAATCACGGGGATATGAGTTACCCTCATATGGAAGAGAAAATCCTTTCTATGCCTTATTTAAAGTTCTTTTACAAAAAGTATCTCGAGCGACCCTCAAGATGCTTAATTAAAAGCGAAATCTTACCGATTTCGCTTTTTTTATTTTGGCTTGAAAATAACCCAAAAAAGGGTTAAGAGGTTGACAAGCTCCTAATTTCGTGATATCTTTCAATATCGTGTTAAACAAATAGTTCTTTAACAAAGAAAGGAGCAAAGAAAATGAAAAAGATTATTGTTAGTTTGATAGTATTGGTAGTTTTGGTTATGCCTTGTTATGCTACTTGGATTTATCAGGAAGATTTTGACGATCTATCTGTAGGTCAATATGGAAATAACATCACTTGTTGCGATGGCGTTAGTTTCTTTTCAGAAGAAACAGCATTTTTAGTTATTACGGATGGGTCTTATGATCGGGGTCACGGAATAGAACATTCACTCCCTAATAAACTCTCTGTTTTTAATCCGCCGAGCGATTTATGGATACAATTTGATTATCCAGTGAATAATGTAGGTTTTTGGCTTTCTGGTGCTTACAAAACAAGAACAATTTATGCTTATGATTCTGATGACAACGAAGTGGTCAATTACACACAGCTTTATCCTATGGAAGAACCCTTAGCCCCAGATGGAACGCCCTGGGATGTCTATTATGACAGACAAGAATATTATATTAACCTCCAAGGAGATGATATTACTAAGGTATTGATTCAAGCGGTAGGGTTTGATAGTTTTAGTATTGATGACATCAGTGCCATTCCCGAACCCGCCACTTTTATATTGTTAGGATTGGGAACACTCTTTCTCCGCCGGAGAAAATAAAAACTTAAGACCCAAATTATTTTGGGTCTTTTTTAATTGACCAAAACCGGCTTGAATTCCGCCCAAAAAAGAGTTGACAAAATTTTATTAAGGTTTAAAATATTATATATGGCTACAAAAGATTTAATTCAAAAAATTGAAGAAAAGAGGAGTTCAAAAATTATTACCTATCTAACAAGCGACAGAAAAGGGCCTGTTAATGCCAGGATTATTTTGCTATGGATATAAACCAAGTTTTAAAATATATAAAAAAGGATTTTGAAGCTGCAATTAGGACTGCTAAGTTCAATGGGAAAAAATATCAAAACGGCAATAAAGCCAAAGAGGCTTTGATTAGATCCCAAAAATTAATAAATTACATTCACGAATTTGTTAAGCAAGAATTTGTAGCAAATAAAATAAATCCTAAAAAGATTTTTCCGCCTCTTAATACGGCAAAGCCAGAAATTAAAATAAAAGGATTCTTAAAGGCAAAGAATCAAGATGTAGTTATACTGCCCAATCCTAAAATGTTCAAAATAAAATTGAACAAAAGAAAAGGGGTTGAAAAGGTTATTACTGCTAATGTCCGTAGTCAACTCAGTAGTTTAGCTAAAAATATAGATACACTTTATGAAAGGACGTTTGCTGAGGCCTTGAATTTACACTTAAAATATCCGAAGCAATGCCTGGGAGAAGTTTATTTAATTCCTACTCATGAATATGATGATAAATCAATGGTGTACAATCAGGTTAAATTTAAAAAGGTGTCCAAAATTGAAGAGTATGTAAATATGTTTCAGGCCATCAATAAAAGGACAACATTTAGTAAGGACGCCTATAAATACGAAAGGGTGTGTTTGTTGATTGTGGATTTTAGAAAAAACCAACCTAAGCTTTATTCGGACGTTAGAGAGTTAATAACAGATAACTTGGTAAGCAAAAATACTAAAATTACATTAAGGGGCTTAACAATTGATGATTTCGTGGAAGATTTGCTGGGAGTTTATTCTCAGAGATTTAATCTTAAACTTCTACACTGAGCCTTAAATCGTATTTTTTCGTCAAGAATTTGTCTATTTTCTGTTTGTCCGTCATCATCTTGAGTTTTATAATTTCCTTGTTCGTAAATCTTGGAACCCCAAAAAGCTCTATAAAGTTTTTCTGATAACAAGCGTAGCCTCCTCCTATGGATACGCTCGTTTTATTTATATAATAATCCATTACTACGGAATTTAGAATCTTTTTGATAATTTCAAGATCTAGTAACTCTTTCATGAAGATACTTTTCTCCCTTTTTGGGTATATCGCGTAACCATTACAAAATAAAGAATCAGAGCTCCTTTCATATAGAAAACGAGGTCCGGAGCTGAATGTTGGTGTCAACAGTTTTTTTCCATAAAGATTCAATCCTTGGGTTCTAGCATAAGCATACCATTCTGGATATAAGGTTTTTCCTTTGTCTCGTTCTAACAATTCATCCTTTGCCACTGCTAAAAATTCATAACACTTTGGAAATTTACTTTCCATTTCTTCTGATGATATAAGTTCAACTGCCCCGTTTATTTTTTTATAAGGGAAAATTATCCGTCGTCGATTTTCTTTCAGTCCTGCTTGGTTTTTAAAATCTGATATTTTTACAATTGGCTTTGTAGCCGCAGCTTCAATAAGATAATTTTTGCCCTGGTAATGTTTTACGTAATAACCATTTTTTAGTGTGTCTCCATCAATAAAATAGACATTATCTTTGCAAGTTGCAACACCTACTTTAATATCTGTTATTTCTCCAAGTTTAATATAGGTGTTCTCAATTTTTTTTATGTTTTCTTGATCTCGACTTTTTAGAAGTCTCCATTTTTTGTTGTCTAAATCAGAGAATAGTATTTCAGAATAATGAGGTTCTTTAGATCCTAACTGTTCTAAATCCTTTGAACTGTCAATTCTTTCATAATAGAAGAAGTCTTTTCCATTTCGCTTTAAGAAGGTAACACACGTATATGTTTGTGCTTCAAATAGTTTCAGATGGTTGAAATCTAGGATTTTATACAATAAATGGTCATCAGACAAGAACTGTCTTAAATATACACCCGCCAGCGAGGTAAAGTAATTATTGGGCGTGATAAAACCTAACACCCCATCTTTATTTAATATTTTAATTCCGAGTTCAAAAAAGGCGAAATATAGGTTGTAGGTTCCTTTTTTTAGAGTTTTCCAGTTCTTATAAAGTTCTGTTCTAGTTTGGTCAAGAAGATCTTGAAATTTTACATAAGGAGGGTTACCTATAACAACATCAAAACCTCCTTTTGCGATAATTTTGGGAAATAATTTAGCCCATTCGTTGTTTAAACTATCAGCCTTGTAGATATTAAAATAGGGGTTAGTGATATCTTCTCCATTCTTTAGTGCGAGTAAACTCAATAACACTTTGCACCTACGGATGCTGTATTCTAATATGTCTACTCCAAAAAGATTGTTTTCGAAAATATCTTTGAATTTTTTTGAAAATTTATGATGAATATAATCTGCGGCTTGGGTTAGAAAAGCTCCACAGCCACAACTTGGGTCACATACAGTTGAATCGCTTTTTGTGATTGTATTTTTAACTATAAAATGGGTAATGTTTGAAGGAGTAAAAAAGGCCCCGTTTATTTTTTTGTCACTTCTTGGAATTAGCAACTCGAATGCTTTTATTAGGTCATCTAGATTTAATTTAAAATTCTGAAGTTCAAGATAGGTTTTTATTTTTTCTATTTCCTGATTTTTTTTTGAAAGGATGTCTTTGATAACTTCATTTTTCTTTACCTCAATACCATTGCAATTTAAAAATGATTGCACCAGTGCTGCTTCTATATTATATATGTCCGAATTGTTTAAAAAGTTTTTTAAGATATTTTTAATCATAAGAGAAAATAAATCCACTATCAAAAATGCCTCATTATGCTAACAACTTTTCCCTGAACTTCTAATTCTTTAGTGAAGATTGGTTTTATTTTAGGATTAGCAGGTTGTAGCCTGATTCTATTTTTTTCTTTGTAGATTTTTTTGAGAGTTACCTCGTTATCATTTATTAGTGCGACTACGGTTTCGCCGTTTTCGGCATCGGATTGTTGACGGAGTATCACTATATCGCCGTCAAAAATTCCTTCATCAATCATGCTGTCACCCTCAACCTTTAGAGCATAATGATTTCCTGTTTTAGGTAATTCCGATTTGGAAAGCGTAATAGTTTCTGGATTTTCTATCGCTTCGATTGGTTCACCGGCAGCGATAGTGCCGAGTAGGGGAATAGCTATTAATCCCGATTCTATTCTTTTGTTATTTATTTCAATTGACCTAGGATGGTTTTCTATTTTTTTTAAATATCTCTTTTCTCTTAATGCTTCTATATGTTGGTGGATGGTGGACACAGAAGACAATTTAAAATGCTCCTTCATTTCTTCTAAAGAAGGAGCATAATCATTTTTTTTAATGAATTTTGTAATATAATCTAGTATTTGTTTTTGTCTTTTTGTCAGCATAATTTAGGTTAAAAGTTTTCCACAGTTGACACTATTTTCGGTTTTCTTTCGGTATGTTATAATATATTATAATTTCGCAAGGAGTGTGTCAATCATCAAATTGTGGAAAACTTTTTGAAGGTTGTAAAAAATTAAATAATTAATATAAAATAAAAATATGAACATTCAACAACAATTTGAAAAATTTTACGAAAATATTAAACTTACACCATCTCAAAGAGCGGATGCAAAGAAAAAATATGATGGAGTCTGTGGAAAACTGCATGATAATTATTATCCTGATATAGAATATAATGGGAGTACAAAATTATTGATTGGTTCTTATGGGAAGCAAACACATATAAGACCCGCAAGGGATATTGACGTAATTTTTATAATGCCTCCAGAAAAATTTGAGCAATACGACGATAATCAATCAAATGGCCAATCTCAACTTTTGCAAGATATTAAAAAAATATTAGAAGAAAAATATCCAGATACACCAATTAGGGCTTTTGGGAAAGTGGTCATATTGGAATTTTCTGATACTCAGCATAATGTGGAGTTGCTTCCAGCATGGGAAAAAGACGATAGGACCTTTATAATCCCGAATTCAGAAAGTGGAGGAAGCTGGGAAACTTGGGATCCGAGATCGGAAATACAAAAAATTAAAGATTCTGACATAGAGACTGGGGAAACAAAATTCTTGATTCGAATGATAAAAAAATGGTCGGAAAATTGTACTGTAAAATTAAAATCATACCACATAGAAAACAAAGCAGTTGATTTCTTTGCGACCTACGATTTTTCAGATCAAGAATATCCTATTTTAACCCGAGATTTTTTTGAGTATTTTTATAATACAACCAGCGACGAAGATTTACAAAGTCACTTGAATACTGCATTAAATAGAACTATAAAGGCTTGTGAGTTTGAAGAAAAAGATAATTTTGAAGAAGCTATAAAAGAGTGGGTAAAAATATTTGGAGATGATTTTCCTATTATGTTAGAAAAAAATGTAAATGCCGAGACGCCAGATAAAAAAACCGCTATTTCTGAAAAACTTTTTCCTTCTACAAAAGAAGAATTTCTCGATCGAACTTATGGTATAAAATTTGCAATTAATCCTATTTATCAATTAAGAATTGATGCTCGTATTACTCAGGATGGATTTCGACCAGCATGGTTAAGTTCTTTTATTCAAAAGAGATTTCCGTTGAAGAAAAAGAAAAAAATTGTTTTTTCAATTATTGAAAATAATGTATCGTTACCCTATTCTGTAATGTGGAAAGTTAGAAATTTTGGAGATGAAGCAAATAATATGAACGATCTAAGAGGTGAGATAACATATGATGAAGGATTTGAGAAAAAGAAGGAAGATACAAAATATTACGGCGAACATTATGTAGAATGTTACATTATTAAAAATAATATGTGTATTGCAATGAATAGAATCATAGTTCCTATTGGCAGAGATTAGATATATAAAAAAACAAATTAATTATTTTTAACATGGATTTAAAAAATTTATCGATAGTGCGCCAAACCTTTGCTAACGTTGTTTTTACCCATAAGGTCCAAGAAATTGCAGCAGAGTTTCAGCAAAGAAAAACATTATATGTGAAGATTGCTAATATTATTTTAGTATCTATTGTTCTGGTATTATTATTTTTTCAGGCTTCTTATTATCAAAAAGTATGGCTTTCTTATGCCGGTGCGGGAATAACAATAGCTGAGATAATTTTTTTGATAATCCAACTAACCTTTAGTTTTGAACAACAAATGACAATGCATAAAAACTCTGCGCTTAAATATATGGGGCTAAGAGATTGTTATAGATCATTAATTGTAGATATAATGAACGATAAGATTGCACTCGAGACTATATTAAGTAAGAGAAATTTACTTCAGCGCGAATATCAGGTTATTAGCGATCTCTCACCACAAACAGGGAGTAAAGAATATAAGGAAGCACAAAAAAGACTGAACAAAAGAGGCGTAGTGGAGGGAGAAGAATTTACATGGTCAGATGAAGAAATAGATCGTTTCCTGCCAGAAACACTAAGACTTAAAAATTAAGAAATCATAATGAAAATGGTGAAAATGGGGTCAGGAGCGTTTTTAAATAAAAAATCAAAAAATCTATCCAAAAATTGAAAAAAATTTAATAAGCAAAATAAATAATCACGGGGTGTTGATTTTTGTTAAAAAATATTCTATAATGTTAATGTAAAAATAAAAGGGGCAACAGCCCCGACTAGAACGGTTACTTAGTAATTAGTCCAAGCCGGGGTCCCCTGGCTTGTTTTTATAAAAGTCGTAAAAAATAAATAATTAATTTAAAATAAAATTATGGAAGCAGGTAGAAGAACAATAGGATCAATATTTAACAAAGGAAGAATCCTAGAAATCCCTTTTTTCCAAAGAAGTTATGTTTGGGAGAAGGAAAATTGGGAGCGTTTTATGGACGATATGATAATGGTTTCTAGGGCAGATAAAGATTATTTTATGGGTGCTTTAATTTTGAAGTTTCAACAAATTTCAAGTGGAGAAAAGATTGGAGATTGGAGAATTGTTATCGATGGACAGCAAAGATTAACAACAATTATCCTTTTTTTAAAGGTTGTTTGCTCAATTAAAAATGATTTAGATTTATTTAAAGATTCTTTCTATAACAGAAATAAAGAAATAATCTTAAAACACAATTATAACGATTATGAAATTTTCGAGGCAATAATTAACGATAAGCTAACTGACGAACTAAAGGAAAAGTATAAGAATAATAACATATTAAATTGCTATAATTATTTTGATGAACAAAAAGATTTACTAAAAAAAATAAGTATTCACAAGCTTTTAAATAGACTATATTTTGTTGGGATTGATCTTGGTTCAGAAGAAGACGAACAGCAAATATTCGATACAATCAATTCTTTGGGCGTGTCATTAACAACTGCTGAATTATTAAAAAACGGACTTTTTAAAAGGAATGATGAAAAATTTTATAACAACACTTGGAAAAAGGCATTTGAACAAGACGAAGATACTAAAGGGTATTGGGATCAAAAAGTTACTTCTGGGAGGCAATTTAGAGTCAATATTGATTTGTTGTTACAATCTAACTTATTAATTATAAGTAATGCTGATACAAAATATTTAGGACTGGGCAGTCTATTTAGTAATTATAAAATTTTTATAAAGAAAAAAAGAGTCGATAGAAAAAAATTTATTAACACTCTCATTGAATATGCTCAGATCTATAAAGATAATATAAACCCTGACCTTCTTAATCAAAATATAAACATAAACTCATCTATAGAAAGATTAAATCTTATCATCTTTGGATTAAATGTAACCACTATAGTTCCTTATATTCTTTATGTGTTAAAAAAGGTTAATAATTCTGAAGAGCAAAATAAGATATTTAATTTTTTAGAATGTTATTTGATAAGAAGATTTATTTGCAAAGAAACAACAAAAAATTATAATAATCTTTTTGCTTCGTTTATAAGAAATAAGATTGACTCTTATGAGAAATTGTCTAAAAGAATCTTTGAAGCAGAAGATGCTACCAATAGATTGCCAACAGATGAAAATCTTAAAAAAGCCTTTGCTGAGAGTAACTTAACCAATCAGCAAGCTAAAGTAATTCTTTATTTAATTGAAAAATCTACTAGAAGCTCTCAAAAATATTCAACGGATTTAAGACCGCTAAACGATTATAGTTTAGAGCACGTTATGCCTAAAAAATGGAGAAATAATTGGAAAGTTCCTGATTCATTTAGCGAACAAGATAAAGAGGCAAGGGATCAATTGGTTTTGAAATTAGGAAATTTAACAATAATTACTGCTTCTTTAAACAGTTCTATTAGAGACACATCTTGGAAAGTTAAAATAAATGGCAAAGGAAATAAAAAAGGGTTAAAAGAATATAGTACTGGTATCAGTATCTTCGAAAAATATTTGTCACATAATAATTGGAATGAGGAAAAAATAATTAAGAGAGGGAATGAACTCTTTGAACTTTCCAGAAATGTTTGGATGTATAACCGACCATAAAGTTTTATTGTGTTTCCCTAAAAAATTTGGCCGAAATAAATTTAATTTAAAGCCATGAAAAAAAACCTAGAAAAAATTAAAAAAATTGCGAGAGATGTATATAAAACTTTAGGATCGGGACATCCTGAAGTTGTTTATGATAAAGCTATGCGGATAGGTTTGCGACTAGCCGGTATCAAGTACGAGAGCCAGAAAGTGGTGGAGTTGAAGTACAAAGGACATTATGTCGGGGAAGGTTATCCTGATATTGTAATTCATTTCGGTAAAAAGAAATTAATTATTGAACTAAAAGCAGTTGGCGGCGAGATGGGCATTCCCGAGGAACAACAGTTACTGAATTATATGAAGATTTTAGGTATTAAATATGGCCTTTTAATTAATTTTCAGCAACCTGGAAGAAGGGAAGACAAAAAAACACACAAACCCGAAATTAAAGAGGTTTCTCTTTAGATTATTTATAAAATTCAACTCGAATATGCCCCATCAATTCCAAATAATCAAATGTAAAAAATGTGGAGAGGTTTATTGCCCTGTTTGTAAAGAAAAATGTCCAAAATGTGATGAAATTAATATCGCTGATGAGAAAACCATGAAAGTTAGAGAACAAATGCGTTGTCACATGAATCGTAAGAAGAAATAATCTATGAAAAAAATAATTTTTATTCTATTCGTAATTATTATTATTCTTATTGGTGCTGGTTGTGGTGAAAAGAGAGAAATCCAACTAGAACTTCCGCAATCTTCACAGCAAAAAGAAATTACTCCTACTCAGACTGAATCTGAGATAGAACCAAAAACTACTTCAGAAACTATACCTCAAGGAATAGCGCTAGAGCCACAACCAGAACAAACCCCTGAACCAGAACCAGGGCCCGAACCAGAAACAAAGACTGACAGAGACAAAATGATAGAGATTTTTAAGACGGAGGCTTTAGCAAAATGGGGCGACGATTACCAGATGGTAAATTATGAGATAAAGAAGCAAACCGAAGCATACGATTGGGTTGTTAAACAGGTTAAATATCTAGACATCGTAGAAAGAGCGAAGCAAAAGTGGGGTAATGATTATGAGATGGTGAGATACGAATACGAGAAACAAGCAGAAGCTTATGAGTGGATTAACAAACAAACAGCATATTCAGAGATTATGGCGAGAGCGAAACAGAGATGGAGCAACGATTATGAGATGGTGAAATACGAGTATGAAAAACAAGTTGAGGCTTACGAGGCTTTACAAAAACTATAAAAAAGAGATAAAAAAAGGGGTCAGGAGCCTTTTTAAATAAAAAATCAAAAAATTGATTAAAATTTATGGCAAAAGAAAGATATAAGATTACACCTGCTTCTTATTTAGTTTTAGTTGAGAATAATAAGATATTACTTCAAAGACGTTTTAACACTGGTTATGAAGATGGAAAATATAGTCTTGTTGCAGGTCATGTAGATGAAGGAGAAACTTTCACAGAAGCAATAATTAGAGAAGTAAAAGAGGAAGCTGGTATAACACTTCAAGCTAATGATTTAAGCGTTGTGCATGTTATGAATAGGAATATCAAAGATAATGGAAGAATAGATATCTTTTTTCTAGCTAAGAAATGGACTGGAAACCTCGAGAATAAAGAATCAAATAAATGTGATGATTTATCTTGGTTTGATTTAGATGATATACCAGATAATACAATTCCTTATATAAAGAAAGTAATAAATTGCATAAAAGATAAGATAGTTTATAGCGAGTTTAACTAAAAAATAAAAAGATTAAAATTAATTAGAAATTAATTAAAATTTATGAAAAAAGTAGCTATTTTTGATATTGATGGGACTGTTTTTCGGTCTAGCTTACTTATAGAACTAACTGATGCACTTATTCAAGAAGGTATTTTCTCTTTAAAGGTGAGAAAATCATATAGCCGAGCCTATGGAAATTGGTTGAATAGAAAGGATTCATATGAGGAATACATTGAGGCTGTCGTCAAGGCATTCATACGGAATATCAAAGGTGTTCAATATGGAGAGTTTTCAAAAATTGCTAAAAAGGTTACTGCCTTTCACGGAGACCGAATTTATCGGTACTCTCGGGACATTATAAGAGATTTGAAAAAGAAAAATTATTATCTTTTAGCAATTTCTCACTCTCCTCAAAAAATAGTTAAAGAATTTTGTAAAAAATTGGAGTTTGACAAGGTATATGGCCGGATTTATGAAATTGATAGACAAAAAAGATTTACAGGTAAAGTACTTTACGAAGAGCTTATTAGAGATAAAGCCGAAGTTTTAAAACGTGCTATTGAAAAAGAAAAGTTGACGTTAAAAGGATCAGTTGGAGTAGGGGATACAGAGAGCGATATAGCTTTTTTAAAAATGGTAGAAAGCCCTATTTGTTTTAATCCTAACCAAAAACTCTATCAATATGCGAAACGTGCTGGTTGGAAAATTGTTGTTGAAAGAAAAGATGTTATTTACCGCCTTTTTTAAATAAAAAATCTCCGCCAAAGGCGGAAAGTTAATTAACCCATCACTACCAAATTGGTGTGAGGGCAAGCCCGTCACTACCAAAATTTGGTATGAGGGCGCAGAATTTATGATCTCTAAATTGTATACAAAAGTGGAAAAATTTGTGATAGATTCATTTAATAGAATAGAGCAGACATATCAGATAAAGCATTTTAAAAGAACTGTCTATTGGATTAAAAAAATAAGACCAGATGCTGATGAAGCTTTGCTGATTGCTGGAATTGCCCATGATATAGAAAGAGCTTTTAGGAAATCTATTTCTCACGAACAGATTAAAAAATCAGCAAAAGGTTTTAGCGATAAAAAATATATTGGTCCTCATCAACAAGAAGGGGCAGAAATTATTGCTGATTTTTTAAAGAGAGAAGGTGCTGACAGGAAGCTTATTAGAAGAGTGAAGATGCTTGTTTCAAAACATGAGGTTGGTGGAAATGCCGACCAGGATTTATTAAAAGACGCTGATAGTATAAGTTTTTTTGAAAACAATGTTACGAATTTTATAAAGCTTATGTCCAAGGTAAAAGCAGAAAAAATAAATGGTAAATTCGACTGGATGTTTAATAGGATTACCAGTAAAAAAGCTAAAGAGATTGTTAATTCTTGGTACAAAGACGCAATAAACCAATTAAATCAGAATAAATAATTAAGAATAAAAAATCTCCGCCGAAGGTGGAAAATTAATTAACCCCGAAGCACCCCGCCAAGGCGGGGACTACGGGACAAGAATTTATGGAAAATAAAAAACATTTTACAGAAGAAGATGCCAAAAGGATTGGCGAAGAGTTGGGGATTGATTGGTCAGAATTTGATGTAGAGCAGTTTCGGATTGGATTGGATGTGGAGCTGGAGCATGGAACAGTAGATCCCAAAACTAATGTTACTAACGATGATGAGATAATGACCGGCAAGATTGCCCTTGCTCACTTGAATGAGTTTTCAGATTACTACACACGGCTTGAAGAAATGGAAAAAGAGGCAGAAGAGTATTGGGAAAAGAAATAAACCAAGTCTGCCGTAGGTAGACAATTTTAGTTAAAAACAAAAGGTCGGAAGAAAAATAATAATCAATTAAATTATCTAAAAATATGACAAGTTCAATCTTAACAATTTTAGGAATAATTATCTTCATTGCTTCGACTTCTATCAAGCAGGTTAATCAGTACCAAAAAGGGGTAAAGTTTATGCTGGGTAAGTATATTGGTTTAATGAATCCCGGATGGAGATTGGTTTTCCCTATTATTCAGTCCTATACAAAGGTGGATTTAAGGGTAAAAGCAGTAGATGTGCCAAGTCAGGAAGCAATAACCAAGGATAATATCTCAGTGAGCGTTAACGCTGTTATTTACTATAAGGTGCGAAGCGCTGATAAGGCAATTTTAGAAGTAGAAAACTTTTATTATGCTATTTCTCAGTTGGCTCAGACAACAATGCGGAACGCTGTAGGCCAGGTGGATTTAGACGGACTTCTTTCTCAAAGAGACCAAGTTTCAGAAAGCATAAGAACTATTGTAGATAAAGCCACTGATCCCTGGGGAATTGAAGTTATCAATGTTGAGTTAAAAGACATAACATTGCCGGAAGAAATGAAGAGAGTAATCGGCAAGCAAGCCGAAGCAGAAAGGGAAAAAAGAGCAATAATTATTAAAGCTCAAGGAGAGGTGATTGCTGCTGATAATATGGCCAAAGCCGCTCAAACTTTATCAGAATCAAAAGGAGCTTTGCATTTAAGGACGCTTCAGTCAATTAATGATATAAGTTCTGACCAGTCAAATACTATTATTTTTGCGATACCCTTGGAAATTTTAAGAGCTTTTGAAGGATTTGGCAAAAAATTACGGAAAGAAAACAAAAACGAGGAAGATAATAAAACTCAATCTCAGCTCTGATTTGACTCGGTTAAACTTGACTCTGACTCGGTCAAACTTGACTCGGTCAAACTTGACTCGGTCAAGTTTGACTCTTAAGTAGGTAGACAATTTTAGCCCCCCCGCCAGGGCGGGGGGCAGGCAAAGATAAAAAATCGCCTCCGCCGGTTGGCGGATTGGCGATTTTTTAGTTGTGTCCTCGCACCATCCCGTTTGACGGGACCGGTAGTGAGGGTAGAATAAAAGAATATGACCATGGCTAAGAAAACAAAAATTTCGGTTCTTATAATTTTAGTTAGTTTTAGTGTAGGAGGTTTTTTTATTTATAAAAATATTTCTCAGAAGGAAACCGAAAAAGAGCTTGACCGGATTTCGACAGAGGAAACACAGGACGAAAAAGAACTTATTTGGCCCGGCGGGTCTAAAACATTAGAAGAATATAGAGATTATTGTAAAGAGAATAAAGATGAATGTAAAAAATGGTGCAAAGAAAATCCTAAAATATGTCCAGACCATGAAGAGGATTTTGTTCCGGACATTGACCATTATGGAGATTTAGTGATAGACGGGACTGAAACGATGATAATTGAAAATAAAAAATATTATCAACAAGGTAATGTTTTTATAGCTGATGGAGCCAGGCTCATAATAAAAAATTCTCAGTTTATGCTCGGTAGGGGAGATTTGCCCACGATACACTCTAACATAATAGTCGGGGGTTTATTAGAAATAGAAAATTCTAATATTTTTCCGGAACCAGGCACTAGGGAAAAAATGGGCTCTCTTGTAGTTGTATCAACAGGTAAAAACGGGAAAGTGAATATCATAGATTCTTATACAGAAATCCATCTGTTAGTTGTTCATGATAATGCTCAGGTAACTATGACAAATTCAGAAATGATATTTACCATAGGAGGACTTTTACAAATACACGGAGGAGATACTAAACTCGTTAATTCTACAATAGGCGCGATTGGATTAACTGTTCCTGCAGATGCCCATTTAGATGTAAGCGGATTAAAATCAGGAGTTTGCTTTGAATCGTGGGATGTCCGTGATATGATTCCAGATGCGAATTATAACGTTGTTCTGGAAAATTCATGTATCTTAAAAGATGATTTTGAAGGAGAACTTAAACACGGGCCATTTGAGAGAGGCTGGCTTTTTTTTCTTGATCCAGACGCGCATGTTAGAATATCTGATTCTGAGTTAAGGAAGGTATTTATTGATTTAGTGAACGAGACTGCGGAATTTGAAAACTTGAAAGTAGGAGAGCCCTCAAGTTTAAAATACAGAGATATAGAACTGAATGATATTATTATTAAAGGCCAGTGGCCATTTAGTTTATACGATTCACACCTAACTATAAGTAATTCTGATTATCTTTTTTTACAGCCGAGTGGAAATTCAACTCTTTTTCTAATTAATTCACATATGTCTGAATTTATCCCAAGAGAGTTTTTCGGAACAATTATTTTTGAAAATAGTTTATGGGACGATGCAGGGGAAATAATTGGGAGCCAAGAGCATCATTCAATGGAGAACGATTTTACAATTAAGGGAAGTTTAAAAATGGCTCCAAAGCTCAGACAACATTTGCAATGGAGAAACGCTACAGTAACAAGAGAGTATGAGGTGTTAATTAGTGATGAAAACGGCAGCCCAATTGAGGGGGTCTTGGTAAAAATTGAGGGAAAAGAATTTGTATCAGATAGCACAGGCAAAGTGAAATTCAGCTTGATATTAAATGAATTAAATTATAACGAACCCCAAAAATTAGAAATTATTGAAGAGGGAAAAACTATTACTGAAAGAGAAGTAGATTTTTTTACAGAGACGCCGATTGTAATTGAAAAAGGGAACTGAGATTAATAAAAAATAGGGAAGTTTCTGAATTTTTTTAAAAATCAAAAATTTAATAGAGGATTATCCTCTATTTTTTTGTTTCTCCTTGGTTTTATTGTGCGACAGGGGATATTGACAAAATTATTTTTTCGTGATATTGTCGAAGTATTGTAGTATAGTGCTGCAAATAAATTTTTTAAAGTTCTTTGAAAATTGAAAGGAAAATGGAAATGAGAAAGAAAACTATGTTTATGTTGTTAGCTGGATTTTTGTTGAGTTTAATGCTCAGCAGTGTTAGTAAGGCCTTTAGCGGAGAGGGCTCAGGAACAGAAGGAGACCCTTTTATTATTACAGATGTTAACGGCCTTCAAGCAATGAGTGGCAACTTAGACGGTTGGTACGAGCTGGGTAACGATATTGATGCTTCTGCTACTTCAGGATGGCCGGGCGGTAGCGGTTTTGATCCTATCGGAGACTGGGATAATAAATTCATAGGTCATTTTGATGGTAAAGGGTACACGATAACTGGTTTGTATATAGGTGAAAATTATACTGATTTTTTTGGCTTATTCGGAGCAACTGCTTCGGGAAGTGTTATTAAAAATGTTGGTTTGATGGATGTCGATGTGAACGTCGAAGGGCAGTGTTACTCCGGCGGGCTGGTGGGATGCAACGATGGCACGATAACCGATTGCTATTCCACAGGCAGTGTCTTAGGATGCTATGATGTCGGCGGGCTGGTGGGACGCAACATTAATGGTACAATAACCAACTGCTATTCTACAAGCAGTGCCTCAGGAAACTATGGTGTCGGCGGGCTGGTGGGATACAACATTAATGGCACAATAACTAACTGCTATTCCACGGGTAGTGTTACGGGATACAATGGCGTCAGCGGGCTAGTGGGATACAACATTAATGGCACAATAACCAACTGCTATTCCACGGGTAGTGTTACGGGATACGATGGCGTCAGCGGGCTAGTGGGATACAACATTAATGGCACGATAACCAACTGCTATTCCATAGGGATTGTTGTAAGTACTAGTTCGGGTGGTGGATTAGTTAGTTATAATACTGGAACTTGTATTGATTGTTTCTGGGACATAGAAACTTCGGGAAAGATAACAAGCGATGGCGGTACTGGAAAAACAACAATAGAAATGATGCAGCAAGCTACTTTTACCAATTGGGATTTTGTCGATGTTTGGGACATTAGAAAAAATGTAAGTTATCCCTTTTTGAGAATGTATCCAGTTGGTGATTTAAATCAGGACCACCGAGTTGATATGTGCGATTTTGCGATTTTCGTTTCTCATTGGCTTGAGGGAGTAGATTAATAATTTTATTTAAGTTCAAAGGCGGAGAATGGTTCTCCGCTTTTTTTAATTAACCAAACTCAAAACCGGCTTCGCGCTAAGCTTGTCGAAGTACTCGTGCTAATCCTGTCGAAGTATTGAAAATAACCCAGGAAAGAGTTAAATTGGATATATAGATAAACGCAAAACTTGACTCGGTCAAACTTGACTCGGTCAAACTTGACTCGGTCAAGTTTGACTCTTAAGTAGGTAGACAATTTTAGCCCCCCGTCCTGGCGGGGGACAGGCAAAGATAAAAAATAATTAAAATTTATGGCGTATATATTTCCAGAAAAAATATTTCCAAAAGCATTGAATGCTTATATTCAATGTCCGTTCAAGTTTAAGTGCCATAATGACAAAGAAATAAAAGCAGAGTTTGTCGAAAGCCCTGAGAATTTTATAGGCAATGTGATGCATTTGGCGCTTAGGCATCTTTTTGATATCGCACAAGTGCCTGCGGACAAAAGAAAAGACCAGGATTTGGGCCAGCTGGTAAGGCGCTTTTGGGCTAGGATGCCAAAAAGCAGTTTTGGCAGGGATTATTGGAGTCATGAGGAAAGGAGCGACTTATTTGGTTCCAGGGAACAAGAAAAAGCGTTTGGGCTGCAAACCATTGCTATTTTGAAAAATTACATTTCCAAAGCGGATTTATCAGCGATTCCATTGTCTTTAGAAGATTGGATGGATTGTCAGGTGGGGGAATTTACAATAGCTGGCAGGATAGATAGGATTGATCAGGACTCAGAATCTTCAATTGCAGTGTGGGATTATAAAACTGGAAAATTGCCTTATCATGATAACGTAGAAAAAATGATGGAAGAGAATCTTCAGGTTCCTATTTATGCTGTTATAGCTTCTAAGCGCAATCCCTTTGCAAAAAAAATCAGGGCTGGATTGATTTATGTTAAATACTCAAAAACTTTTGATATAGTTTGGACTCCGGAACAATTAAAGGAAATTGAGAATAGAATCATCGCTGTTATAAAAGAGGCAGAGGACAACCATGAGCTTTTGCCTCGTATTAACAAATTATGTCCTTGGTGCGAATATAAGGGGATATGTCCGGATAAAGATAAAATTGAGGAAAAATATACAAAAATTGACGAAGCAACCTGGTAAAAAATCTATGAAAAAACTTTATATCTCATTAATAATATTAGCAATTTTAATTTTAGGGAGTTATTTTTTATTTGCCCGAGATGGGGGAGAAGAATATGTAGAAGAAAAAGAAGAAGAGCCGGCGGACAATAATGATGTAGCTCCGTCTAACAATAATATGATTGCAACAATGCAGACTAATTTTGGCGAGATTAAAATAGAACTTTTCTCGTCTGACGCGCCAAAAACAGTAGAGAATTTTGTAAAACTTGCTGAGGATGGTTTTTATGACGGCACAAAATTCCATAGAGTGATTAAGGAATTTATGATTCAAGGAGGCGATCCTCTTACCAAAGATGATTCTCTCAAAGACAAGTGGGGAACAGGCGGGCCAGGCTATGCCTTTGCTGATGAAATTCATTCAAATAATCATAATGTTGTTGGCACGATTTCTATGGCTAACGCCGGGCCAGATACCAATGGCAGCCAGTTTTTTATAAACATTGATGACAATAATTTTCTTGATGCAAAACATACTGTTTTTGGCAAAGTGATAGCAGGAATGGATGTTGTTGGAAGCATTGAGAACGTTGCTACAGAAGGTCCGGATCGTCCAGCTGATGACGTGATTATTGAGAGCGTCAATATAACAAGTGATTAAAAATTAATATGTTGAATAATAAAAAATATCAGAAAAAAGTGAGGGTTAAAACGAGGCCTTTTATGTCTTTTCCGCCGCGGCTTAAAGGGAAAGCGGCAAGGGGTCAGTTTAAACCGGTTCGTAAAAAATCCAAAAAGAAATAATCAACCCCAGGGGTTGAAAAATTGTCCACAAGGATAAAAAAAGATCAGTAATTGATGGTTTTTTTAATTCAGGCGATTTTTTGGTAGAATAGTATTATTGCTATGAAAAAAAAGATTATTCTTATTATTGTTCTGCTTATTGTGATAGGCGGATTAATTTTGATGAATAAATATAGTAAAAAACAAGGCAAGGTTTGTTTTAAAGACAATTGCTTTGATGTTGAACTTGTTTTGACGCCTCAAGATAAAAATCAGGGGTTGATGTTTCGGGAAAGCTTAGAATTGGATAAAGGCATGCTTTTTGTTTATAAAAAAAGCGGAAAATATTCTTTTTGGATGAAAAACGTTGCATTTCCTTTAGATATAATTTGGATTGATGAAAATAAAGAGGTTGTTTTTATTAGCGAGAACATTTTGCCCTGCAAATCAGATCCTTGTCCTTCTGTAAAACCAGATAGAGAAGCAAAATATGTTTTAGAAATAAATGGAGATCTTTCAGAAAAGATCGGGCTTGCTGTGGGGGATAGGTTGGAAATATCTTTTTGATCTTCTGCCTGCCCAGCAAATTAAAAAAACTGCCAGGTTATTTGGCAGTTTTTGTTTTTTGTTTTTTTGCTCTTTGTGTTTGTCTCCATTTTCCGCTGAATAGAAAAGTTTTATCGTATATTTTTCCATTACGTCCTTCCTTGCCCCAAATTTTGAAATGCAGATTAAAGCTTTCCTTGCTTTCTACTAAAGACATTGCAAATTGATAAGAGCATGTCCATAGGTCATGCCTTCTTCCATCTACGCAGAGTATTCTGCTGCAGAGACTTTCGGCTATTAATTCTCGGGCAATTACTTCGTTTGTATCGCTATTCAATGATTCTGCATACCAGGTATATTTTCTCTCTGTCATTTCCTTTTCCCTTCTTCATTTTTTTTATTTAAAAGAACATAATTAACATAACCATATACTAACAATTATATTTGAATATGTCAAGGTTGGCTTAAGCGATGTTTTCTGGCTGCGTTCTCGCGCCATAATTGATAAATTTTGGCAGTGAGGGTAGAATAAAGTATTATGTTTAGATTATCTCCTACCACTGGTTTAAATTTATTTAAAGGATGTCCTCGTTGTTTCTGGCTGCATTATAATGAGAAAGTTCACAGGCCGAGAGGAATTTTTCCATCATTGCCGGGCGGAATGGATTTGGTTATTAAAAAATATTTTGACAAATATCGCAGCAAGCTCCCGCCAGAAATTGATGGCAAGGTCGTTGGACAGTTAGTGCCGGATATTCAGCTATTGAATAAGTGGAGAAACTGGAGGACTGGCCTCCAATATCATGACAAAAAGAGGGACGCAGTTCTATTTGGCGCTTTGGATGATTGTTTAATAAACAACGACCATTATATTCCTCTTGATTATAAGACGAGAGGGTTTCCTCCCAAAGACGGCGATTCAGAGAAATATTATCAAACCCAGCTTGATACTTACGCATTGCTTTTAAGCGAGAATGGCTATAAAACCAAAGATTTTGCTTATCTGATTTATTATTATCCGGAAGAAGTAAAAGAAGATGGAATGGTTAAATTCAACATTAAGCCGGTTAAAGTTAATACGGATTTGAAAAGAGCGAAAAAAACCTTTGAGGACGCAGTTGATTTGCTTAAAGAGCCAATTCCTAAACATCACAGCGATTGTGAATATTGTTGCTGGATCGGCGACAGGCTTGGTTTTGAATAAAAACTTATTATATTAAATTTTAAAGACAAAAATATAATTATGGAGTGTAATTGCGAATGTAAAAAAGAAGGAAATTTGAATGAATGCCCTTGCACTTATCCTGGATGCGAACGGAAAGGAATCTGCTGTGAGTGTATAAAATATCATTGGGAAAGCAGAGAGCTGCCGGCTTGCTTTTTTTCTAAAGAAGCAGAAAAGACCTATGACCGCTCAATTAAAAAATTCATAGAAGATCAAAAGAGTTAAAAACTGCAAAAAAATTTCTTGACAGATTTTTATGAAGGGGTAAAATAGAACAATGATTGCTTTTTTTTGGTAGCTCTTTTAAAACATTTTTTAGGAAAGGAGGTGCTGTATGAATAAGTTCATTAGTTTAAGGAGGTAACAATTCTCGAAAAATTCTTTATACGAACATATTTTGAGCCTGATGAGGTTTTACTTCATCAGGCTTTTTTATTACAATAGAATAATGAGAAAAGATTCTTTAATCAGAACAATTTATCTTTATCTTTTTGCCTGTCTTGGTCTGGTGCTTTTGGCTATTGGCGGGGTTCGCTTTGTTGATATGGGATTAAAGGCCTTTATCTTTACAAGAGCCGATGAGGAACAGAATTTATATAGAATCCAGCCGCCTTCTCCGGCTTACCCGTTTGCCAAAATGGAGGAAGCCCAAGATGACGAGGAGTTGACCGAAGAAGAAAGAGCCGCTATTAGGCAGTGGCTGGAGGAATATAAGGCGTGGCAAGAAGGGACGTCAAAAGTTGATTATGTTGCTGCCAGACGGCACAGAGATGCTTCTCTGAATTTGTCTTTGATTTTGATTGGTCTGCCTTTGTATCTCTATCACTGGATAATTATCAAAAGAGAGACAAAAAATAAAAAAGACGTGTAAAATTTCTATAGGTCGCCTTTGCTGTGGCAGAGGCGATTTTATGTTAAAATGAAATATGATTATCAAAACAGCAAAATTTATTCTGAGACCATACAAAAAAGGGGACGAAGAGTCTCTGGCAAGGAATATTAATGATAAGACAATTTATCGGAGCACGCTTAGAATTCCTTATCCTTATACCTTAAAGGATGCTAAAGAGTGGATAAAGAAAAACTTGAAAGATGGCAGAAAGAAAAAACCCGATGAGATAAACTTTGTAATTGATATTAACGGCGAAGTTGCTGGCGGGATCGGGCTTAGCGAAATAAAAGACCATCAGGCAGAGGTAGGTTATTGGGTAGCTTCAAAATATCGGAATAAAGGGATAATAACCTTGGCATTGAGAAAAGTGACAAAGTTTGGATTTGAGAAAATAAAGCTCAGGAG
>SDBV01001954.1_pt1 | contig 30880 bp, 22 predicted proteins | sample 2277081 | NCBI WGS metagenome assembly SDBV01 (sample SAMN10402039, study PRJNA504765) | marine sediment metagenome | isolation source: marine sediment core GS10_PC15, 223 cmbsf | place: Arctic Ocean: Southern Knipovich Ridge | collected 2010 | reverse complement strand
TTCCGGGTGAGGGATAATGGCCAGATACACGGTACCGGAGCAATGCCCGGCAGGCACCAAAAGTACATTATTGAAGTTGCCTTGATTATTAACCTTCGGACCGATGAAGAGTTTATTCTGGGCGCTCCCCATGACCAGCTTGCTGAAGTCAATGATGGCCTCACGACTATCCCTGGCCATCTCCGATTCAACGACCCACAGCGCTTCTTGGATATAAGTTAGAGGTGTCTCCTTTTGGGCAGACGGCGTTGTGCCTACTCGACAAACGGCAATGTCATACAGCAGTTCATTGACCTTGAACTCGGCCCGGTGCTCCCCAAAATCCTCTGAAAATACGCTGACCGCATTGTCTTTATTACTATAGTATTTGCGAAAATTCTGGGCGAGAATCTTAACCCACTCCTGGGAACGTTTTCTATGTAGGTCCTGTTGTGCCTGGTTCAAAAACTGAGCTTTCTTGGCTTTTTGGAAGCTTCTTAGGATCAGATCCTTAAGTATATCGCTTTCCATAGATTTCTCCCATTTCGCTGTTTAGATAACTTAGGATTGAGCGGGTTCACTTCACCAAGTGGCCTGATTTCACTTGTCACGTGTAGCCGCTCATATTATCTGTGCGTCTTCAAAGTCTTTGCGACACTTGCTTATGTGTGATTCTGGTATTAACAATGTAGTTGTTCTTCCTTCCTGATTTCAAGTTTTGTTGCTTTCTTTCCTTTAGTGTTTTTCGTTTGATTATCTCCCTTCTGGTCAGGATTTCCCGTTGCTTTCCATGGTATATCGGTATGGGCGATGATCGAGTACAATAAGCACCTGCTCGTCTGGTTAAGGGAACAGAACGAGGGACGGATTCATACGCTCCCTGATCTTGAATAAGGTTTGCGCTTTCTCGGGTGGGGACTTGCCTGGTTTTGGACTCATGACTGACCTCCTTCATAGTCAATCGAGTCCCAAAACCACACATAAATATATCACTAAAAATGTCTCACAAACTCTGACTTCAAACACCTTTGGTTGCCAGCAAACCCCGAGCCAGAGCGCGTTGTGTGATTTCCTTGAAATGGAATGGTGCCCCTGACTCGGCTAAAACCTTGAAAATGGCTTCTTTGAAGGTCATTCTATGAGATTCCTTTCAATCAGTGTCTGCGCAGATTTCTCTAGGCTAGTAGGCCCCCTCCCTGGAGTTCCTTGACCTGTTCTCCTGTGATCTTGAATAGTTAGATGTCGTTCATAGGATGTATGTTCTTCTATTGATCGGTAGTTCTCTACTTATTCTTATCATGCTCTCGTCAGGCTGGACAAACACTCTACCCATACCTTTAGCTCTTCCTCAGCAACTGCTTGATCTGTCAACTCTTCTTCTTGGTGGGCAATCCTTGTATTACGGAAATCGTTAACCCGTTGTAGAGATTTGAAAAGGTCCGTGTTATTCTTATCTCCAAAGCGAGCACGTACCGCATTGAACACCCCTCCCAGCTCAGTAGGATCGTTGAGGGCGTAATCAAGGCAGGATCGGAGTAGTCCAATCGGGGAAATCCCATTGTTGAATACTAAGGTCTTCTTCAGGTTGCGCGTCACATTTGCATAGCGTTTTCTCTGGGCATGGGAGATATTGTCCATATAGGGATCAAACCATGCCTTCTGATCGGGTACTGTAGCAGGTAGTTCGGGTTCCAGCCTTCTCATCAGCACGCCCTTAGCAGCCTCATCCAGGGAACCGAGCAGCGCATTAAAAACAGGCGAATAATTCATCCCTTCTTTCTTGCCGAAGAACTGGTAAATCATTACGGCTTGGGTAACCGCTTGTTTATACCTTGATGGGAGCGACTCAACAAGACCCGGGTCGATGATTTCAGCAATTCGGGGAGCAGCTTCCCTGGTGTCCTCAAACGAAAGAGCAATTTGTGGTTCTGGTTCTACATCCTTCAGTAGAGTCTGAAGCGCGGGATTGCACGTTCGCGCCAATTCTTCAACTGAGTTTCCGCGCATTTGCTCAAAGACACCTTGTGGAACATACAAATAATGCCATTCCAACCCTGCAGTGGATGCGGATTTGCACCACTCCATTGCTGCCCTTGCTTTCCGAGGTACGTCAAGGTCCTCTCGTCCCTTTGTTTCGATGAGGTAATACACCCCATTAGAAGAGCGAGCAAAGAAGTCAGGTGTATAAAAGGCTATTCGACCACCTGAAGCAAGGTAGTCGATCCGCAAACTCTGCCGGCCTGCATTCTTGGCAAAAGCGGTAACATCAGGGGCTCGATCAAGGAAGTTGGTCATGGCCACTTCCAATTCTCGATTGCATGGTACCAGGTTAAATAGGGTTTTATTCGCCTCCAGAGCAGGTCTCTTTTCACTATGCGTGACTTGATAGGGTCTCCAATCGGATAGCCTGGTAGGACCACCTGATGGAAGTCTTTTTTCAATTGTGGTTATCCTGGAACGAATGAGGGATAAAAAGACCGCTCGAATATGCTCTCCTACATCGGGATCACCGAGCCGTGCAATGCAGGCTTGATCAAATAGGCTTGTTTGTTTCTCAAAGAGGACATCCTGAATAAAGGTTTCAAGTATTGGTGCCAATGAAGTATGCAGGTTCCGAATTTTACAAACGTATTCAAACTGCTTGATGTAGTAGGAGATTGCCCCAACTCCTGTATCAAGTAGAGGCAGGTTGATCTTCATACGTTCGATAATTTCGTTGGTTAATAAATTTCGGCCCTCATATTGAATCTCACTGCTCCCTTTGTCCCCTAAGGGAAGAGGCGTATAGGGCTCAAAGGCGTTCCTCACATCTTCAATAGTTAGCCCTTCAAGTTTGGGTAAAACTTTATGACCTGGCGATAATCTAGGTAGCTCAATTTCGAGATCATCGAAGTTGGGCTTGTTTGGATCTGGATATATGGATACAGTTGTAGTGGGAACATGGTCTACATCCACGATTTCGATGGGGAGACCTTCTTGAGCGAGTTCCTGCTGGTAGAGACTTGCGAAAGCCTGATGTTCGACAACCGTCACAATCTCATTGGCTCCATCTGATCCAGGGGGTATCATCCTGCGTAATCCACGGCCCAAAGTTTGCTCAGGGAGTATATTTGCTTTGGAGGTGTACGGGCGAAGAGGAACGATAGTTGTGACATTACGGACATCCCAACCTTCGCGGAGCATAAGGACAGATACAATGCAATGATAGGGGCTGGTGTCCTGATCCAACTCCCGGCTCAGTTTTCGGAGAGCCTTCAGGTCATCATCACTGATTTCTTTCTCATTTTCGACGAACTCCAGCCGTGCACTTGAGCCTTTGCCAATCTTTTTGAGTTTCCCCTTGAGATTGGTATGCAGGTTGATGGTTTTACCATTGAGTTTTTTGAAGGTCTCATCCGTATTTAAACGGCGGGTAATCTGATCTGCCGCTGTGGTGTCCTCACACATAACGAATAGCAGAGCCTTCTTGCCACTCTTGAACCACTCTTCATGGCTTCGCTTCCAACGCTCATAGCCCATGCGCAAATGACGGTCGTATTTGTAGCCTGCATCGTCACTGGCCTCAGTGGTGAGAGACTGTTCGGACCGGCCAATGATAGGAGTCTTTACAATCCCGGCATCAACGGCTTCCCCAAGGGGACTATCACAAATCACATGCTTGAAAACTTGACCCTTGTTGTCTTTTGGTGTGGCGCTGAAATCGAGTTGGGCGGTGATTTCCCCACCGGTACGGGACCGCAGAGTATCATGGAGATAGATTATGGCCTCGTTCCAGGCGGAATCAGGATCCCAGACATGGTGGGCTTCATCATTAAGGACCATAATTTTTCGATGGGAGGTAATACGATCCCGGAGGGCCGCACCCGTATCCAGAGCGCTGGATTTTGAGACTGCCGGTCCCATCCAGTCATAGGTATCAGCATCCTTTTTCCGGCGTTTCTTCTTTTCATAGAGCCGGTGAATATTGGTAAGATAAAGGGTTCCGCCAGTGGCTACGCCGCCGGCTTCATCCTGGAGAACAGTGGACATATTCCAGTCACCCCTCCATTCAGCCGGGACGAGCGGATCAGTATCAAAAATGCGGCCATCACCGAAATCCTCCTTCAGCCGTTCATAGACGGTGAGGTTTGGCGCAATGACCACGAAGTGCCGGGCCATATCCGAGTCTGATTCCCGGAGGGCATGGAAATAACTCCAGACAATAGCCAGGCTCATGACCTTGGTTTTCCCCGTGCCCGTAGCCAATTTGAGGGCATATAGGCTCCAGGCATCCTCCTCTTCGGTTAAGCCGAGAGCGGCAATCTCTGAATCGACACCGCCAAATTCGGACACAACTTGAGATAGGGCGCGGAATCCCCGGACCTCCATCAAATAGATCAAAGTCTCAATGGCTTCCCGTTGGCAGAAGTAGTACCGGAATTCGTATTCCTCGCCATCGGGTGTTTGCATACGGTGTGGACGTAAAAACCAGTGACCCAGCAAATGCCTGGCGGTATCGCTGGCACCAGGGTAGTCGGTTTCCCGCCAATCTCTAACATACCCACGGAGGTTCTGAGCAATGATGATGTTTGAGGGCCTTCGACCACGAACAACTTCTGCAGCGGCGGTACCTTTTGTGGCGCGAATGCGGTGTGCGTTGGGCTCATCTGCTGGCCCATACAAGGGCTCAAGGGCTGTGGGGTTGATTATGGGAGATTGAGTATCGGCATTACTCATACCTTAACCTCCACCACAGTGCTCGTATCGCAGCCGAAGGTATCAACCACCTTCACGCAGGCTGTATAGGTACTCGGTTTGGGATATTGATGCCCCGCCTCACTCACCGTCTTCAGGGAGCGATCCTTACGGGTGCGGTAGTCCTGCCAGTGATGGTTAAAGGGCTTGCCCGCTTGCCACTCGAAGTCCACAGCCCAAAAATCGATAAAGTCCATGCCGCTCTTAAGGGCGCGCTCCTTGATGGCCTCCAGCTCCTTGGTGGGGACTTCCGCAAGGGACGGCATGAAGCGGGTAATCTTTATATCAATAGATTGAATCTTTCCTTTAGTACGATAAATGGGTTCTGCCTCCAAGACGGCCACCTCCAGGAAGGGGGGCGGACTGGTACGATTCTTTTCCATGATCTCCCTGGGAATCTGGATCAGTTTGAGTTTCACCCCATGTTCCTGTTCCAGGGCGGTTGTGGTGAGGCGAATATCCATCTCGAACTCCCAGGCCAGGCAGTAGCATTCCTTGCCTCCAGCCTCTGCCGCAGCCTTGGCCACTTCTTCGGCCTCGCTGCGGGTGAAGATGGAGTCGATCCCATCAACATGGCAAAAAGATGGGCCTTTCCGTCCATGAATCAGTGGCGAGGGTGTATTGGCTGGATTTAAAACTTCCGCTCTGAAGAATTCCAGTACTACACGGCGGTGTTCATCATCTGCCCCATTTAAATGGCTCTTCTGCCACCATTGGCGTTCATAACGACCCAGATTGTAGACATCAAATGCCCTATAAGGTTTTCCCCGGCCATTGAGTTCACGCTGCAGATCAATGAGGCGCTTACGTGCCGAGTGCACTGCAAATCTACCTAAATCTGACATTATCCACCGTCTTTGTAACCGTTCGGCAATCGCTCCGGTTGATCCAGAACCTGAGAAGAAATCTGCAATAATGGCACCTTCATGAGATGATGCTTTAATTATCCTCTCAATAAGTGCTTCCGGCTTCTGTGTTGGAAAATCAACTCTTTCTTTAGCCACTGGATTTACTGGGGGGATATCGTCCCATACGGAATCAACAATGTCACCTTCGACATCTTCAAGGTAAATAACACGTGTACCACCCTTAGTAGGATTTACATCATCACGGTAATACCTACCATCAGAGTCTTGCTTCCATCTCTTTAAGTACTCCGGCTTGTGAGGTTTATATTGTGTGTTCCATATGAAAGATTCTTTGCTCTTGACATAGGAAATTATCGTATCGTGTTTTTGTGGGAACTTGCGAGCGGTCTTTCTTTTAAAGGCGAAGTAAGCCCAGATGATCTCGTTTAAAAAATGTTCCTTACCGAAAACATCATCTAAAATGCCTCTAATGAAATTGTTAACCCTCCAATCACAGTGGACATATATCGTACCACTGTCTTTGAGTAATTCTCTCATCAGGATGAATCGGCTATAAAGCATGCTCAGGTAGGAATCAATTCCTTGGCCCCAAATATCTCGATAGGCAATCATTTCTAGTGTTGATTGGTCTTTGGTGATCGCTTCCTCTCCGTCTCCAAGAGTTAAAGAAAGTCGGAAATCTTCACCGACATCAAAGGGGGGATCGATGTAGATCAAATCAATCTTGCCTTTAAACTCCTTCAGGAGGCTCGCCATAATCAGTTTGTTGTCACCCCAGATCAGACGATTGCGGAAATCATCCAAGCGGGGATTCTTTTTCTCGAAAACATCCAACTGACCGGCTGCGGCGGCCTCGCTACGGGGCTGGTCGATGGTCTCGATCTTCTGCAGGGGCATGGCGCTCCCGGCAATGTCCACCTCCCGGCGGTTGCCGTACTCATCGTACTTACCCTCCCACACCAGCTCGGTCTTCATCTGCGAGAGAGGATGCGGGTTGTGATGTCCCCAAGTGGGTTGCTTGGGATTGTTCTTTGGGTCAGAGGGCATAGAGAATCCTCTAAATCAGTGTATGTAAAATTGAACTGGCGTATTTGTATGCTTGGAAGTTCGGAGAATGTGGGAAACAAGTCAAGGTAAACCGATAAGCGGGCGGAGGAGAAAAATGAATCTGACCAATTTATACCATTTCCGATTCAGACTTATAAAATAAATGAACTATTCTCGTACTTTTTTTCTAAACAGTTCTCATGAACATGTGTATATTCTTGTGTTTTTGTCATTTAAGCTTAATAAGAATACGGTACTTTTCGTGAAATTAGATTGAAAAGACTATGAAAAGTCCTTGAGATCTGTCTCTTACCATAGTATATTTCAGGATAAAAGGTGTTATTGATGAATAATTCAGGACCAAGTATCTATTACAAGAAATTTCTGGATACTAATTTGGATGAATTTTATTTTCAATGGCATATCACCGATAAATGCAATTTGCGTTGTATACACTGCTACCAAGACGGATATAATTCCCGGTCTGACCTATCTCTCACCCAACTCAAAATTGTTGCGGATAAGATCACCCTTGCTTTAGAGAAGTGGCATAAGAGGGGAAGAATTGCCATAACAGGTGGAGAGCCTTTTCTAAAGAAGGAACTGTTTCCCCTCATTGAGTATATAGAACAAAACGAATATATCTGGAGAATCGGAATACTTACTAACGGAACCCTGATAGATGAAGAAATTGCGGACAAACTAAAAACTTTTCAAAAACTGTATTATGTCCAAGTTTCTCTGGATGGTGCATCAGAAGAAACCAATGATTTCATCAGAGGAAAGGGATCTTATAACAAAGCCTTGGACTCTTTGAGGCTGCTTCACGAGAATGGGATAAATACTCGGCTGATGTTCACTGTGCACAAAAAAAATCAGCATGAGGTCGCTTCGCTGATTGATCTGGCTATAAAAGAAAAGGTGAATACGCTTACGATTGAGAGATTTGTGCCGGAGGGAAGAGGAAGTGAGGTTGAGAACTTACTTCTCACAAAAGAGGAAGTTCATGAACTATTCCAGGATGTTACTCAACGTGCCGACATGGAATATCAAAAAGGGACTCCACTGAAGATATTGAAGTACCGCACACTATGGGCGATGATAGACCCTGAGAGGGCAAAAACTGATAATGTCCCCTTGGAGATTGATTTAGGTGCTATGTGCTCTATAGGAATAGATAGCCTTACCATACTCCCGGATGGCACTGTGCTTCCCTGTCGGAGATTGCCTATTCCTCTCGGTAACCTTATGAACGATTCATTATTCAAGATATGGTATACTTCAGACCTATTATGGGAGATCAGGAATAAAAATAATCTAAAAGGTAAGTGTAATGGATGTGATCTAATCCCTCGCTGTAGTGGATGTCGGGCTATAGCTTATGCAGTCACTGGTGATTACCTAGCCGAGGATCCACAATGCTGGAAATAGATAGAGTACTGCAGTTGAAAGAGGAATTCATCCTCTATAAATTAGATGTGGGGGAAGGCATGTTCTGGTTATTCAATATTGAAAACGGAGATTCATTTAAACTAAATGAAACCTCTTACCATATATTATCACTGTTCGATGGAAAAAAGAAGATCGGGGAAATACAGAAATGTGTCCTCGAAAAATATCATGATATTGACCCGGATGCAGTTACACGGGATTTCGAGGAATTGTTGGAGAGGATGAAAAAGAATAATATATTCAAACAAAGAAAGGTGAACTGATGGAAGAAGAAAAGAGCAGAAAGGCACGTCAGGTTTACAAAAAACCTGTGTTTGTTAAGGAGAAAGAGCTTACCTTCCCGAAGGAGATCATAAAGGAATTCAATGGCGGGAAGTACTGTCTCCAGTGCAGCAGCTGCCATGGCTGCCGGTGATGACGCGCCAGAAATAGAAACCGCAATTCACCGAGGCGTAATCGCACTAAGCCAGATTGTCCTAAACTTTCTCGAAAAGGACATTGAACTTATTCGTATATGCCGGCTGGCAGCCCTCCTGCATGAAAGTGGCGTAAGCGCTGAGACTGCTATTTTTCGTGATCTGGCCCAAAAGTGCATTGAGACTCAAAGAGATGATGGGGGCTGGACGGATGTACTAGAGACGATGTGGTGCTCCACCTTCTTAGATTTGTTCGGTGAACTGTCAAGTCCTGTTGAGAAGGCCTTCCAATGGATAAGCGGTCAGAGAAATAAGGAGGGTGGTTGGGGAAACAACAATAGAGATTCCGCCCGCATTCCTGTAACTGGACTCCTTTTATATATGCTTCCGCGGCTTTCCACTGATAAGGACCTGCACTGGCTGGAAGAAAAATGGCAGCAGGAACAACAGAATGACCCATGCCTGTCATATAAAGCTGCGTTTACACTGATGGCTTTTGGTCAGACTGATTACTATCCCCAAAAAGAGGGCCTCACAGCGAATGCAGCACACTGGCTATGTGATCAGCAGAACGATGATGGAGGATGGGCTCCTTGGGTAGGGCATCCGGTTGGAAGCGATCCCTGGTGCACAGGAATTGCGATAGCAGGACTTCTTCAGTATCCAGATGAAATATCAAAGGGAGCTTTACGGAAAGCCTTGCAGTGGCTCCAGGAGAAACAACTGCCCAATGGCCTGTGGCCTTATCATTACATAGATGATGGTAGTAGCTGGGCTTTGTATTCCATCGTTCAGGGCTATCGTTTTCTGGGAAACAAATGATTGAAGACCTGGAAAATGTTATTATTCAGAACATAAAAGAAATCCCCGAGACTCCCTTATCCGTTTTACTCTCGGGAGGCATTGACTCTTCCCTGGTATTGGCACTTCTGCGGAAGATATATCCCAAGGTCCCAATTTCCACCTTTACGCTGGCCAGGTCAGGTGATTACCCGGACATGGTCTTTGCCAGGGAAGTTTCCGGTTTGTACGGGACAGAACATAACGAGATCATTCTCTCGGACGAGGAATACAGCAGGTTTCTTGATGACTATAATAAAGTCAAGCGATACGATTTCAAGGGCGATATCAACGTATATATACTCTGCTGCTATGCAAAGGAATTCAGCAATATCATTGTGACGGGTGATGGAGGAGACGAGTGCTTCGGTGGCTATTGGCTGCATCAGTATCCCCTGGGGCATAGGGAGATGGGAGCGATTAAATCCTTTGAAGAGATTAACCCCACACCAAGAAAATACCTGGAGGAAATGGTTGCTATAGGCTTCAGGGACTTCTTGTATAAGGATAAATCCCGAAAAGAAGACTACGATACCGCATGGGAATATTTTGTGAAGATCATGGCGCCTGTGCATCTTGCTCCCTTACTACATACGGCGAAGGTATTGAAAATTGAGGTATATACCCCGCTCTTCTCTGAGAGTCTTCTTAGTTTTATAAGAAGGCTCCCATTTCAAGAAAGAGTAGGGAGAAAGATAGAAAAAGAGCTGGCTTTACTGTATTTACCCGAATCAATCACAGAAAGAGCAAGCATAGGATTTGACGTTGCTCTGGACCGAGGTAATCCTCTTAGCCTTGATAGATAATATTAAAATCAAGAATATTAGCAAAGGAAGTACCCATGCCTGACAGTAAGAATGAGCTTGTTAATGAAGCCATTGATGCTAGTATTAAATTTGAGGAATTAATGGACATAACTGATTTTGACTCTTGGTTGGATGATGATAACGCGGTATTATTAGAGGACTTAGGACAAGATCCCGCTCCATTTATAATATATGAAGAGAATAAAAAGAAATTGAAGGGTATTTATGAAAGTATTAATAGTGGAGTTAAAAAAAGTAATAATTCAGGAGATAAATCTTCTTTAGAAGAAATTATTTTCAATCTATTTCAATCAAAATATATAAGAATGGAAGCAAGAATATGTTCTAATAAAAAAGAGGAAGAAGTTAAATATAGGGAAGCCCTTTATCATTTATTATCCGGATTATATACTTATCAAAATCCAAAGGCAGGTAATATTGATGAGAGGCTGCTGGTACTTTTATATAATGATTTAAGTATTTGCTATGCGGGTCTTGAAAATTCCTCCTTGTCTAGAGGCTACGCAGAAGAGGCAAGAAATATTATTGAAGGGGAACAAAGGGAATTTAGAAAAGATCCTAAACTTTATCATTTATATACTATAGCAATATTTAATCAAGCTGTCGCTGAGAGACGTTCATATCTATATACCGAGGCTGAGAGGAATTTTAAGAAAATAATTGATGATGTTTATAATGGGCCTAGTATGAGTAACTTTAATTACTATTCTGCTCTCTTGTATTTAAGCGATTTATATATAGATTTAGGAAGAGGCGAGGAAGCTATTGAATTATTAAATATAGTTGAAGAATTGGATGAAGATGATATACGCTATTGGAACTCATGCCTTATAAAGACTAATTGTTTTATTGACCAATCAAAGTATGGCGATTCAGAAAATCTACTTCTAAATAAGTTCATTATAAAAGAAAATAACGGAGGAATAAATGAATACATCTTAAATAAGAGACATAAGGTGACAGCCCAAGGCTTTAAAGCATTAAACTACCTTTTTAGAAGTATGATTGAAAAAGAAAGAAACAAATTAAAAAAGGTGAATAATAATGATGAACTTAGAAAAGTTTATAAAAATATAGATAATAATATTATTAAAGACATTGAAGATCGACAACAGGAAGGCTTAGCAAGAAAAGCATATAGACAATTGAGCGATATTGCTATTATATTAGAAGAGAACGAAGAGTTACTAAATAATGATGATGTTATAAGAAATATAATAAAATATCTTTCTTATCCTGATAGTGATATTAAGGATCTAGAAAAATTCGTTTCAGACAAGGGAAAAATGAATAAGTGGATAGATGATTGTGACGATTTAGATATTCTAGAAAGATTTGTTTATCAAATATTAGTAAGTAAAATAGAAAACAAATACCTATCTGCAGGAAAAATAAAATTAAAATACAGAGACTTATTGGAAAGACTTAAAGAAAAGATAAAAAGTGAATGTGATGAGAAAGGACAATTATCGAGGTCCGAGAAGGTTGTGAAAAAGATAGATATTGCTTTAGAAAAAAGTAAAGGTGTTCCATTTAATGAAAGTTCATTTATTAAAGGAATTGAAAATACTTTACCTGAACGAGATATCGTAAAACGTTTAGACATCAATGAAAAGCAGTTTGATATGATCCTTTACGAAAGAAAAAATAATTTTTCAGATAATATTGTTGAGATGATTCTGCTTAGAAGGTGGAATTCATTCAGTCCTGGTTTATTTAGAGAAGCCTCCGGAAGTCTGGGCGGCGGATATCTAATAAGAATAAAGAAGGAAAATGTAAATACAAGTAATATTCATGAATGTAATATAAATGAAAATGATAGAATAACAGATGATATTAGAAGAAAAGATAAAATAGAATATGATAGTGTAATGAATATAGTAATTGATCCGGGGTACAATTTTTTACGAAATTTTATAAAAGAAGGTTTTCTTATAGATGATATTGATATTATAATTGTAACTCATTCTCATTTAGACCATTGTGCGGAACTTCCTCAAATAATGGATCTCATTTATCAATTAAATAAAAGATATAAAAATACTCCCGGAAAGGCAAGAGAAAGAAAAAAAGTAAAATTATGTCTAAGTCAAGGGGCATATAGAAATTTATCAAGCTACATACCTGTTTGGAAAATGCAATTAAAAGATGTTATTATATTAGAAAATTTAGTGAAGGAAAAGTGTGAACCATTTAAGGGTTTATCAATTTCATCAAAAAAAACACACCATAGCGATTTAGGAGGAGTTAATGCTATAGGTTTAAAGATCGATATAGGCATTGAAAATGAAAAGAATATTTGTATAGGTATTACTGGCGACACCCCATGGTATGATAAATTAAAAGATGATTTTAATGATTGCGATGTTTTGTGCGTTCATCTTGGTAGTATAAAGTATCAAGAAATTGGCTATAAAGATGAAAGATATAATAATGATTGGGATAAAAGAATAATAAAGAAAACAAATAGGAAAGACGAATTTAAAAAAATATATGAAGAAACAAACCATTTACTATATTATGGAACAGAATTATTAATTGAAGATTGCGTAAAAAAGAAAGGCGAACAATTAATTGTAGTAAGTGAATTTGGAGAGGAGTTGAAATATGGTCTTAGAACTGATATTTGTACAAGGTTATCCAAAAAAACAGAAAGAAAATGTATTCCAGCCGATATTGGATTATATATTGGTATTAATAAAAAAAGAACAATAAGAGTGCGCTGTAATTTTTGTGATGAATATGTTTCACCGAAGGAAATCGAAACATTTTCGTACGGACTAGAAGATGCACTTCATTATATATGCAAAACATGTAATAATACTCTATCAGAAACGCAAAAAGATGATGTTATTGAACATAGGATAACGAGACATTAGAGTCGTACCATTTAAATATAAAACGCTAATAGAAAATAGTCGATAAAAAAAATTCAAAATGAAAATATGCATTCTCAGTAAATATCCGCCTATTGAAGGAGGAGTTTCAGCAAGAATATACTGGGTTGCAAAAGAATTGGGCGAACGTGGAAATGAGGTACATATAGTAACTAATGCGCTGGAAGTGGAAGAAGGATATAAGGAAACGTCCATAGATAACAACGAGAAATGCGCATCCAAAAACGTTTTTGTGCATAGCACAACTGATGATAATAATCCTTGGCATGTCCCTTTCTCAAAAGCATATGCGGAAAGGATTGCCAGCCTGGCCATTGAAGTTATAGAGGAACAAAATATTCAACTTATAGACTCCTATTATGTTCTGCCTTACGGAATAGCGGCATTTATTGCGAAGAACATTACAGGAAGGCAACAAATCCTGCGCCACGCCGGAAGCGATATAGGGAAGCTATACGCTTCATCAGCCTACAAAGCACTATTTGAAGAGGTATTCAGGAGGGTAGATAAGATTATTACCATACCTCCTCTGAAAAATATGTTTGTCTCTCTTGGGATACCCGAGTCAAGGATCGCATTCGATGAAAAAGTGAGCGTCGATACTAAGGCCTTTCATCCCGAAGTTTCACCCTTTCCCTTGGCTGAAACCATAAACAGGGAGATCCCGGAGTGTCCGATCATCACCTTTATTGGGAAGATCAACTACTACTGGCAGACGAAAGGGTTGGGCGAACTGGTAGAGGCGGTCGAGGGAATAAGGGATGATTTTTTATTGCTGTTTGTCGCAAATGGAAATGGATTGCAGGAATTTCAAGGTCTTATAAAAGAGAAAGGTCTGGAAGAGCGCTCTATATTTATTGGATTCGTCCCTCCCTGGAAAATCCCTTCTATTATCAAACTATCCACCTGTGTGGTCGTGGCCGAGAGAGATTTCCCGATCAAGTACCATGCACCAATAACACCCAGAGAGGTGATGGCTGTTGGGAAATGTCTCGTACTCAGTGAGGAGTTAGGCAACAAAGGATGCTATGGGAATCTGCTTGATGGGGAGAATGTCTTGCTGGTAGACCCGAAGAATATAAAGCAGTTCAGGGCTAAGCTTGAGGATATAGTCAGGAATCCAGATAAAGCGGAAAGAATTGGAAAGAACGCTTATGAACTTTCAAGAGAAGCAGATAACTTCGATGAATATATTGATTCTATAATAGACCTATATGCTTCTATCATTGAGAAACATTAAACACTGCTGTCATTGCAAACGATATCGAAACCGTCACCTTGTAGGTGTCGGGACTTGGGTTTGCCCTTCACCTTGCGGTTGTGCTCCCGGCACCGGGCAGATGGGGTGATTGCCAGCGGTTCCCCGACCAGGTGCCTGAGCGCCTGGAGCTGTATGATCGCATGGTCCCTAGTACACATTCCGCAACCGCAGGGGCAGATCAGCACGCAATTCGATATGTTATCCCTTCCGTATGCACCCAATACCGGCTACGGCCACAATGAGGAGGGAGTAAACAAGAAACCCCAGCCAACCTCCAACCTCTGTTCCTTTGTAGGCAAAGAACATCATTAACAGGAAGCCGTATGTCCAGGATGGTAGGTCGATCATGTTATCCCCTTGATCTTGTGGTGTCAGTAAAACGAGCCCGGGACTCATGCCCATTGCCTGCACGCACTATTCAGATTCGGTAGGGCAGCTTTCCCACCACATGACCGGTGGACTTGATGGCATTATCCTGGTTGTGCGGAGGATTGCGGTGTGTGCAGGTCGGCATTATTCTTCCCTTTTTGGTTCATCCCACCGGTATCCGATCGCAAAGCCGAGCATGCTGGAAATCCACAGCAGGTCGGAAAGAAGCTGCAAAGCATATCGCGCGGTTATTTCCATCTTAAAGCCCATCTCTTGTATTGCATCAACCGATCGGGCTTTTCAGAGGTTCACCGTATTATGTATCCTCTCTGGCCATTGCAAGGATACACCTCTAACACATGCATTGATCGTTTCTAAGGATAGGTTAGGGAGGCAGAATGGCAGATATTGTCAATCTACCTGGAGTAATTCCGGAGGGTTCTCTCGAGCCGGGCCTTTAATTCCTCGCGTAGTGAAGCTGGTGAAACGATTTTCGCGTAGTGGCCCCATCGGAGCACCCACGCGATGAACTCCTCGGTGGGACCGACGCGGAGCTTCAATTCAACGCTGCCGTTTTTCCTGACGGTAATTTTCTGGGATGGATGCCAGGTTCGTTCCTGGATCGTGTGGGCGACCGTCTTGTCGAAGCGAATGCAAATATCGATCGGTTCCTCGTGCCATACACCGAAATTGCCCGCGAGGAAATCGGACAGTTTGAAATCCTTATCGCGTTCGAATTCATCATCCGTCAGGTCGAATCCCCTGATCCGCTGCACAGCGAGATAAATGTAATTGCCATAGTGGGGATGTTTGACCACGGCGTAGATCGCGCCGGTGTGGAAAACGAGGCTGTAGGGGTGGATTGTGAATTCTTTCGGTTTCGAGCCGGGCGAGGCGTAGCGGACCCGGCAGACGCGACGTTCGAGAATGGCCCGCAGCAGGTCACGCAATACCTGCTCCCGCGCTTCCATGATCACCGAACCCGGTTCATGTACTTTGAGGGTGTTCTGCAGGCCGTGTAGCGCAGATGTAAAGGCAAGGCTGTCCGGAGGAACAAGATGGTTGATCTTCTCGAAGAGTTCCTTCAGATCTTCGCCGATGCGTGTACCGGCGAACATTTCGGTGAAAGGGGCAAGTAGAAGAGCCGCGAGGATTTCATCGGAGGATAGTGGTTGTGGGATATAGTCGAAGGTATGGCGAAGGCTGTAATAGTAGGTGTTGTGCGGTCCACGCCTTACAGATAATGGGATGCTTGCGTTCTGTATGGAGTCGAGCGTACGCTGAATCGTACGTTTCGATTCCTGCCGGTCAAACAGATCGTAGAATTCCTGAACCGTCACCCCGTGGTGCGTGCTCAGCCTCAGAAGAATCCGGAGGGCGCGTTCAAGGGGGGTCTTTGCAGCCATTGGCATCCCGGCTATTGATCGATACAAACAGAACTCCCGCAGCTACTTATATGATCGCCTGAGACTGCCGGAGAATGTATTGACAGACTTTACGGCATTCTTTGGAATAAAACAAGCCAGTATGTCAAGGATCGACGATCTGTAGTTGTACTCCTCGAGAACAACAGAGGGACCAGCATCTCCGCAACGCGGTGGATGTTATAATAAGTTGAGCGAGACTTCATCTGAAGGAAACAGGGATCAATTATGAAAACATCGCATTGGCTGTCAAAAAGTCGGTTGCTGTCCTTCAGGCAATGCCCTTTGCGTCTATGGAACGAAGTATATCGACGAGAGGAGATGCAGCCGCCGGATCCCATAACCCAATATCGTTTCGACCAGGGGGCGCGCGTCGGTGAGCTCGCAAGGTTGAGATATCCCAGCGGTGAATTAATCGAAGCGGAATACTGGGATCATGAAAGAGCCATGGAACAGACGCGGAAGACACTTGCTGATCTAAAAATGCCCGCATTATACGAAGCGGCTTTCGTGGCAAAGCGGACGAGGATTCGTGTTGACATCCTTGTTCATAAAGCGGCTGACACCTGGGAAATGTGGGAGGTCAAGAGCACTACGAGTGTCAAGGATGTCCATGTGTTCGATTTCGCGGTACAACTGGCGGTTGTCCGTGGCTGGGTTGAGGAAAACAATATCCCCATGCGCATTGTCCGCGGCGGCATCCTGCACCTGAACAACCAGTATGTCTATCAGGGCGATGACTACGATACGAGCGCCCTGTTTATGGAGGCGGAGATTCTGCGGGAAGCGGAAGCCCTCACCGAAGAAGTGGAACGAGCGTTTCTTGATGGGGTAAGAGTCGTCGATTCTGCTGATCCACCGGCAATCACTCCCGGACCTCAGTGTAGTGATCCCTACGATTGCCCGTTCTACGGGACGGTGTGTGAAGCGCTTCCGGACGATCCGCTTCAACTCCTTCCGGGTGTGGGTGAAGTTCGGGTGAAGAAGTGGCATGGCGAGGGAATCCATACGCTCGATGATCTGAAGACATCCGGGATTCGGTTGAACGAGAAGCAGGCGCGTGCGTTGAAAGCACATCTCACCGGAAACAGGTTGGTGACGGATGGTCTGCGGGAAACGCTCGAGCAGATCGGTTATCCACGCTATCATCTCGATTTCGAGTCTACCGGACCTTTCATGGCGCTGCCCCTGTGGTCAGGAACCCGGCCATATCAACAGGTGCCGTTTCAATTCTCGTTACACGCTGAAACATCTCCTGATACTTCCGTCCTTCACGACGGCTACCTGCACGAAGGACCGTCCGATCCTCGCCGTCCGCTGGCTGAAGCCTTGCTTGGGATGTTGCGCGCGGTCCCCGGGAAGGTCCTGATGTACTCCCATTATGAACGGCGGATGCTGCGCGATCTCGCTGAATATCTGCCTGACCTGCGCAGTGATCTGATGGCGCTGGAGGAGCGGTTGGTTGACCTGTTATCAATTGTCAGGGACCACATTTATGACCCCGCTTTTAAGGGCAGCTTCTCCCTCAAGCTTGTCCTGCCGGCATTAGTAAAGGGAATGAGCTACGAGGGACTGGAGATCGGGGATGGTGCGACTGCGTCCCTGGAATACCTACGCATGGCAGGGCTGCTGCAGAACCCATCACCCTCAGACGATGACCTCGCAGAAGTGAAGCGGATACGAACCGCGCTTTGGCTGTACTGCAAACAGGACACCGAGGCGATGGTGAAGCTGGTTGCCGTTTTGAGAAGAGGACCCCAGATTTAGGACAGTGTCTTAGCTGGGGGAACCCTCAACCATCATCTAATATCTTGCCTAACCTTTCTAATAGATGGGGTCCACCTCTAACGACAATCATCTACTGATTGCTATCACACTATTCGTTCTCGTCTACTATAACTTTCATTCTGAATTCTTCAATGTTTATGTCATTGTGAATTATTATTGGTTCTTCCTTTATATCTGATAGTTTGTAAGTGACAGGAGTTGGTGCCTTTCCACCTATAACGAGCCACAACTCCCATCTGTCGATATATGGATAAGATTCAGAATTATAACCTTCCTGGAGAGTTGCACGCCATGTCTCTATTTCGTTTCTTGTTAAAAACACATCACGACTTTTGGGGTCCTTTAAAGATTTTATTTCATATCCAACAACAACTATACCGTCATTGTCTTCTTTTAAGCCGAGAATATCAAACCCAAATTCATCAGAATGCTTTGCTACATATAACGAATCTCTTAACGTCTTTCTATATTCACTAATATTTAATTCAGATGTTGTTTTTGCTGTTATTAGCTGTTTAAATGTTTCTATTGTTTTATCTAATGCTTTTGTTGCATCATCGCTGCTATTAACAGCTTGTTTTAATCGTTGCCAGTGTTCGTCTCGTTCTTCTGACCTCTTTAGCACGTCCAGTGTCTCATCAAGTACTTTGTAGTCAAGAAATACTTTCTCAGCTTGTTTTCCTGCTTTATCCTTAGCGCGGTCCTGGCGAGCTCGGTCAGCTTGGTTTCTAGTGCTGGAATACTTTCGTCTTCCATCACCAGAGTTCCCGTTCGTTCGACCTCTAAGCCTAATGTTGGCCTCTTTTGCTTCAGGACCTGGCAAGAATTGACCATATTGCTCTTTTTCTGTAATTGCTTTTATGAGCTCTTCGTCAGTGTCGTACTTCCTAACTTGGACTCCCTTTTCCCTCAGCCAGCTAAACAGGCATGCGCGAGCATCAAAATCTAGTCGTTCTCCTGCGGATCTAATATGATCATCTAAGGTATTATCTTGTTCTTGCACAACAGAAATAATCGTTGATTCAATACTTGAAAATCGATTCCTAAAATCTTGAATATGATTATCCAGTATTCTTAGACGTGGAAGATATGATTTCAATTGGGGTGGTAAAGGTTCGAAGGCTTTTTTCAGACTCTCAAGAATCTGATCATGTGTTATCTCGCCCCAACCGCCTTCAGGTTCAATAAGATCCTTCTTGGAGATTATAGTGATCTCTTCGAGATCCTTTTCTTCCAATTGAAGCTCTATCGGCTTGAGCCCCTCAAGTATAGCCTTGCTGACGCGTTCCCGCTCCTTATTATTCAGCGGCTGGAAAATTTTTTTCAAACGATTTGATTCAGGTCTTGCGCTGTGGCGATCGGCGATTTCCTCCAGAGTGTCGTCAAGTCTTCTGTCGCTGTCATCTTTCAGGGTACCGTCGACCATGGCGAGAACCTCAAAGAATTGCGAACTTGAAGATTCGAGCTTAAAAAGTTGCGCCAAAGGCTTGGCAAAATTCTGCAGAGGAGGGTAAGACTCTGGCTCGTCACGATGTTGTTGTCGGACATCGTAGTACAATGTTTTACGGTCAGCACTAGAAAAGAGGAAGACATCATCGAATTCATTTTTACGCCACACAACAGGTTTTTCAGGAGATGTCTTGCTTCCGAGGCGCTTCAGGGTGTATACAATGTAGGTGTCTTTATCTCGCTCTAGAGTCGTCGTGTTCCATGATTGGCGGAGGGTATCATCCTCTATTGGGTGATCTAAGGTTCTCATGGCAAGAGCTAGACAATACGGCAAGGTTCTTGTGAGGGTATCGCGCAGATCTCTTGATTGGTGCTGAGATTTTTCTTCCTGCTTCGTGGATGTCTCAAGTGTAATCCAACGCTCTTGTAGCCAAGGCAGCCACTTTACGTTTTTCTCGCCAACAGTAGCCGTTATGAGATTTAACTGTTTGAAATGGCTTGCAATTAGTTCTCTGTTGAGGGGCGTGTTTGTGATCCATGCCTTATCCGATTTTTCAATACTAATCTTTCTTTCACGAAGTGAACAGCCAACTTTGGTTTCTGCGTAGCAGAGTAGTCTGAGTTCTTGTAGATTGAGTTTGCTGATTTCCTTATCCTCTTCCTCACCCTTTTCCTTAGCGAATGCATCAATAACCAATTGGAAAAACTCTATCAGTGGGTTTCGAGCAGAGGAGAACTCGTCTTGAAGCTTATCCAGTTGGTAATTGGGTAAAAAATCTTGTAGCCAATGCACGCCCCATTCGTGATGTTCTTTTATGTAACGTTCATCAAGATGTTCGCTTCGAATTGCCCCAAGGCGCTCAAGGATTTCCACGATGTTTCTGGTTTGATCGTTGTCGACTATATGATAGAAGAGATTTCTCCTGCCTACATCACCTTTGCTTCGGAAGATAACGATATCCTTGGGGCAGACGGTCTTGTTTGATTTACTCAACAAAACTGGCATCTTCACAGTTTTTGAATTACTATTTTCCTTGGATCTCGTTTCTACAGGGAACCACGGTTTGTCAGTCATTAGTTGCATAACATCGGTGTAAGAGGACGTATCATCCTTCCTGACTTTTCTTGTGTCCACCTGCTTGTCTTTATTACGTTCAATTTTACTAGTGATAATCTGTTTCAACCACGGACAATCGTCATTCCATGCGCTCTCGAGAGAGCGTGCAAACGCTTCAGGATTTACTTCTTCAGAGCAAGGATACAGCATGAATTCCGAATCACGTTGACTGGGTTTTCTTCTGATCGGAATCAATGCGGGTGGATTCTGCCGGGCGCGTACAAGTCCCTTCTCACCTTCCTCGATTAGGAGTAGTGGTCTGAGTAGTGGGTCTGGTGGAGCTGGGAATACACTAAGGAAATAAAGAAATTTTTTAAGAGTGTTTTCGAGAGGCTCCTCAAGCTTGGCTCTCTCTATGCAGTCGCGAAGTTCATCAAAAAGTATGTTAGTAAAATCAACTTTGTCCATGCTAAGCTGTCTGGCAGGTTCCCACTCCTTTTTGATTGTTGGTAAAAACAGCGTCGAAATCGCGCTCCCGGCATCTCTTTCTCTAGTTTCTGCTTTGCACCGCCATGCCGGGAGATACTCGGATTCCCCGCTACTAACAAAGCTGACGCCACCACTCTCGGGTTTATCGAGGTAGATACTAAGTACAAAGGATAGGATATCGGACTGTTTCTCGGGCGATATTTTTGCGAGATCATTAGGATTATAATCCGATACTGACCAGGGAAGCTGGCGTAAACGGGACAGAACATCGGGCCGACTGTAGGATGACAGACCCAGTACCTTTCGAACCTTTCTATCTCCAATATTGCTGAAGTCTCCAGGAAACCGGTAATGAGTAATGGCAACCCCATGGTCGAGAATGATTTTTGGAAACCGGGACTCAACTTTCTCATCCTCGTTTGAGCCAGAATCCGTGGAGGGTATAAATATAATCCTTTTAGCAAGCACCCCTTTTTGTGTCTCTCCGCCTGCGTGGTCTGTGAATCGGTCAGCGGGAACCCAAGAGTCAGAACTTTCATGACCATCTGTAACGGGGATCACTAAGACTTCGGCGTCTCGTAATGCTTTGATCAATTCACTCGCCTGATCTTTCCAGCCTTGCTTTAAGCTTTTATGGTGTACAATAATTCCAAGCCAGTTGTTTGTCGCTTCCCAGAATTGATTAAATGATTCGATACGACGCTTCTTCGGCTCCTTCTTGGTGCCGAAGTAGTATTCAGCGAGAGTCGCCCATTTGCTGTAATCAATCTCTCCATCAATCTCTCCATCAATTCCGGGGAATAGCAGATCTTGTAGCTTTCTCGTAAACACGGATGTAACTGTTGTTTGCTTTGATTCAAGGGCGTAAGGTATAAGCTTCTTCCAAAAGTTTGGAAGAAGCTCCTGCCGAAATTCCTCAGGATTGTCAGCTTTGATCTCTGCTTGCTTCAGATCTTGAAACTCTTTTTCAGAATCCAATTTTAGGCAACTGAGGGCGAGTCCCATATGGGCTTGGGCGGCCAGAATGACCAAATCGCGATTGTACCGTCCTCTGCAAGTTGCTTCCTTTTTTTGTTGATCTATCCCCGCGATGTCCAGGTGGTTGCGATCCAAAGAAAGCTGGAAATCCCCATGGATGTCGACATCGAAACAACTTTCAATTTTGGTGGGCAGGTAGCTGTAGACCTGGTACTTTTTCTCGGGATCTTTATCGACCGACCAAAGGACAGCAGCGCTTGGCTCTTTTAAATCTAAGCCGGCTTCTTTTGCGTCCTCCGCCAAGTCTTTATTTCTGAGTGACGAGGTTGCAACGGAAGGATCATCACCATAGGGTGGGATTTGAAAAGGATCATTACCCTCCTGATTGATAACAACATCGATCTGAGTATCCTTAAATCTTAATCGCAGAAAATCCAACCGGGATTTTTCCAAGTGCTTTAAATTTTTAATGATCCTAGGGCGTTTGTCTTCAGTTAAAGGTACCAATACAGCCGTTACCATATCTTCCGGCAAATTGATCTCTCCGAAAGGAGGATGTTCAACATACAAGAGGAAAGGTGCATAGAAGCTTGGAACTTTATATCCTTCCCGGAGGGAGGAAGGGATACCCATGTCCTTTGGGTCCTTTACTTCCTTTAGAAATCGCTTCCATACATCCCTAGCTTCTTCGCACCTATTCTCCCATTTGGCGTTATCTAGCTTGGTGTGCAACTCGATGCCCCACCACCCACTCTCCCCTTTCAGCTTAGACCATACTTGGGCTCTCTCGGCGACCGAGAAAACAGATCGAAATCCGACCCCTTTATTCCCTATGTTTTCATTGTCGATCTTGTTTGAAACGTGTGTGGAACAGAGAGCATGAAAATCCGATCTTTTCTGTCGCTTTTCATTTTTTGTCATTTCTGGTGGATTGTAGTCGTGGCCGATGGATATAGTGAAGGGTCTTCCGCTATTGATGACAACAAGATTATTGTCTTCCTGAAGTGCGATCCGAATTTGGTGGACTTTATTTTTGTCCCCTACGCGGTCGAGGGCATTCTGCAACAATTCAAGAACCACTCGGTCCTCATATTCATTTTTCAGAGCCTCTTCGGCATTGAATTGTTGCTGTATTATATCGCCTGGGACCTCTGAGTAACATTCGTAATGTCCTTCAAAGCATTTTACGACGTCATCCCATGTGGGTCGATCCAAGATTTTCTCAGCGTTGTGGGACTGCATATCACTTCCTCCGAAAGGGTGTCAGGTCCAAAGGTCAGCTGCGTCAACCACATTATGGTGTTTGTCATTTGCCAATAACTCGAGGACTGCCGCTGGGATGTAATAAAACATGGAATTCGCGATCTTCCAAATGTCAACCGAGCCCACCCCGCTCAGAGGTTGGGTATCGTCGATGTAGATATTCAGCGCATTTGGCACAGCGGTTTCAATACGAAGCTGTTCCCATAAGCTCCACCTGACTTGCTCAAGGATCTCATGTTTGAGGCCGAGATCTTCCAGTTCCCCGTTGAGCTGCTCTCGGTTCATCCTCTGTGTCCAGTAGGTACACCATTCAACGTGATTGAAGGTGTTGACCAGCCAGGCCAGGAATTCGTTCGTTCCATGCGCGCATTCTCCCCGCAGAAGGAGCGTCTCGTCGATGTCGAAGTGAATCGCGACTGACAGATGATCCACCCGGTTGTCGAACCGGTATTCTGCTCTCGCTTCCATCATTTGATCTCCGGCATGAAATGAAAACGGTGCTCTAGCTGAGTACGTGCTTCAGTTCTGAAAGCCAATCGGCGCACGGAGCCTGCCTGAATTCAGCATGGAGCTGCCCTCCTGCTCGCGCTGAGCAAAATCGATGATCATGCTTTGATCGATTGCGCGCCGTCCGGTGGCTCAATCCTCATCCGTCTCCATCATAAGCGTTCTTTGCCTTCGCCGGTGCTGCCAAAACGGTCAGTTGCTGCCTCAGCCACCTCAGGGTGTTCGTCATTTGCCAATAACTCGAGGACTGCCGCTGGGATGTAATCAAGCTCTGTGAGTGCAAAGCGATTAGCCCAGTTCTTCGATTGGACAAGAATTTCTAGAAGTTGTTCAGAATCATTTGTCTCGTTCCAATCAATCCAATTGACTTGGAAGGTCGTGCATTCCATGATTACATCCTCACGGGAGGGGTAATCCCGGTGCAGGTCTATTTCCGCTTGCTTCAGTGTTTCTTCAGTCGGTCCTTCTGCTGAGAGGTCGGACTGACTCCACCAACTATACCGTCCGAAACAACCGAAACAATCCGCGAGACCTTCAAAGGTGGTATATGCCAAATACCTATTTGGTCTTTCTCGTACGGCTTCCTGTAGTGCAGACCAAGAGGTATAAGGCTCACCATACGGCAGAATGTTCTCTGCGTCATTCGTTACGAATTCGATAATCTCGCTTCCTTGTGGGATATGAATAAGTTGCCAGGACGTTCGCAATGACCAACCCTTCTTGTATTCACCAAAGATGGCTTCGACCTCTAGGATCCGATCAGCATGATGCAGGAGGACAGCAGTTTTCATCTTGTTCTCCTTGTCTCCGGACATTGCTGTTATTGCGCAATTGACAATGCAACTATTTACGGAGGTTCGGTAATTCCGTCACTTAGCTGAACTAGAATATCTTGAATTCTTCTGAAACAATCCTCGAAGAGCGAATCTCCGGCTGTATCCAAAGCCAAGGCCCTGTGGCGTAGGGAACTTGTGATCTTCCAAGGCCTGACAAGTCCGCCCCGCTCAGAGGTTGGGTATCGTCGATGTAAATGTTCAGCGCATTTGGCACAGCCGTTTCGATGCACAGCCGTTTCCAGGTTCACCATCTGATCTGCTCAAGGATTTCACGTTTGAGGCTGAGATCTTCCAGTTCTCCGTTGAGCTGCTCTCGGTCCATCATCCGCGTCCAGTAGGAACACCACTCGACGTGCTCAAAGTTGTTGACCAGCCAGGCGAAAAACTCCTTTGCGCCGGATGATGTTTTCTGGCGAACAAGAAGCGTCTCGTCAATGTCGAAGTGAATCGCGACTGACAGATGATCCACTCGGTTGTCGAACCGGTATTCTGCTCTCGCTTCCATTGGTAGATCTCCGGCATGAAATGAAAACGGTGCTCTAGCTGAATACGTGCTTCAGTTCTGAAAGCCAATCGGTGCGCGAAGCCTGCCTGAATTCAGCATGGAGCTGCCCTCTTGCTCACGGATTGCGAAGTCGAGGAGCATCGCCTGGTCGATTGCGCGTCCTTCGGTGGCTGCCTGAATCGCTGCGTTGCGGACGATGACCATGATCTGTCCTCCAGTGAGACGGTATTGCCTGGCAATAATTTCCGCGTCGATATCCTTCGACTTCGGGGCGTCGTTATCGAGGTAAAGCGCCCAAAGCGCCAGTCGTTCCTCGTAACCTGGTTCGGGGAACTCGAGCTTCATGTGGAAGCGGCGGCTGAATGCAGGGTCCATCGAGTCGGCGAGGTTTGTCGTTGCGATCATGATACCCCGCATCCGTTCAAAACCTTCGAGAAATAGGTTCTGCATCTGGTGGTACATGCGGTCTGAGGAGGTGTTTCGGCTCATCTCCCGCTTGCCGAGGAACTGATCGCATTCATTCAGTAGCAGGATCGGTGGAGTCTCACATCGACGGACGATTTTGTCGAACAGGTAGAAGAGCCGGCTGACACTCTTCTCCGACTCACCCACAAACATGCCCAACAGTTTGCTGACATCCGTGACCAGCATCTTTCGGCCAAGCCTGTGAGCGAGAGCTTCAGCTGATAGTGTTTTGCCGGTGCCTGATGGACCACTAAAGAGCAGCAGCAAGGGCGCTTCGTCGTGTTCACCAACGCGCAACCCCGATGGATCATGGTCAATCCCCCAATGTCTGAGCTTCGCGTCGACCCTGGCGTGATAGCGTTTGACCGCGGTCTCCAGTTTGTGCTTCAGATCGCCGGGGAGAATCACGGTGTCCAGCGAGCGCATCGGATTGACAACGGTCAGCATCTCTTCGCTGCGCAAAATGACGTGGAGCTGTTCCTCGTCGTTCTGCGGTTTTCGGCTCAGGATGCGGCGGCTGATGTCCGGTGCAAGACGGATCTCCGTGCTTCTCTTCATGGCAAGGAATCCGCCGTCCTGTAGTTCGATCAGTCCACGGGAGATCAGTTTGGACTGGGGCTCGAAGTAAGCGTGGCTCTTGTAATGCTCAAACCGGTCCTCGCTGAGGAATTCGATCAGTTCCCGGACACTACAGTCGCGATCATTAATCTCCTCGCGGAGGAGGTAAAGCATAACCTGCTGCTCCTCCGTGTCGAGCCGTTCTTCATCCACGAGCTCCTGAAACGGGAATCGAATTTCTGTTAATTCAAGACGTTTCTCATGGACACGCTTGGCTTCGCGGACCTTAGCCAAGTTCTCGGAGAAATCAGTAAGATCGTCCGCCCAGATCTGCCGTTGACCGCGATAGTCACTGAGTGCGGCAATAAAAGCAAACCATCCTTCGAGGTACTCCCGGTTGTCAGCGTAGGGCAGATCCTCGCGGCCGACATAGATACCCGGTTCCGCGAAAATCCTCTGAAGGAACGCCTCCTGAAACACGAGTGTAGATCGCACGAGATGGACCAGTGTGAAGCGGCGGTTGGGATTTTCCACTATGAAGGGATTAGCGTTAGCACGTTCATCCACATCACGTAGATCAAACACCTGGTTCCCAACCAGAGTCCTGATTCGTAGGAGGGTGTTCAGGATCTTGCCCGTATCGCTATGGAGTCGATTGGCGAGATCTACCGCCTGCACCTTTGAATCGTTCTCCAGAAATTTCTCGAAGAGCATAGCAACGAGAAGGATATCCAGGTTCTGCAATCTGTAATCGGAGAGGTTGGCTCTTACGAGCTGAAGTGAGGTCGCATTCTCCCGCAATACTCTTGACACCCGTCCTCGCGTGGGAGTGTCTTTTCCTTCGGGCAGCTGTTCCGCGAGACGAAGCAGATGCCGCGACAAGTCGAAATTGCGCTTTTTCATCATTCTCTCTCCGCGTTCTCGATCCTCACATGTCCAATGTGTGAACGAAAGGAACGGAGGCAGAATGACGATTCTTGTCATTCTATGCCGTACAGCTCGAGAGCCATTTGCATTCGTCAGTAGTTCGTTGTCCGTAGTCCGATGTAAAAGCAGTCAGCTACGGGCTACTGACAACGGATCACGGACCATTAGCATCCAGCCCTTCACCAATCCTTCGGCCCCACTTAGAGCAAGCATCCGCGGTTCTTCTTCACCATTCACCAGCCACTAGCCACCAGCCACCAGTAATTGAAGCCGCGCCCTACTTGCTGATACCGATCAGGCTCAGGATAAAGGCATACTCCAGGGCCGTTACGCGGTAGCGCTCGAACCGGCCAGCTCACGGATACGAAGTCGCAGTGCCCCGTCCGTCCTCTCTACCGGCTGATAATAGTAGGTGGAACGTTCCAGCAACATCAACCCACACGCTCGGCGAACCGGTATATCATACACCCTGCACAACTCATCAACCAACTCCCGGCGCCGTGCAGGCTTCAGAGCTTTTTTGAGATCGTCTCCTGCAGGATGTGCTTGTCCAGGCTCAGGTCCGCCACCAACTGCTTCAGCTTGCGATTCTCCTCACGCGACATCCGAAGCTCTCGAATCTCTGACACACCCAGCCCCTGGAACTTCTTACACCAGATGTAGAATGTCTGCTCTGTCACGCCCATGGTACGGCAAAGCTCTGCAACGCTGGTGCCACTTTCCACCTGCTGCAGGGCATAGGCAATCTGCTCGTCGGTATAACGCTTACGCTTCATCAGCTACCTCCTTAGACATCAGTTTAATGAGGGCTGAATCCTAAAATAACAACTGGTCCAGTTTTTGGAGATATGGTCACTTACCTTCGATGATGGGGAAAGGAGCAGATGATGAAGCGTTCACGTTGGAAATTGTACCAGGCCTACGCCGGGAAGAATACGAGAGACGCAGCATGAAACAGGCAGAATCCGTCACTTAGAAAAGGCGCTACGATGGTCTGAAAATCGGGGTCCGGCTCTTCGACCCAAATAGTAAGCCAGAAATACCTCAACCACTAGCATATACCTCCTCCTCTACCAGTATTTCTTCAGTAACGTATCGTTTGAAGTTTTTCGTATTCGTAAAGCATCGAAAACCCGCCTGATTTGCAATTGCTAGTGTCTCGGCAGTTTCGTTTAGTAACACGGCGACTGGCTGGCTGAGTTCCTTCAGAATACCATTCGCCCATACTAGATCGAACACAGCTATCTGTGCACCTGTTACTGGATCAGCATAGTCGTATGATAGCGTACCCGCTGGAAGATCTTTTTGCTCCATCCAAAGATTTAACGCAACCAGCTCGTTTTCTTCTTCCTCAGAAGTAATGCCACCATAGATCACTTCTTCCCGTTCTTCGATTGGTGAACTCTCTTCAATCCAACGTGTATCGCCATGCAATAAATCTTCCAGTCTCTTATTCGTTTCCGCGGCCAAGAGCAGCTTGCGTGCTTCAAGGAAATCCCGATAGTTATTTGTTTTCCAGAGATTAGAATCATCTGGGATCCATTGCGAGGCGAGTGCTCCCGGGTGCTTTGCCTCAATTTCCGGAAAATAGTCCTCTGGAAGACGGTCAAGGATGTCTAGGTTTGTCTCTTTGGTCAGGAAGCAAAAGTTCCCCAAAGCGTTTACTTCAGGTCGCTGGTAATTACGTTTGTAGAGCTGGGCCTTCGGGAATATGTGATGTACCTCAAGCTGGCTCATCTTCCCGAGCAAATCCGCCTTCAAGGGCAATCCTGTTCCCCAATCACGCGCCCCTCCCATTCGAGTTATCAGATAAAGCACGGGATAGAAACGTGCCCCTAAACTCCATCCTGTGAAATGGCCAGGTTCAACTCGAAGACCACCGTGCCAGAGTCGTAATTGGTCGAGAAGATTATCAAGACTTCCATTCTGACCGGATATCGCAGCGATATCCTGGTCAATCTTGCTCTCTGTGGAACTGGAAAAACGTCCCCACATTCCGGCTTGGACGAGCCAGAACAGTAATTTGTCACGCTCCTCCTCGGTGATCTTGCCACCTTTCTTATCAAGGTAGCGAACCATGACAGGGACAGCGTATCGACCAAAGAACACTCGGTCATGATCCAAGCCCAATCGACCGCTGATCATATTTAGCAGCTTGTCGATATATGCGCTGGATTGTTTCAGACCACTCTTGATCTCTTCCGCCTTCTTGTCATGTAGAAACTGGAACTTTGCCTCACCTGTCAAGACTGTATTCACAGAGCGAAGTAGCCAGTCGAGCGTGAAATTGAAGTCGGCCTTTTCCCATTCTGCCAACTTGATCTTCATCTCGTTACGAGCTTCCGGCCAGTCAGCGCATATCTTTGCCAGTGCAAGATCCCCTTTGGAAAGTTTTGTGCCACCGCTGTTTACCTGATTGAAGATGTCGACAACAACATCGATTGTCTTATCCTCGCCCGTAACCTCCTCGACATGAAGCTGGATATCATTGATACCAAGTAGTCTGGAAAGCCGTCCAAAATACCGTCCCATGCTGGAGGCAAGTTCAGGGTTACTGGATAAGCGGGAGGTGAAGTTTTCTAGTCCTGAATACCCGCGTTTCATTAGGTCTGTAACATCAACCCAAAGTGGATCATCCTTCATTTTCATGGGTTGATAAAACGAGAAGATTTCGCTTTCGAGATTAAATCGCAATCCCGTGAACGCTTTGGCATTTCCGTCGAAGAATTTTGGTGGCTTTCCCCTAAGTACACCATACAACGACGTCATTCTCTGCTGACCGTCGAGAAGCAGTTTGACTACACCTGGAGCGAGGACACCATCTCCACGATGGATCGCTGTCTTGGACTCTGTAACCCACATAAGCAATCCACCAATAGGGTAACGACGGTAAAGCGAACCAAATAGTCCACGTACTTGGTCTCTATTCCAAATATAGCCTCGTTGAAATTCCGGTAGCGCCATGTGACTGCTGTCAATGTGATTAAGAATGGTTGAAATTTCCATTGTGATCTTCCTCCAATGAAATGTCCGTTCAGTTTCTTGCTGTTTAGTAGTCCCCCAAGAGATGGGCTCTGTTCTTTTCACGGCAGCACAGCTACTGAGGGTTCCCCTTAAACTGGACACTCATCCCTCAAGAATTCAGTCTGTTTTCGTTTCTGTTCTGTCTCCCTGGAGTTCGTTTTTCCAGAGAGAGAATTCGTTGTAGCTTCCATCAGTTTCCAGAGATAAAGATACTCTCGTGATGTCATGTTGTCCAATGATTAATGGAGTCGAGTCGTATTATAATCATCCGTCCAGCGACTCAATTTCTGACGGGCATCGCGAAACCCAAAGAACAGCTCCGTGTTCAGACATTCATCTCGAAGCCGACCGTTGAAGCTCTCGATGTAACCGTTCTCCACCGGCTTACCCGGTCGAATGAACTTGAGTGTCACCTTGTGGATATAGAACCAGGAGTCCATCGCACGGGAGTAGAACTCGCTGCCGTTGTCCACACGGATGCTCTCAGGATAACCCCTCGTTTGTGCGACACGGTTTAGTACCTGGCTGACACGTTCGCCCGCGATCGTGCCCGAGTTGGGGTACAAGGAACTGGAGATTCAGGACGGTTCGTCTGCTTCACTCGCGTACCTGGAGATGATCGATCTTTTAAGAGATCATATGGCCGACGAGGAGGATCGTGAACACGCACGGCAGCTCAGAAATAACCTATGGATGTACTGTCAACGTGATACCGAGGCAATGGTAGAACTTGCACGGCGATTGTCCTGCTTCGCATTCTGAGTCATGCTTGCCTTCTGTGGACGTCTGTTTCACCTTAATAATATCGTCCCGCTAAGTAAGCATTTTCATGGTTTTGTCAAAAGGTGGAAGAGCTATGGGAGGTATTTTTCACAGAGTCTATCGAGAACTGCGAGGCGATTGGACGAGGGCACTGCTA
>SDBV01001953.1_pt1 | contig 30888 bp, 47 predicted proteins | sample 2277081 | NCBI WGS metagenome assembly SDBV01 (sample SAMN10402039, study PRJNA504765) | marine sediment metagenome | isolation source: marine sediment core GS10_PC15, 223 cmbsf | place: Arctic Ocean: Southern Knipovich Ridge | collected 2010 | reverse complement strand
GATAATAGCGACGTACAATAGACCGAAGATACTGCACGAGGCATTAGATAGTATCTATCGGCAGACGTACAGTAATTTCGAGATAATTTTAGTGCGTGATGGCGGTTCGCCTGTCTATAATATTCCTGAAAACACTTCTCTATTCTACGGAAACTATGGGGGCGCAATCAAGTTTATCGACCGCAACCAAAACAAAGGCTTGGCATATTCGTACAACGAGGCGCTTCGCGTAGCCAAAGGAAAATACATCTGTTATATCGGGGACGACGACAAATATTACCCGAATCATATCGAAACATTAGTCAACGTGGCCGAGGGCGACAATGAATACGGAGCTTGGTATACAGATTTATATAAAGTTTATTACTGGCCGAACGGGGATGAGCGGGAGGTAATTTCCAAGGAAATTGAGGTTTGCAGGGATTTTGATCGTAACGTGATGTTAAATTATAACCACGTTCTCGGTATGTCTTTAATGCACCGGCGAGACTTACTAAGTAAAACAGGGCTATATAACGAGGAGGTTAAGGTATTACTCGATTGGGATATTACCCGCAAGCTATGTTTTTATTGCGACTTTAAACACATCCCGATTACTACGGGCGAATATTACGCATCAGTCGAGGGAAGCGATAGATTGTCTGTTAGGAAAATTAAAGATCCGACAGCGGCTTTGTTTAATATTTTAACGATAAGAAATACAAGGCCGGCGAAGCCATGGGATAAGTGCGAGGATTTGGCTATTATAATTATGGCGGACAAGTACGATAAACGGCTCGAACATCTGATTAATAATATCTGGTCGCACTCGTATTATCCATACAGGATTTACTTGCCGATGCCGCAAGAGGAGTTAAATAAAGTCGTTACCTTTAATAATAGCGTCGTCTGTGTTCCGACGTCGAAACTATTTCCGGTAGTTAGCGGAGCGGTAAGGTTGCAGATGGTCTTGGATATAAGCGATGCAGACTACTTTTGTTTATTAGAGAAAGACCATCGTATCGCAGCTGATGCAGTAGCGTGGGTAGAGCGGGGCTTATCCTCCGCGATGTTGCACAAAGACAAGATGTTTCAGGTAGGAGTTACCGGTAGGGTGGTATCGAGAGATTATTTTGGGAAATATTTAAGCGATGATGAAGAGTTGGATTTAACCCTGTACGAGCCGCCACGGGAAGAATGGCCCTTTGCGATGGATGATATATTAAACCAGATAACTAAGATAGAGGGCGAAACTAATCCTGATTGGAATACGATTGTAATGCTCAGTAGTTACTTGGAGGATAAATACGGAAACGAATCATGGTTGCGTCGTATGCGGGCCAACGCATTACTAAAATCAGGTCGATTTGGCGAGGCCCTGGATTTGGCTATGCAAAATAACGCTCAACGCGAAACTGTCGAGGGCTTGTTAGTTCAGGCTCGGGCAGAAAAGTCAATGAAGATGGACGATACGGAAACGATGGCAAGAGTTAAGGAATTGTTGGAATGAATAAAAAATTGCCGACAGAGCAAAATTATATGTGGAGTGGATGTGAGCCTGACCTGTCAGGGGAGTTATGCAAAAAGTTTATCATCCCACCATTTAGTGTTTTAGATGCAAAGCAAGGGTATTGGCAAGAACGAAAGCGGCAATGGCTGGCATTAGGGATACAAAGCGAGTTGGGGCGGGGGGAGCCCCCGATGCTTGCCGACTCCCCGATGCCGTTAGATAGGGCCAAATCCCTTGCCCGTAGCAACGGGCAAGATTTAATGAAGGGGGAGAATGTGAACTTTAGGCAAGAGGCAGACAGGGCGAGTAATTTGACGGGGGCACCCAAAAAACCCGACTGGGCAGTCGGGACAGGAACAGAAAACATGGCTCCTGGCACATCTATTTTTGACCCCGTACTTTGCGAGATAATGTACCGTTGGTTCTGCCCCGATAACGCGAGGATATTAGACCCGTTTGCAGGTGGTAGTGTTAGGGGGGTAGTTGCAAATTATCTCGGACATAAATATACAGGCATAGAGCTGAGTACCGCCCAGGTTGTGGCTAATATCGAGCAGGGGCATAAGATTTTACCAGATAACCAGCCAAACTGGATAGAGGGTGATAGTAGGGGGCTGGCGGGATTAGTTGACGGGCAATTTGATTTTGTTTTTAGCTGTCCGCCGTATTATAACTTAGAGGTTTACAGCGATAACAAGCAAGACTTGAGTACATTGCCGAGCTATGTGAAATTCATCGAATCATATTATCAGATAATCGGGCAGGCGGTTCGTATGTTAAAACCGAATCGCTTTGCTTGTTTCGTGGTCGGTGATATACGGGATAAGGCCGGGTTTTACCGAAATTTTGTAAGCGATACTATTGTAGGATTTCAAAACGCAGGAGCCACACTGTATAATGAGATGATTTTGGTTACCGCAATAGGCTCCCTGCCGATACGTATAAGTAAACAATTCAACGGCGGAAGGAAAATCGGCAAAACGCATCAGAATGTACTTGTATTTTATAAGGGCAATCCAAAAGAAATTAAAAAGCACTTCGGGAGATTAGAATGAAACTATGTTTTCTAATCGGGCTTATTACATTGGCGTCTGTTTTTCTATTTGTATTTATTTTCAGACGATGTGATGGTGAATGGTTGTGGGCTAAACTGAAAAAGACACCACCAAAACATATCGGTGAAAGAAAAATGAGAGGGAAATCACAATGAAACTATGTTTTCTAATCGGCGCGGACGGCGGCACATTTTTGCGTGATATAATACCGTGGGCTATGTACGATAAGGGGTATGATGTGCGGGTAACCGCCATAAAAGATGTAACTGACGAGACGGTTTGGGCTGACATTATTTGGGCTGAGTGGTGTACGGCTGCTGCGATGTGGGCATCGAATAACAAATTAGAACATAACAAGCTAATCATCCGACTGCACCGATGGGAGGCGTATACTGAATGGCCGAAGCTGATAAACTGGTCTAATGTGGACAGGCTACTGGTAGTCCCGAATCCGTATACACTGAAACAATTAGAGCCGTTGCGGTTAGGGAGTAAAATCGTACATTTCCCCAATGCTGTAAACCTCAAGCGATTCAAGCTCACCGAGAGGCCGATGGGCAATAAAATCGCCTATGTCGGGGCACTGAACCTCAAGAAAAATATACCTTTTCTCTTGCAATGTATGTACGAACTGTTAGAATCAGATGGACAGTACGAGTTACATATTGCAGGCAAGTTTCAGGATCGTGTGGTTGAGAACTACTTCGACCACATGGTCAAGGATCTGGATTTGGATAAAAACGTATTCATGTCAGGCTTTCAGGATAATGTGGCCGGGTGGCTTTCGGACAAGAGTTTTATAGTATGCCCCTCCCTGGTCGAGGGCCATCCGGTCGCAGTAATGGAGGGTATGGCGTGTGGTTGCAAGCCTTTGATTCATAATTTCCCTGGTGCAAGTACATTCTTTCCCCATTATATGTTGTTTAATACTGCGATGAGATTTGCGGAGATGGTCAGGGCTAAAGACGAATGGACGTCGGGTTGGTACAGGTGCTGGGTTGAGAGTAAGTACCCGTTTGCTCAGCAGGCGGCGAAAATCGAAGAAATATTTGAAGAATTGATGGGGAATAATGGGACGCAGAAATAAGTGCAAAGCCAAAATTCGTACATGGGACGACCCTATCTTGAAGCAAGCCTGCGAACCTGTCGAGGTTGGCGAGGATGTTTGGCCGATAGTGCGTGATATGCTTTTTATCTTGACTAACGATAAAACAGGCGTTGGATTGGCTGCGCCACAAGCTGGACATACCAAAAGGATTATTATTATCTCCCTGAATGGATTCCCGCAAGTGATGATAAATCCTGAACTCATCGAACACATGGAAAATACAAGTACCCGAAAAGAAGGCTGCTTGTCATATCCTGGCAGGTTTGTTGAAGTTGAGCGATGGGCCAATATTCTAATCAAATATGATACCGAAAAAGGTGGTTTTGGCGAAACAAGGCTAATAAATTGGCCTGCAAGAATCTTCCAACACGAATTAGACCATTTAGATGGAATTTGCAAAGTTTACCCCCAAGCAAAGGAGAATCAAAATGATAATTGAACACTCAGCAGTAAATAAGGGGGGTAGATGATGGAAGGGATGATGCCATCTATTCTCGGAGATGATAGGTTTTGTGGGCCTTGGCCGGGGTATGGGATAATAGACGAAATACAAAAGTTATCACGAGGCTATAAAAGGGTATTCCTTCGAGAATTTGATATAGCAGATTTACAGGCGTTTTTGGATAGGCTGAAGAAATGAGCAACCGACTGACAGATAAAAAGATGTGGAAAAAGTATTTTGAATGTAACGGCCATGTATCCTCGATAGAGTATGTGGCTTCAGGCCCAGGTGCATACGCATCGCAGGATATAATAATAACCATAACAGGCGTTCGTGCGGTCGTCCAGCATGAAGATTTAGAGGAGGCGATTTGCTCGGGGGAGACTACAAGGCTTTTGCTCAAAAGGAAAAAGAATGCCTGAAGTAATGTTGGCAATAGTGATAGGTTGTAGTACGTGCAAGAAAACAATTCTGTATTATGAGGGTTGTAGCAGGTATAATGAGCTTATGGCAAGAGGGCTTCCTTATTTTATGATTCACTCACAATTTGTATGCACTGACTGTTGGCAAGAATGTGACGTTGTCGAGATTGGGGACAGTTCAGAAATCAGCAAGAGGCTTCATGGACGGAGTTGAGTAATAATGCCAGAACCAGGTAAGCCATTAGAAAAAGAGATTATTGACGAAGCGTACCGTAGATATGCAGACGGTGAGTCTATAAACAGTATCGCCAAAGCCTTGCATACAACAGGAGTTACGTTGCATAAGTATAAAAAGGCTCAAAATTGGGCGAGGCGAATAAAAGAAATCCAAGGCAAGATTCAAGCCAAAGCCGATAGTGAGGCCGTTAATCGCCGCAGGCGACACCAAAGACAATATCAGCACATGGCCGCTAAGGGGTCCAAGGCACTACGTCAGACAGCGACAGGGAAGTTTAAACCAAAGGATGCCATATCTGCTATAGACACCGGTATCAAGGGCGAGCGTGAGGTCTTAGGCGACTCAGAGCAGGACGAGGTTACAATAACAGTGAAGCTACCGAAAGGCATGAGAATGGCGGATTTATGCCAAAACCAGAATATTGAAGAGTTGAAAGGAGAATAGCACTCCTCCTCCGAAGTAAGGTTTTTGTATCGAAGGCGGCTGTAGGGAGCCCTACCTCTCTCTGGTCGCCTTTTTATTGAAAGGGAATAATGACAAAAGAAAGAGCTATTCAGGACGGATTGAACATATTGGCGGGTAATGTTATGCCAGAAGGATTGATAGCTACCAGTCAAGAGGCCGTGGACGAAAGGCAGCAGCAATTAATGGTGGAATGGCTTAACGAGCACAACGATGACCCTAATTCTAAGTATGTGTGTGGGATAGGCACCTATTACACGTTATCAAAGGCAATGGCAAAGAGGATGTTGGCGTGGACATAGACCTATCCCAACTAAGGGCGATAACTAACGAGAAGCCGTGGTCACTGTTCACGAATCAAGATAGATACTTGTGGGAATGGGGTGGTGGTGATGCGGGAAAATCCCACGGCGTCGCTGAGAAACTCGTACTGCGAATGCTCATGGGCTGGGAGCGTGGGGTAAAGCACAAATTCCTTGTAGTTCGCAAAACCCAGCCATCAGTGAGGCAATCAGCATTCGAGCTTGTCAAGAATAAGATTGAACAGTTCGGGATAATCAAAAAGGTAAAAATAACAAAGAACCCAATGGAGATGGTATTTCCGTTTGGCGGGCAGTTCGTCTTCGCGGGGCTGGACGACCCTGAGAAAATAAAGTCAATGGAGGGGGTTACAAGTATATGGGCCGAGGAGGTAACAGAGCTAACGCCGAAGGACTATATGCGGCTTGACCTTATCTTGCGGGGTTTCACCGAAGACTATATGCAAATCATAGGCTCATTTAACCCGGTAGATGAGGAGAGTTGGATTAAGAAGCAGTGGTTTGATACCGAGAAAAGACCGGATGTTATAGACGTCACCCCTGCTGACTGGCCTGGGTATATGCAACGCAAGGCGTTTACTGCGACGGTCAGGGAGAAGACGTATACAAATTATGCATCTTACTGTCATTTTATCTATCAAGATAATAAGTTTGTTACGGACGCAGGCATAGCAACGCTTGAGGGTTTAAAGTACAAAGACACTAATTTCTATAACGTTTATTGCCTCGGTAAATGGGGCGTACTGAAAGGGCTTATTTATGAAAACTGGGGAACAATCACAGAATGGCCGAGAAGAAGGGACTTTGACGCACACGGCTACGGACTCGACTTTGGGTTCACTAATAGTCCATCTGCTTTGGTTGAGTGCGGGTTTATTGGAGATGACTTGTATGTACGTGAGCATATATATAATAAAGGTCTTACGAACCCTGACATATCTTCCAACTTGGCCGTACTTGAAATTGACGATAGCAGAATCATTGTTGCGGACTCTGCTGAGCCGAAGAGCATCGAAGAAATTAAGCAAACTGGCTACACAGTAGTCTCTTGCCAGAAAGGTAAGGACTCGGTATACTACGGAATCCAGAGAGTTAAGCAGTACAATATCAAGGTTTACTACGAATCGGTGAATCTTATCAAAGAGTTCAAAACGTACAAGTGGGCAGAGAACAGAAAGTCTACGGGAGAGAGTGATCAGTTCCTTAACGCACCTGTTGATTTTATGAATCACTGCATGGACGCTATGCGGTATATCGTAACATATCTCAAGGGCTTAATTAGGGCCAAGATAACATTTATGGGCGATGATACCCCGAAAGAAGAACGCAAAGAGCGTTTGCGTGAAGCGTATTACGCAGCCGAGACTGATAAGGAGTTGTTAGAGATTATGGAAGGGCTTGAGCAATGAAGGAACATATTTTGATTTGTGATGTATGCGAACGAAAATACGAAGAATGGCGCGGCGATCAACACTTACTTATTTCTCCTACGCAGTTCATGGCTCGGCCCGGCTATAGGTGGGTAACTATACAAATGGATGCAAGGCTAACAAGACATACAAGCGAATCATTAGAAACGGTTGAAGCGGAAATTTGCAAAAGTTGTTATTCAGAATTATTAGATGCGTGTGCTTGGCAGATAAGGGAGGTGGCTAAAAGGTTGGCGGACGGAACCATAGATTATCTTATGACGCAAGAGGCCATAGACGAGTGGTTTACCCATTGCTGGCGACCGGAACGTTTTAAACGATTAAATAAAGAGATTAAGCAAATCAAGGAAGGATTAGGACAATGAGTGATATATGGGAAGATATAGATTTGGCAAAAGCTATACAAGACAAAGCGGCTGAGCTAAATAAATTGTTTAGTCAAGCCGCACGCTCTTCTATAGAAGTAAATATAAATATGCTGGATGTACGGACGATGGCTGATGCTGTTGAGCATAGGATGATAAATGTTAGTTGCTTAAAGTTGTTAGAACAGAAAAAGGAGTAGACCAATGGCAGAAATATTTGACAGACAAGGCGAGAAGTGGATTAGGATTAGGACTAAAGACCAACGTGGAGCCTTAGAGTATCGGGCTTACCACATTGGGGATTTGAAAGAGTTATTGGCGGAGATAATGCCGATGCCGATTATGCCGGATAGACCAGCTAAGGATGCAGTAAATGATAGTATTCTGGCGGCGATTGGTGGGTTGGCGATGAGGGTAGATAAGACCCAATCTGGTATAGACGCCCTAACCAAAAGCATAGCTGCTCTTAAGAAGGCCAAAGATGCCAAACCCAAATCTTGACGATTTCAAGAAAGAGGTTGCTAATCTACGTTCTCTCGGATTACTCGGCTCCAAGCTAACATCATTGGCTGTAAGCGAAGCAAGGCTCCAGCTAAAGGAGATGAGTGAGGACGAAATCGGTAAAGCCAGACATGAGATTGATGTTAAGATACAGGCCGATGAGGATTATTGGGATAAAGTAGATGACGACGAAATTTGGAAGGATAGGTAATGCTCACGAATCGAGAAAAAGAAATGGTGACAGCGGCCTACAATCTTGGTGTGCATGATGGCGAAAACAAAGTACGCGACCGGCAGGCAGTGGCGCAAAAGCAGGAGCAACACCTCGTGCGAATTAAAAGTAAAGCTCAAGCGTAGTAGCGTGAGGGGTAGCGTGAGGGCGTCCTGGAAAAGTCATGGTGCAAGCTTTGAGGTATTGCGGGTAAACAGCAATGGAAAATGGTATTGCATAGGAAAGTTTGACAATGAGGATAAGGCATTAAGGCGGTTAGAAAGTGAATTGATTTTGATGGGTATAATTAGAATTTAAGGAGCAGTAAAATGGCAAAGGAATGTGGTACTTGTGAATATTACAGGCCGACAGCGGGATTGTACACAGAGGCAAAGGCGGGTTTATGTTTAGCAGGCTCAAACCCAGAGCCCACTACGCCGAAGGATGGGATTAACTGCAAAGCATGGCGGCAGAATCCAGCGCCGCCTTTGGGAGTAACGATGCCGGTACAGCCTGTGCCTCTAAGAGATTTAGCAGTGAAGGATATTTCCAACACTACGAAACTTCCGTTCAATGCGCCCACTAAACCCATTAACCTGAATATACAGCCAAACCCCGGAGCTGTTAAGGCGGGCGATATAATCAAAGTCTCGTTCCCTGACGAGTGGGTCGTGTCTGCTGTGGGCCAGACGGCTTTACTGGCGTTTAATCCGGCGACGGAGATAGAGCGGGCCTTTGACCTTAAATCGTTGAGTATCCAGAAAGTAAGATGAGGCTCCCTACAAAGAGGCAATGGCAGGCATATTACTTAACCGTGATATTGCAGAATACGCAAAGAGAGGCGGCGAGCGCTATGGGGGTCTGTCAGCAAATGGTATCGAGGCATTTAGCGGTCGTTGCCATTAAGTTGCCTGCATTGCCCCCGGATTCGGCTGTAACTACTACTATGCCAAATGTTATAAGTTACGACCCCGGCATGGATTACGACGTTATGACCCGATTTTAGGTAGTACGTCTGACAGTCTTACGGATGAAGTATATTCGAGGACTGTAGATGGTAAGTATAAGAACGTTCTTACGAGACTGGATACTAAAAGACGCGAGTAGCATTATCGGTGGCTCCAACATCTCCGCCGCTCAGGGTAATAGTCCTTATGCCCCTATTGTCCCGCCAGGCTTATTAGTAGCAAGGATGCGTTCCTGGGCGTGGAAATGTATTAACCTTAATGCCCGTACTGCCGCTAAAATACCACTTCGATTATATGCCCGCAAGGCTACGTCAAGCCAAAAGGCCCGGTGGCCAATTCGCAGCGTATCGCATACCCGTCTTGATTATATGCTCTCGAAAGCAAATACGGCAGGGAGTATTACAGGATCGCTCGAACTCGTAGAGGTCTTGAACCACCCCCTTTTAGATTTACTCCGCAATGTAAACGATTTTATGAACGCATTTGATTTGCAGTACCATCTCGTACAATCGCTTGAAGCTACCGGTAATGCGTACTGGCGAAAAGTGCGTAAGGCCGGGATTGTTACCGATTTATGGCCGTTACCGCCGCATCAGGTGAAAGTCCTGCCTGATAAAAAGAGGTTTATCAAGGGCTACGAATACGGGGCCGGTAGCGAAAAGATTCAAGTCCCTGTCGATGATATGATTAACTTTAAGTATCAAACCTTACGGGACAATCTTTATGGTATGGGGCCAATGGAAGCTTCGGTTCAAGCGATAGATTTATCTAACGCGATGAATACTTACGAAACCAATATGTTTAATAACGGCGGTCAGCCTAATTTAGGTTTAACTTACCCAGAGAATGTCACTGTAAATGCTGATGAGATTAAGCGAGTAAAAACAGACTTTCGCAGGCAATTCGCAGGCGCTGCTAATAGTGGGAAATTGGCCGTAATGACCGGCGGTGCTAAATTGGCTCCGATAAGTATGTCAGCTAAAGAAATGTCGTACCTAAAGGGTAGGCAATGGAGCCGAGAGGAGATATTAGGAATTTACGGTGTACCTACGGCGTTTGTAGAGGTTCAGAATATTAGCAGGGATAACGCACACGAAGCGAAAGTCTTATATGCTGAGCTGACCATCGAGCCGATCCTGATAATGAATGAGGAAAAGCTGAATGAACAGTTAACACCTGACTTTGATGATAATCTTTTACTTGCTTACGATGACCCCCGGCCGGTCGATTCTGATTTAAGATTAAAACAAATTGATGTTAGACTCAAAAATAAAATGACTACGGTTAACGAGGAGCGGGCAATCGATGGTATGGACGCTGTAGCTTGGGGGGATGAGCCGATAATAACTGCTCCACCTGTATTCGGTGGGCCTGAGAGTGAGCCCGAAAGACATTTTCGTAAGCAACCGCAAGTTGCCCGGCCGGCGGCTACATTTGAGCCGGGCTTATTCATAGCCCGGTTAGAGGATTATTTTTTTAGAGTGAAGCTGGCCGTCTTAGCTAATATAACTGACGACCAATTCAAGCAAATAAACGTAAAAGTCCTGCCCGACGATGTAGTCGCCGGCTGGTTCAATATGGACCTTATGCAGTCAGAGTTAGCGCGTGTATCGATGCCATTCGTTCGGGCTTCTATGTTAATTGGCGGTGAGCGTGCTTTGCGCAAAGTGGCGGATTTGCCATTTAATCCGATGCACCCCGGCGTGTTAGGGGCTTTATTGGAACGCGAGGGTAAAATTGTAGATGCTACGTTTACGATGCAAAACAATGTCCGTCGCAGCGTAGCCGAAGGGATAGCGGCAGGTGAAGGGGCGGGGCCGATACGTAAGCGGGTTGCGGATGTATTCGATACGGCCGGGCCTATAGCGGCGAGAAGGATTGCAAGGACGGAAACGATATGGGCTTTTAACGAGGGTGCGGTTCAAGGCTATATGCAATCAGGGATAGTCAGCCACAAGGAATGGTTAACCGCTGCTGATGACCGGTTGTGCCCGTGGTGTGCAGAGATGAATGGTAGGACGGTAGAGATAACAAGGGCGTTTTGGGAAAAGGGCGAGTTCATGGACGTCGAGAACCAACGCTTAGAGTTTGAGTATACCGATATAGGCCATCCCCCCCTTCATCCAAACTGCCGATGCAGTGTAATTCCTGTTTTGGATTGATGCAATGATATTTCGATATGTGAATCGAATGGTGAGCCTGATTCAGACAAGGCAAAACAGAAAGAAGAATAAAAATGACACTCAAAGAATATCTAAAGACGAGAGACGGCGCAAATAACGGCGATTCTTTATTCAGTGATTCGTTGTGTGTGAAAGATGTCGACGGCGAGGAGCGTACCGTTACTGCGTTTATCTCTACAGACAGAATCGACCGGATGAAAGAGGTCTTACTTCCTAAAGGTGCTAAGATAGTTGAATTTCTACGAAACCCGGTCGTACCATGGGCACATAATTCTTTTGCTCCTCCGGTTGGTAAGGCCAAGTGGCTTAAAAAGACAAAGAATAGTTTAATCGCTAAAGTGCAATTTGCTACTACCGAAAGGGCCGAGGAGATATGGCAGTTATTCCGCCAAGGATTCTTAAAGGCTTTTAGCGTTGGGTTCAAGCCTATAGACGGACATGCGCCGACAGAAAAAGAAATCAAAAAAAATCCAGCATGGGCGGGGGCCGAATGGATATTTACCGAGTGGGAGTTGCTTGAGTTTTCGCCGGTTACTATCCCCGCAAATCCTGATGCTTTAGCAATAGCGATTAAGGCGAATGATATTACGTTGTCGAAAGAACTACGGGATGAGCTAAAAGTTATCGAGGATGATATTGGGGAGACGTTTTACCCAGATGGGGAAAAGCCAGAGGCCGAGAAAACGAAAACCGAAGAAGTCGGGGAAAAAGCCGATGGCAATAAAGAGAATGGCGAGTCAATCGAGGATGTACGAAAGCTCGAAATCACAGACACAAAAGTAAGAGCTACGCCGCTACCGATGATAGTAAATCCTAATCCTAACCCAGAAGTAGTTGTCGAAGCAAAGCCGATAGTGGATGCGTTGCCTATCAAAGTGGACCATAACTACGATGTGAAAACTTTCGTCGAAGATGTTAAACCGGCTGCTGATGTCGAGATAATATACGAGCCGGAGACCTTTGTGTCTGTAGAGTTGTCGTATGAAGAAACGCTTAAAAAAGTACATGAAGAATTTGTAAAAGACCTGCAAGGTGTAATGTGGGAAATAGTTTAATGGGAGCTGTAGTAATTAGAACAATGTAGATACTTAGACGGCGGCAGCCGTTGTAGAGTGTTAGTTGTTTGTAGATTATAGGCTCATAACATAAAGCGAAATGCCATTTATAAGGAGTAAAATAATGGCACGTAAAAAATTAAGATTGTTAAAAGACTGGGAAAACGCAGGAGAAGGCTACAAGTTGGGGCAGCTCCTAACTGTTGATGAGCACTCTGCGGGCTCTCTTGTCAAGGAAGGCATCGCCGAGATTTACGAACCTTCTCCGGACGATGTTATTGTTCATTCGAATAAGGCCGGTGGCCTTAATGCGGATGAAATTAAAGAAATAATGACCGAAATTCATCAGCAATGGGCCGATAAGCAAAAGGCCGATATTGATGGTACGCCTGCACAGTTGAAGACCGGCGGCTATTCTAATATGACTGACTTTGCCTTAGACGTACAAAAAGCTGCTACGCCAGGTAAGGGTACTCCAGAAAGACTGTCTGCATGGTTAGGCCAGTGTAAAGCCTTCGGTTTACAAGAGGCTATGGGCCATGACGGCGGATTTTTAGTCCCTACGGAGTTCAAGAATACGCTTATGCGTAACATTTTGGAGAAGTCGGTTATCCTTCCGAGAACTACGCAGATTCCGATGGCCACAAGTTCAGTCAAGCTGCCGATAGTTCAGGAAACGACCCACTCGGGTTCTGTCTATGGCGGTATTATCGTTTACAAGCCCGCTGAGGCAGGGTCTAAAACAGCAGCACAGCCTAAGTTCGGTCAGGTCCAGTTGAATCTTCACAAGCTGGTGGCGTTGATTTACGCTACCGAAGAACTGCTTGAGGACAGCCCGATTAGTATTGAGCCTTTGCTTAATACAATGGCAGCTGAGGCTTTAGCATTCCAGCTTGACGAGGACTTCATACATGGCACTGGAGCAGGCGAAGCGTTAGGTATTATTAACGCTAACTGTTTGGTTGGTATTACCGGAACGGTAACATCAGCGATTAATGCTAATGATATTCTATCGATGAAGCAAAGGATGTTGCCGAGAAGTTATGGCAAAGCAATCTGGATGGCGAATCTTGATTGTTATGCTGCACTCGCCTCGCTTGTTATTGGCACGACTACGCATCCGATAGGCTTGTTACAGTACAATGCTGGTGGAATTTCGGCTCCGACATTTGAGACGATTCTTGGTCGCCCGATTTTCTTCACCGAGCATTGCATAACCTACGGTACGGCGGGTGATATATTCCTGGCCGATTGGAGCCAGTATCTCGTAGGTCAAAAAGCAGGCGGAGCTATCAAGGCCGCAACATCGATTCACTTGAAGTTTCTCACTGATGAGGTGGCGTTTAGATTCGTGATGCGTTACGACGGTCAGCCTTGGATGCAGTCGGCATTAACTCCCAAACATGGTTCAAACACGCTAAGTCCGTTTGTTTATATTAGCTCACGGTCAACCTAAGAAAGGAGGCCAATAATGGCTGAAGGCATAAGATTTATGGAAAATCACAGGGTTATAAACTCGGTAATTCCAGTCGCCGATTTTATTGCAACAGATGTAGAGACTGACGAAGTCAACATGGAGAACTGGAACCACTGCACTTTCTTGGTTATTACCGGGGCTAACGGCTCTGCTGATGAGCCTAAGTTTTTAGTAGAAAGCTGTAGTGACGCAAGCGCCTCTAACAATACCGCAATCGCATTTGACTACACATCGACTCCCGGCCCCGCGTTACTATCGCGGCAGGATTGGGCGAATTACACGCGAAAGACATCGGCTGGCTATCAAACTGATACGGACAGTGCGATTGGTTTGATGCATTGCATTGAAGTTGATGCGGCGGAGCTTTCGTCTACGGCTGGTGTTCAGCATGAGTTTGTTCGCTTACTCTGCGAGGAATCAGGCAGTACCGGTATTACAGGCTGTGTCATAACGATTCTCTCGGAGCCGAGATTTGCGATAGACCCGGGTAATCAGACGAGTGTAATTTCGTAGAAAGGAGATTTGCTATGATTAGATTTGTTGAGAATCATCATATTACAAATCTACTCGTGCCTGTAGCGGACGTCTTTTCAGGTAGCAAGACTACGGATGAGGTTAAGATGTCTGATTTTGACCTTGCTACGTTCCTCGCTATCTCTGGTGCAAATGCTGGCGATGAGCCTATATTTACGGTTCAGAGTTGCTCGGATTCAGCTGGTTCTAACGCTACTGGTATTCCATTTGACTATACATCGACTACTGGCAGAAGTGCGAAAACTATGAGAGACACTTGGGCTAATTATGCAAGGGCGACAGCGTCGGGCTATAGCAAAGACTCAAGCGCAGCAAATATGATTTGGGCTATTGATGTCCACGCCGCAGAGCTATCTCAAACGGCCGGGGTTAAGCACGAGTATATCAGGCTCGTTACTACCGAATCAGGCAGTAATGGCATTACTGGTTGCGTGATTTGTATCCTGTCAGATCCAAGATTTGCAAAGGACGGCAAAACAACTCAAATGGGTTAAAGAAAATGTTTCTTGTCCATCTTTCGGAAGGGCGGGGTCTTATTCCCGCCCCGCCCTTCTCTTTTAGAAAGGTTTATTATGGCGAATACGATAACGAGTTCAACATTAGGGCGGCATATATTCCTGACTAACACCCCGGGCGCAACGCCGTGGTCAGTTAATTGTGCCATTGATAGTTGCACCGCCGGTCAAATTATTAAGGCTGCTCCGAGTAGTGGCAATCTTTATATTCAAGAGATTTTTCTACAACAAATGGCAGCCGACAAAACCGTGTGGTTTGATGAAAGGCTAACAGGGTCGGCTACCGGTGCCGTTGCAAGAATTTTCGGCCCGATTATGAGTGAGGAGAATTCGCCGACTTCCCATACGATAAGATTTATCGACCCTATAAAGATTACCGCCGGGGATGATTTTATTATAGACCAAGAGGCGGCGGGCTCGGCGTTTGTTTATGTTCAGGGATTCACGGCGGCTATACCAACTTAAAAGGAGATTACTATCATGGTGGAAGTACAGCAGTGCGTGTTGGGTACGGAAAATAAAACACGCATCGATGGGCTTGAGAATACAATCGGCGAAATCAAATCTGACGTTAAAGAAATTAAAGATAATCTTTTAAAGCGGCCTTCATGGTTTGTAACGATATTGATTACCTCAATGTCCTCGGCGATTGTATTTTTAGTGATGGAGTTGGTGAAAAATGGCTAATCCCTTTAATTTTGTTTGGATTACTGATACTCATAGGCCCGATGCGACACCGGCAGACCAGTTCTTTACGCTCTTTGGTTTGAACGAGTTCCGCAGGTATTCTACATGGCAAGCACGTATAGAGGCAATGTTGACTACAGCAAACGATTTGAACACTGGAGGCACACCTATTAGTTTAGTAATCCAAACTGGAGATTTTACAGATAGTGGTAATACGGATGCAACTCAAACTCTGATTGATGGGGTAGCGGTGGTAAATGCCGGAGATTGGGCCGGGCCATATCTTGACACAATTGGCAATCATGAACAGACCAGTTTTACTGGTAATTGGGCAGCGAACTATTTTGCGAACCTTTTGGGCCGGACAGCCAATGACCACGAATGGACAGACAACGATGACGAGAGTGATGGAGTTGCAGGCAAAGCGTATTCCGTTGACATAGATGGGTTTCATATAATCGTACTCTATGCTCAGTTCTCGACCCATACAATGACAACAGGGCAAAAGGATTGGCTTGCCGCCGATTTAGTGGCTCACGCAATGCCTACAATCGTTTTTTCTCATGCCTGGATTTCCGGACAATTCCCCGCCCCCTCTACGAGTGACTGGGTAAACATTTCTAATGACGGGGAAGTGCGTGCTATCCTTGAAACTGCCACAACGGTACGGGCGGTTTTTCAGGGGCAGTTTCACCAAGCTCATGCACCGGTACTAATAAATGATATTTGGTATTTTCATAGTTGGGGCTCTGTCCATGCTCCTGAAGTTGGAGATAATGCGTATAGTCTGGTCAAGATTATCCCAGATGCTGCAAAAGGTACAAATCAAAACCAAGCCAATATAGAAATAACAGGATATGGGTTGCAAGATAGTAAAAGTTACGAGAAATATTTGATAGGCGTATAAAATGAAGCAATTAGCGATAGGGACTTCTACCGAATACGACCTTAATCCGGTGGGCGGATTGCCCGGCGTACTTATAAGACTTGACGGAACGGATACTTTTTTTGGTAATGATAGCACTGCTCGTTATGTAGTTGTTAATCTCCACATTGGCGCGGCACCAAAACCTTTAACTGGCACTGCAGCTATAACTGTTACACCGGAATTAGGGGGCCTTGCTGCTGGGGCAAGAGTGATATTATCGGAGGTGAAAACTGTAACCGCTACCGATACGATAGTTCAATGGCAAATTGGCCCTATAGCCATGTCAGCAATAGAGGATACATTGCAGGTGTATGTGTTTTCCAATGATAATAGTGATGCTGATATAACTGTTGTTGCGACAGTCATGGAGGCAGGTAGTGCATTGACTGATTCTAATGGTCGTGTTGATGTCGGTTCGTGGGCGGGGACTACCGCTACTTTGGGTGGCCCATCGACTGCACAAAAACCCGATGTTAATGTGAACGCATGGGCGGATAGTGCTGCCCAAATAGCAGTCAGTGCCAGTGGCTATCCGCAAGTGGATGTTTTTTCGGTTGGGAATGCAACGCCTATAGCTTATAGCGATTTTAATGATATATCCACACTTGAATCCTATACTCAAGCGGACTCTGCATTAACTGCTTATGACCCACCGACACGAACAGAGGCGACTACAGACAAAGATGCGATTATAACGGAGGTGGACGCGAACGAAACAAAAATCGACGCCCTTAACAATGTATCTACTACCGATTTGCACTTGCAATCTACCTCTGCTTTATCTGCTATATACCTTGACGGCCTTTTAGAATCCGATAGCGGTTTTAAGGCCACAGCTTTAGCGGATATACAGAGCGAAGCGAATGATGCTTTAGTCGCACTTAATCTCGACCACTTAATGAAAACAGCCGTAGCAAGTAATGCCAATATGACTACTGAGGTTTCTGATGGTACGGTCTTGTCAAATATCATATCAGCTACAAGCGATACGAGTACTTTTGTGGTCGCGGACGATTCGTTAGAGGCCATACGTGATGCGTCTATAACAGCAAGCGAGGTAAACGCCGAGGTTGATACAGCCCTTAATACAGCAATACCTGGGACCCCTACAGCCAACTCGGTCAATGAAAGAGTAGCGGCGATTGATAACAAACTACCGAGCAAAACCTATCTTTCAGGCTCCGCTGATTCTGATGGTGGCGTTGATACCGCTCACAAAGCAGACATCCAGGCAGAGTGTACTGATTCGCTTAATGCTTACGACCCTCCGACTAATACAGAGTTGAATGCCCGTACATTACCGACAGCAAGTTATTTCGACTGGACATCCGATACGGTTGCCCGCGTAACACTGGCCGATACGACTACGACAAATACAGACATGGTAGGAACTGATAACGCTGCCCTTGAAGCAACTCTGACGGCGGGCATTACATCGATAGAAGGATCTACGTTTAATACGGCAACGGATAGTTTGGAGGCCATTAGAAATCGGGGCGATGGCTCATGGGTATCTGCTGTTAGTTATGCCGTCGAAAGTTCGGCCCAAACAGTCGCCGGCGATGATACTGTCCTTACTTTTTATGCTGTAACGGGGCATAGCAATCAGAATGATTTTTATAAAGAGGCTGTCGTCATCTTGACGGATGTTTCTAACAACAATCAAAAAGCTGTTCGTCGAGTAGCTGCATATACAGGGGCATCACGTCAAATAACTCTTGATGCAAGCGTTCCATTTTCCGGCGGTATGGCGGTTGGCGATTTAGTCCAGATAGTTGTATCGGCCTATGCCGGTGTAGGAATTACCGGAGGCGATGCTACTGCGGCAAATCAAGCGTTAATACAAGGTGCTGGTTATGATTCGGCCCAACATTCTCTAAAATTCATTGCTACTAATTTAGCCGGTGCCGCTGGCGGGCCAGGTATGGGGTAAAAATATGTCAAGTCCTGATATAGCTATTTTAGGTCAAAACTTAACTTTTTATCTTAACGTAAGAAACGCAGCAGGATCGCCGGTTGATTCTGATGCTTTGCCTACTTATTCGATTTACGAGGATTCGACAAATACGGCGATTGTTACAGGCACGATGGCCAAGCTCGATGACTCCGGTACTACGGGCTATTACTCCGAGCAGGTTGCTATATCTACAGGTAACGGATATGAACGGTACGAATCTTATAGTATCCGATATGCCGCCGCTGTGGGCGCTGTATCTATTTCGGCAGCGGATTCTTTTTTAGTTCTCGGTGGCTCGGATACTTTCAGTGCCACCACCGGAGCGTTGACTACATTGGCGAATGTTCAGGAATACGGTGATTTAACCGCTGGCGTAGATGAGACCTTGTTGACCTCATTAATCAACCGGGCGACTGATGCTATGGAGGGTTGGTGTGATAGGACATTTACATCGACTACTTACAGGCAGATATACGATGGGACGGCGAGGGCGATATTGCAAACAGACGAGTACCCGATTATCTCGGTTCAAATGTTGGCCGTAGGCCGGGCGGATGCGGAGACTATAAAAAACACTTCGTCTGATGCATATAATGCTTATATTCAGATTTCCGATACTATAATGACATTAGTAGTTCAAGGCGGGACGAATGCAAGCTCGTCCGGATTAACCTTATCTGATTATACTACGCTGACTGCGTTAAATACCGCTATTAGTAATCTAAGCAAAGGGTGGACTGTATCGGTTCTAAATAGTATCTATGCAATCTGGTCGCCTACTGAATTACTGCCTATAAGCGGCGAGGCCGCGTTAGAAAATACAGCCGTCGCGCAGGCAAACCTTGTATATCTCAAGCTACCCGAAACGCCGAGAAGCGAATATATAATCGAAAGCGACCCTGGCTTTATTACTATCAACGGGAAATTCCCCGGAGGGACTCAAAATATCATATTAAGATATACCGCCGGTTACGCGACTACACCGGCCGATTTAGAACAAATCTGCATAGAGTTGACTTTGACTTATTACTACAGCAGGAAAAGAGATAAAGCAATGGAATCCGAGAGGCTTGGCGATTATGCATATAAGCTACAAGCGGGTGTCGGCGGGATACCTAACCAGTTGAAGGATAGGCTGTCGAGATGGAGGAGGCTATCGATATGAGCGTAGCAGCTATGCTAACACAGACGGCTACTGTTCAATCTTTGGCCGTAACGCGGGACGACTTAGGTGGACCGGAACAGACATGGACCACTTATATATCTTCCATGCCTTGCATGTTAAGAAACAAGACAGTTAATGAAGTTTCGGAGTTTGGTAAAAGGACAAGCAGGAATGTATTCATGCTTTACTGTGAATACAACTCCACTAATTCTGCTATCGATGTAAAGGATAGGATGATAATTGATTCCCGGCTCTTTCAGGTTCGTCAACCATATGACCCGGCCGGCAAAGGTGTTTTACTTCAAATTGAGTTGGAAGAAATCGATTGAGTGATGTTCAAATAAGATGGTTCGGCCGCGAGGTCTTTACGGTAGTTACAGAAGCTAATGTGGCGGCAATGAAAAAGGCTGGGTTTATGCTTGAGCGGTATATTAAAAAGCATTTTACCGTTCCTGGCACTGGCCGCCAATATAAAAGAACTAAAAGCGGCAAGGTACATCGAGCGTCTAAACCATTTCAACCGCCATCGGTAGATGATGGCATATTAAAGTCGTCTATTGCTAATACAGTAAAGAAAGAGGGTAGCGGGGTTGTCGGCGAAGTCGGGACAGATATAGATTATATTCGGGCGCATAGCGATGCTGGCACTGATGTAAATTATGGGCTGTATTTAGAGTTAGGGACAATAAATATGGCTCCCCGCCCATTTTTGCGACCAGCGCTAAAAAAGAACGAAGCAATAATCGAAGCTATTTTCAAGGCGGCAAACTCGTGATTGACGATTTAGCTACAGCGATTAAAGCGAGATACGATAGCTCGGCCGGTGCTGCGCTTCGGGCGATTACTGCCAGTGGCTTGTGGTTTACCAAGGCCGAGCAGGCATTCGTAAGCGAGAACATAGAGTATATTGTTTTTACTTGGGTTGGTTCTACCCCTAATGATTACATGGGTTCAGGCACTACATCAAAATACGAAAAAGCTGAGATAAGATTTGACCTTTATTACGGCGAAAAGTATGGGGCAACAACTATTACTAACGCGGTTGATTTGCTTCAAACATTGTTTGATTGGTGTACGCTTTCAATCACAGGTTTTACACATATTGCTTTTGAACGGACAGGAACGGCGTCTGTTGAGTTTGTTGATGATATATGGACAGCGACAGTAAATTATATGGCATGGTTTGACGGATGATAAAATGGGTTTTGATACTATTATTGAGTTTGGGTTTTAATCAGGCGGATTTTAATCGTGACGGGTGTGTTGATTATCAGGATTTGGTTATATTTTCGCAAGAGTGGCTGATGGGTAATTATTATTTACAATTTGATGGTGCTGGTTCAAGCCGTATCGTATCCGCTCCTCAGTTTGATGCTGGTATTGGTGAAACCTGGGCATTTACTATCGAGTTTATTATTCGTACTCCATCTGATAGTAGCGGTGGCGGTACTATTTTTGATGCTTACGACGAGACAGTAGATTTAGGTATTTTAATAACTTGTGATTCAGATGGAAAGCCTACAATAAAACTAAGGTCGAGTTTGCCAAGCGAAAGAACAAGAACAGCCACAGGAACGTTTACTGCCGGTACTTGGTATCATTGCATGTTCTCTCGAAAAGCATCGAGTGGAAATTGGTATATCAACGGAGAAGATAGACTCGACGGAACCGGTGCTGGCCCGGTATCGGGTGATTTCGCTACAAATAAAACTTTCTATTTCGGTGTAGCAAGGCATGTAACGACGGGGGCGTTTACTAATTACTACAGAGGAGATGTTCGCAACTTCGGATATTACGTAGGAAAGGAGTTATCACAAGCCGAGGCATTGGCACGCTTTAACGCCATAGATTTTGACGGTACGGAAGATGGTCTAAGCCTTGCCTATAATATGAATGAAGGTACAGGCAATCGTGCTAATGATATACTCGGCGGTGAGAGTTTGCGTATCCAGAGTCTTGCTCGTACCGAGTGGGTTGAGATAACAGCCGCAGAAGAAGAAAGGAAATTACTACAACAAAAGGTGGCAGAGGCGATAAAGACTTTATTCGATGCGGCGAGTTTTACTTCTCTTAACAATTTGTATTTCGAGCAGGCACCACAAGACGCAGGTTTGGATTACGCGGTTTTTCACTGGATTGACTCTACACCAAAGCACTTGATGGATAGCGATTTAGAGTATATAACGATTCAATTTAATTTATACATGATACAGGTCGATGATATAGGGACATCTGTTCAGGAGCTTACTGATACTTTCGATTGGAGCACCCTGACAATCCCAGGTTATACCTTTGTGAAAATGGAACGCGAGTTTACTCGCAATGTAGGATTGATTGATGATGTTTGGCAAATAGCGATAGGCTATGAAATTTTAGTAAATTAAGGAGAATGACATGGCTGTATATCATGGTAAATTTGGCAGTGCGACTTTTAAAGGTTCGATTGCCAAGTTAACAAATTGGACGCTGAATACGACTGCCGAGACGGCTGATACTTCGGTGATGGGCGATAACTTTTCCTCGCATAAAATCGGGCTTACTGATTTTACTGCAACGGCGGAAAGTTTAACACAGACCGAGGATACGCCGATTACTACCTATCTCGGCCAAAGTGGCGTTCTTGTACTGTCAACGAGTGCGGGATCGTTTACTCAAACAGCGATTTGTAACAGTTTCACAGAAACGGCAAGTATAGATGACGTCGGCAAGCGGAGTTTTACCTTCGAGGGTAACGATGCCGATGGTATCAGCTTTGGATAAAGGAGAATAAGAATGGCAGTAGATGTATTTCACGGAAAAGTAGCAAACGCAAATTGGGATTCGACGGATATAGACCAGGTAGTCAGTTGGTCTTGTACTATGAATTGTGCAACGGCGGATAGTACTTCAAGGCATGACTCTAACTCTGGCCGTACTCGATTGGCAGGTTTTAAAAGCGGAACCGCAACGGTTACGGCTAAAGCCAATGGAGATTTTTTACCGACGGCAGGAGCAGCCTCGGCGGTTTTAATCCTTGAGCGTACTACAACTACCGGCGATAAAGGTTTTAAGGGTACGGCGACTTGTATCGGATCATCGCAAACAGTCTCTTCGGCTGATGTCGATGAGACGACTTACGAGTTTGAATGGAATGGAACGGTTGAAGATTTGGCGGTGTAAATATGGCAAATTTGGGAATAATCTCAGAAACGTTTACCGAGGTCGAACTCGGTGGTAAAAAGTACAAAATAGGCAAGCTGACAATCGGTGACTTTGCAGACTTTGAAGAGCACGTAAGGCAGATGCGCGAGGATAAGACCGTCGCTATGGCTAAAAAGCTGTACGGCGATGATATTCCACAGGCAGTATTTGACAGAGCATTAGCGCCGCCTACCGATGCCGAGATTGATGCGCAGCAAGGTAGTATTGCTGGGATAGGCTTTCTTCTGTGGTGTGCGATGAAGAAATTTAACCCGGACAGGACGCAGGCTAATGTTTTGGCGATGATAGGATTAGACGATTTGCCTATTTTGACAAAGGCGATGATGCCGAGTGCGTCAAAAAAAAAGCCGATAAGAAAAAAGGGCTAAAACTATCGACAACGATAGCGGCGATGTTAAGATTTTATAAAGGCTCAATTACGCCGGATGCGATTAGGAAAATGAGACCGGAGCAGTTCGGGATGTATGTTGATGAGATGAATCTGATTGCGAAGCTGGAACAAGGTCAAGAGCAGCCCGCTCAGGACGTCAAGGCAGCGGCTATGGCCGATCCGGCGGTGAGGGTAACATGACATTAGGTGAAGCAAGAATCGCAATACGGGCGAATCTGGGGCCTCTCAGAACAGGTCTACGGCAGGCCCGGCGTATGCTCGGTAAGGGCTTGACGGGCATTGCCCGTTCGGCCATGCGGAGTGTAACCCGTATGATAAGCTCGGTTATGCACAGTATAATGAGAACTATCCGCAGGATAGCCAAGATCATTACAGTGTCACTTATTGCTGCGGTGACTGCATCTGCCGTAGCTTGGGCGAAATTTCAAAAGCAAGTTGCCATGGTCAACACAATGCTAACTACAAAAACTATGCCAATGATAACATCTTTTGCGGCTGGACTTCGACAACTTGCAAAAGAGTCAGGACAAGCTACGGCCACGCTTGCTAAAGGTTTGTTCGATATTCTTTCTGCAAGCGTAGATGCTTCTAAGGCGATGGATGTTTTGAAGGTATCGGTAAAGGCGGCGGTAGCTGGTATGACAGAAGCGGGCATAGCGGCGGATTTAATAACAACAATCCTCAATTCTTATCAGATGAGTGCTGAAAAAGCAGGAGAAATTAGCGACAAACTATTTGCAACGGTCAAACGTGGCAAGACAACATTTCCAGAGCTTGCTCAATCATTAGGGATGGTTACTGCAACAGCTGCATTAGCTGGCTTAGGCTTAGACGAATTACTTGCCATTACTTCTACGCTAACAAGGGGCGGGATAAAAACATCTCGTGCGGTGTTTGCGATAAATAATGCCTTGCGTGCGTTTCTTTCACCACAAAATGAAGCGAAAGATATGGCAAAAAAGTTCGGTGTTGTATTATCAACTAATACATTAAAAACAGATGGACTCGTTAAGAGTATAAGTAAATTAAATAAGGCTACAGCAGAACAATTAGCAGTTATATTTCCAAACATAAGAGGTTTTAAGGCGATAGCAGGAGCGTTGCAAGATTTAACTGGTTTAACAAAAGATTATACGCTTATCTCAGTAAAATCAGCAGGTGAGACAGAAGTGGCTTATGCAAAAATGGCTGATACAGTTAGTTTTGATTTTGGTGTAATGACAGAAAAGATAAGAGATTCCGGCGTAGCCTTTGGCAAGGCGATTGGGCCATTAACCCAGAAAATGATGAAAGGCATTGGCGATTCAACTGAAAAGCTTACCGAGCTAATTACAGAGTATGAGCAAGCTATTAAAGATTTCGGCAACACGGCATTTGAAAATATAAAGCAAAAAGTAGTTGGGTACTTTGAGGAATTACTTGGCATTGTTCAAGACCAGGGCTGGCACGCTGCGCTTTCTAAGTTAGGCATGAACATAAAGGAAGCGATGACTTTAGCGTGGACATCTATAGAACCGTTTGCAATCCGGGCGGGCGAATTGATTGCGCAAGGTTTTTGGGTCGCATTTAAGGCTGGGGCTAAAGGGATAGGCGGGGCTTGGGCTGGCAGGGTAGCTGACCCGGTAGGCATAACTGAGTTATTAACGGGAGGGCTTACTGGCGGCGGGTTGCGTTCTATGCACGCCCAATTCAAAGCAGATCAAACGGCGATAAGAATGGAAGGTGTTTTAGAGAGAGCTTTAGGACGCCAAAGAATGCAAGGGTTAATTGACCAGAATATGTAATTATGGCTACAGAAGATTTTAACTCAAGAGAATATCAGCTTTCGGAAGATGGCGTTACATTAACGCGGGTCTTTTCGATTACGCACGATGATTGGAATAATGACGCTACGTTTGCGGCGAATTATCGTATAGGAGCAAACCTTACAAACGATGGGGAGTTTTCGACCAACCCTTACGGTCTATTTGTAAAATACATCCTAAATAATTGGGCTACGCCAGAATATGCAAAAGTAACTATTCTTTATGCCACAAGGGAGAGCCGGGCGGCGATGAAAAAGCAGCCCAACCAGAAAGGAAGCTGGGAAGAATCTTTCGATATGGGGACAGAAGTTGTCCCGGTATTAGATACGTACATGGAGATTTATGATTTCACCTCACACCTATGGCGTGCTTCAAGTTGGGACTCGGCTTACCAAGCAGTACATGGAGGAACGGAAACACCAGAGGTAACATTACACGCCCCGGTCATGTCTTATACGATAACTGCCTATGGAACCACTTTGTATATTAAACGGATAGCAGAGGCTTTGGGTAAAATAAACAGCAATAGATTTTTATGGGATCATTTTGGAACCTCTCAAGAAAGTGGCATTGAAACCGATTTGCCTGTTAATTATGATGATATAAATTGCTGGCTATTCGAATCCTGTCCGATACGGCGCGTCAGGTTTGATTGTTGGGAGTATCAGTTTAATTTTCGCTTGTGCCCCGGTGCGGTAAATAATGAAACTTGGCAAACACCTTACGGGGTAACGGCTAATCAGTACGATACTTTGGATTTTAATACTTTACTCGTCGGTATGACTCTTACAGATACGCTTGAATTGCCGGGGACTTAGTAATGCGTATTAGTAAAATCCCAAAAAACAAACCTGTTATCGGAAAAGACCTTGAGGATTTGATTGATAAAGTTAATGCTCATTCAAACATGACCGGAAAGGGTGGTATATCGGTAACTAATACTACTCGCGGTACATCTATCGTAGGTATGCAATCAGTCTTTAAGAAATTTAAAGTGAGGCGGGCGATAACTACGCAGGCCGCCTCGGCACGTACATTTATTTCAGCTAATCTATATAATAACAAAGGGGTTGAAGTTACCGAGGGGGCGGAGTTCGGGGTTAATGTTCATTGCTCTATCGCTGGTGATACTAATCTTAACGCTGCGATACCGAGACTTGAGAATAACGATGATATATTTGTTGCTAAAATGCCTTACTCTTCTGCGGGTTCTATTGTACAGCGATGGTGGTGCGTTTCTATATTCCAGGCATCTGAGGATTGCGATAACGAAGGTGAATACGATATAATTACTGCAGCGACGGCAAATTATAATTTAACTGCTGCTGATGATGTTATAGTAGGTGGTGCGGGTAACGAGACTTTTACAGTTGATGTTCCGGCTCCCGGCGGAGCGTTGGCGGGAAAAGTATTTTGGGTTAAGAATGTCGGAACGGGCGTTGTAACTGCCGATGCCGATGTAGATGGTAGTTCGACTATTGATGGCGATGCAACGCAGCCTATAAACAAAGGTGATACGTTAAAAATAATATCAGACGGGTCTCAGTGGTGGAGTGTATAAATGAGTAACTGGAAATTGATTAATGCACGCTGGGGCTCAGGCGCTGGTGAAACCGAAGAAGTAAGAATGAACGGTGCATCCGGTGCTCTCTTAGGCATAACAAACGCGCATCATCAGGTACACGAAGGGAACCATTTTACTTATTCGCAATCTGATGCTGATTTCGATATCGCGGATGCGGTAGAGCTTTTAATCATTACACCGAATACGACTAAATGGGCACACATGATATTCGACATTGAAGCCGTATTGGATACGACCGTCGAGATATACGAGAATACTGCTGCGGCAGGGCATACGGTCTTAGCGGCGCAGACTGCATTTAATAATAACCGTAATAGCGGAACATCTAACACAACTACAATCAATACCCATAATGATGATGGGGCCGATGGTACTTTAATATTTAAGTCTGTCTTTGGAGTATCAACAGGGACAGGAATAAATCATATAACCGGCGGTGGGGCAGAAAGAGCCCGCGAAGAATGGATATTAAAGCAAAATTCTAAATACGTTTTAAAGATAACATCCGGGACGGATAATAGCGTGATGAGTCTTAAACTAAGTTGGTACGAGCATACTTCAATTAATTGATAGGGTAGTAAAACGGTAGCAGTAGGCTGGGATACAAGCAAGTTAAAAGTATTAACGCACCGCAGCGGTAATGCGGCGGTATGCGAGAGTTGCTGTAAAGGAGTTGTTATTCCTGGAGAAGCTTGTGCAAATTGCGAAACAGGTGAAACCCCAAGATATGTATATGTAATGGCAGGCAATCTGACAGATTGCGGTTGCATTATCAATGAAGATTTCCAAAATTGCGGTCTTTTTGGAGGAGATCCATCGTATATCGCATATAAAACTTTTGGAAACATCTCAGGACAATTAAACGGACGATTAGTAACTTTAGAGCAAAATCCTGATTTTGCCTGTTCATGGCTCAAGGCTGGGGTGCCCTTGGTAAATTGTGGCTATCATTTTTATGCAGTACATATAGACTTTGGTATTCTCGATTGTGAGAATTTGCCCGCACCTTTTAAAACTATAACATTTACGGAATGTCGCTATGGTATATCTCGCTTTCCAAATAGTTTGAATATACAGATTATAGCGGGTCAGATCATTCTGGCCGAGTGGGATATAGACTGTTCAGGTGGTGGTTCGGACTGCTTCGATTGCACTGGCACTGTAACGCCCCATGCAAGCTGTTTTTTTGTTGGAGGAGTGGCCCCATGCGAGCTTGCCATGGATTATATTCTCCAGCCAGGCGATGTTTCTTGGTGGGTATCTGGTGGCTGTGCCTCTGCGAATTCATGGTCAATTTCGATTATATACCCGATAAACGGTTTTGTGAAATATGAGACCGTGTGCTACGTCTCCTTGGTAGCCAATAACATCGGCAATCAGCCCGATATAAGCGATGAATGGCAGCTTGTACCATAATGGGTTGTTGTGGAAAAGCAAAAAATATAGTCCACGGCTTTAAGACGTTGGCAGTTGATAAGGTAACTCGTGCTAATAAATACGTGTTTACAGATTCGAGAGTAAGGATATGTCAAAAATGTGATGAGCGTAAATGGATAGGCCGGTCTTTATGGTGCAAATTATGTAAATGTTTTATCCCGGCCAAAGCCCGAGTGCCGGACGAAAAATGTCCTCTAAAAAAATGGGAGTCTTAAAATGAGTTTTACAGGTTCGTTTAGAGAAGTCATAAAAGCGAAAATAGATTCTGCCCACGGCTTAGTAACGCCAACGGCTGATATGACGAGAAATACTACGTCGTCTTATGATTCGGCGACTACTTATTTCACGGCCGATACTACACTAACAGGTGCAAGCGACAGTTATGATTTGGCGGGTTCTTTAACTGACGATCTTGGCGATGTGATTGTATTCAAAGAGGTACATTTGATACACTTCAAGAATCAATCGGCCGTAGCCTCGGCGCGTAATATGATAGTAGGGTCTGCGCTTACGCATATACCACTGTTTAAGGCTTCGGCTCATGCGATGATTGTTCCGCCGCAATGTTCATTTACGGTCTTGAACGATACTGGCATTCCAGTTACTGCAGGGACGGCGGATACAATAAATATATTTGGAACAAGTGGCGATGCTTACGAGCTGGTAATTATCGGAAGGCGGACGTGATAAGTGTAATGCTCTGCTACGCTCGTTCCGGCGGGACATTATTGAATCGGTGCTTAGGGAGCATGTCGAACGTTCTGATGCTCTCCGAGGTAAATCCAATCTGCGATGTAACTGTGCCTGTCCCTCGGACGGTATATACGCAGGCAAAAAAATGGTGGGGGATTGAATTAAAGCATCGTGATTTTATCGGGGGAGTTAAAGAACTCGAAACAAAAACAAAGCATTTAATTATTCGCGATTGGTCGATAGTAAATTTTTATCCGTATTTTTTTAACGGCAAAAGACCGGACTATCGCTTTTTAACTCTCGATGTACTGCCAATGGACAAAAAAGTATTCGGCTTTGTCCGCGATGCGATAGATGTATATATTTCGCGTCATTTCGATAAACGATTTGCCGTTAGTTATCGCAGGTATGTAGAGGAGCTACTGAAACTCGGTTGCCCTATTTATAAATACGAGGATTTATGTAGCAATCCGGAGTTGACTTTGCGCAGGATATGTAGTTATCTCGAAATCGAATATATTGATGTTACTGAATCGTACAAAGATTACAATAATGTTACGGGCGATACTAAAGAATCCAGCCGGGGGAATCGACAGAAAAAAATCGCCCCGCTTAAAAGAGAGGGGCTACCGAAAGACCTTGACTTGCGAGAAGTCATTAAGATAAACAAGTTGTTAGATTATGGTGAGATATGAAAAAGATTATTATATTGGTGGTTTTGTTGGTTTTGTGTGGCTGCTCAGAGCTACACAGGCACCCCACAGCCGTCGATGTCGAGTATACGGCTACAGATACCCTCCGGGCCGTTAATGCCGCCAGCGTGGCAGCTACGCCGTTTGTGCCCTATGCCGGGATAGTAGCATCAATCTCGACTATTTTGCTGGCATGGACTAAGGCCAACCAGTTGAGTGAGCGCAAAAAACGCAAGTATGCCGAAGGCGAACTTAACCGGAAAAACGGTGCGTAAAAATTGGAACTTTCTAAATTCGGCCCTGACGATGTGATTTTCCGAAAAGAATTTTCGGTCATAAGCCTTTTGTCTGCAAAGAGTTAGGGATTTCCCCAAAAATAGTCCTTGACATTCGACCGTAATATACGATAATAATCGCATGGTCGGATATACAAAACAATCAATTACAAAATCAACTGCAAGACAATCCGCAAGAAGTGTATCTGACCATACATTTTTAACGGTTAGGGTCGCTGACAGGGATGTTGGCGGCCCTACATTTTTTATTAACCTCTATCGAAAGGAACAAAATGAAACTAACTCAATTTGAAAGACGTTACTTAGAAGCCATTCCGCAAAGCAATTACTGGGATGGCCCAGTCAAGGTAGGAATAGGAGTGTGGTGTTTTTCTGTTACCGATGAAATTACAGAATTCACCGAACAACAGGCAAAGGGAGTTATGTCATCGCTTGTCAAAAAAGAGCTTGTCACCATCGAAGATTATGAAGGTAAGGGGCGAGGCGATGATATGACGGTTGCTTTTACAGAAGCAGGAGTAAGGGCCCTGAATGAATAAATTAAGTTCCTTCTTCGACCGGTACGGGCGGCACCGGGGACAAAGCCGCCCAGTTTTTGAAAGGTATTAAGCCATGATGAAAGGCGACTGCGAAAACTGCACCCAATACGACGTAAGCTGTGACGGCCAAAGTCGATACGAACTAAAAATTACACAAAAAGGGATAAGGGCATGTGCAAACAGAGACTTTGGCGAGATGCCGAGAAAAAGCGTAGTTCAGGTAGCCGCATTTCATTCTTTATATAGGGCGAAGATACGTTACGGCATGGATAGCTTACAGGCTTTCGTTGAGGCCATCGTGCAAACAAGTGATACTGTTTTCAAGAAAGTCAAAAAAGACAACGCCTATTTGATTAACATGTTAGATAAACGGATAAAGCTAAGGACTAAACCATGAAGTGGCTAACCCAAGAATACATCCAAGCCCAAGCCAAAAAAGGCTGCAGGCAAGCCCTTGAGTGTAGTATTGAGCATTGGGAGCAGTTGGCGGGGGCAACACTCAAGGAATTGCAATTCGCCTTCAAAAACAGAGTTGTTAATATTGCCCCAGGATTTTGCGCGCTTTGTGCCAGATACTTAGGCGATAAATGCGACTGTTCATATTGCCCACTCTACAGATACCAAGGTGCTGACTGTGGGGTAGGTGCCCAGTGGGGCAAGGTCTCAAATATAGGCTTTGAATGGAATCGGACCAAAAGAAAGTACCCCGCCTTCCACCGCGAATCAGGCAAGATGGC
>SDBV01001952.1_pt1 | contig 30891 bp, 31 predicted proteins | sample 2277081 | NCBI WGS metagenome assembly SDBV01 (sample SAMN10402039, study PRJNA504765) | marine sediment metagenome | isolation source: marine sediment core GS10_PC15, 223 cmbsf | place: Arctic Ocean: Southern Knipovich Ridge | collected 2010 | reverse complement strand
ATAGTTATCTTGTCGAAAGCAACGGTGCATGGTTTTGGACGTGCCACGCGAAACGCACCGCCGGCGACGGCCGCGTAACGTCAGGAGGGCACAGCGAGGCAGTGCCGTCTGCAATGGTCACGTAACACGCAAGCACAATCTCAAGTCCACCAGCCAGCGCATGGCCATTGATCGCGGTAATCGAGGATGTCGGGCGCCTTGCGAAACTGGAGTCAGCAAATTTTCCACGCTCCGTCCAGAGCGAGTTGATGTGTCCTGCTGCGATGGCCCTGATATCACCCCCTGCACAGAATCTTCTGTCGCCAGTTCCACTCAGGACGACCGCCCAGACGTCGTCATCGGGTCCGAGTGACTCGACGACCCGGTCAAGCTCGCTCGCGACCCGCGGGTCGTGTTGAACATGGCGTCGGTCCTCACGCCGGCCGGCAGCAGGGCATAGAAATCCGTTTGGCCCGCTGCGTCCGACTGTTGGGAGACGTGCTAGTCACGCTGACGTGTGGTGAATCGCGTCACGCGTTCTGCGGCTTCTGGTCTGAGAAACGCTTCGATGGTGGCGTCTTCCTCCAGTTTCACCGCGCGCCAGAGTTCCTGGCCAAGTTCGCCATAGATGGTGGATTTGAGTTTACGCACTGAGAACGCCGATTTCTCGGCGAGCCGCTGCGCGACGTCCAGGGCTTTCGGGAGCATCTGGTCGACTGGGACAACCCAGTTGACCACTCCGAATTCCTGCAGTCGGGCCGCCGACTGGCGCTCGCCCAACGCGAGCAACTCGATGGCGCGTTGGTAGCCAACAGTGACCGGAAGCAGATGAGTTACCCCTCCGGTCACGAAATTTGCCCAGTCCATTTCCGGGAAAAAGGCCATCAGATTGTCCGCTGCAACGACTAGATCACAGTTCAGTATCCATTCAAATCCACCACCAACCGCATAACCGTGAATTGCGCCAACGACCAGCTTTGGGCCGCCGAGAAGAAGCCTGGTGATTCGCTGTATAGCCTCGATGTGGGCGCGAACGCTTTCTTCGCTCTCGGCTTGCTGTTCAAATTCCTTGAGGTCGTCGCCCGAGCAGAATGCCCGACCTGCTCCAGTTAGCACGATCACATCGGTGCTCTCGTCTTGCTGGGCAGCGCGCAAAGCGCTCTCGAAATCAGCCAGCAATTCGCCGCTAATCGCGTTGAGGCGATCGGGGCGGTTGAGCGTGACGACTGCTACCTTTGCCTGCTTTTCAAACGTTGCTAAATTCATTTCGGATGCCTCTCGATCAGGGTTGTTTTTCCGTCCGTGCGCGGCAAGCTGTCGGGTGGCAATAACGTCACCTCAGCCGATGCTCCAGCGTGCTGTCGCACTGCGAGCTCGAGCTCGCGTACTGCATTTGCCCACTCCTGTTCCGGAAGATTCGGCGCCGCCTCGACCTTGATCTTGATCCGGTCCCAGGGACCCGGGCCGTCGAGCACGATCCTGAATTGACCCGACGCGAGGTCGGGGCGCGACATAACGCCTTTCTGAACTGCGGACGGGAAGACGTTGATGCCGCGGACATTGAACATGTCATCGGTACGACCGGTGACACGGAAGCGCCACGAAGTACGGCCACATCCGCACGTGCCTGTCCCGGTCACCGTGATGACGTCGCGGGTCCGGTAACGGACCAACGGCTGGCACTCTTTCTGAAGGTGTGTGCAAACAAGCTCGCCGCTATTGCCTTCCTTGATTGGAAGGCTACTGCCTTGGGCATCGAGGATTTCAGTGAAGAGCGCGTCGCCACCGTGGAAGTGCAGATCGTTTGTGTGCTCGCACTGGCTCGCGAAGTTGCTGAGAATTTCCGACATGCCGTAATTAGCGTTGCGCACGCCGAATCCCCAAACGCCTTCCATCGCGTCGCGGAACTCAAGGTTGTCGAGGCCGGCTTCACCGCCGAACAGGCCAAGACGCAGGCCAAAATCTCGCGGACTCTGACCTTGCTCCCGCAACACTTTTTCGAGCAATGCCGGATAAGACGGCGTGCACGAAATTGCGTTGATGCCGAGGTCCGTGATCGTATCGAGCAGTTTTTGCGTGTTTCCAACGCCGAACGGGATGACGCATGCGCCCGCAGCCTCCAGCGCCAAGTGATCGGTGACACCGCCCGTCCACATGCAATAGTTCAGACAATGAATCACTCGATCTCCAGGCCGGAGTCCGGATGCGAACATGGCCCGGCCACCGATGCGCGCGACGAGCGCAACATCGCGTTGGCTGTTGGCAAGTTGCAGGGGACGCCCGGTGGTTCCGGATGTCATATGCAGACGGACAGGTTTGTCAGTGCCGCAGGTTATGTAATCGCCAAACGGATATTCCCGCTCCTGGCTTTGTCGCAACTCATCCTTCTCGGTGGTCGGCGATTCCTGAAAAACGTCGAGCGAGGCCGGATGGCTGAGCTGGGCTCCAAATTTTTCAGCGTAGAAACGGGATCCTGCGCGTAGATGAGACCATTGCTCGGTCCAGAGGTCATTTTGAAGCCAACGGACGCGATCGTCCGGAAGGGTCTCGAAATCGGGATGAAGCATTGTCTGGCTCACTGCGCGTTCTCCGTAGGTTGAGCATATTCATGATGCCTTGCTCCGGATTAATGCAGCTTGCGGGCCATGTTTGGCAGACGATCAATATCGCATTGATTTATAAACAATAATTTTGTTAAGTATGCATAGTGTTAATTTTATGGGTATGGTTTATTTCCGTTAAAAATATTTACGGAAAGAAAAAAATTATACGTTGTTGGAGGCTTTGGTTTATGGCGATTGTGGGTGGGCCGATTACACTTTTGGCAAGATTTCATGTCTTGTCTTGGAGGACTCGGCTTCTCCTGCTGATCGCAGGAAGGAAGCGCGATAGTGGTATTTGCCCACGGAACGTAGGCCGCACCCGCATACGTATTGCAACTTTCCTGTCCATTCAAGGATAGCTACCGACTACACATCGGTAGCACCAATTTATTTGCAATTCATGCCAAAAAATTGATAAGTGGGCATGCCTCGGCGAGGGGCGGCGCGAGAAGGTGGTTCGAGTGTGAAAAACGTGCCGCCCGAGGCGAATTTACTTGCATTTAACGGATTGTCTATATTCTCCCGGACTTTGTCCCGTCCATTGACGGAACGCCCGGATGAAGCTCGCCTCATTACGAAATCCTGCCGCCGCGGCGACGAACTTCAGGGGTTTGTTTGTGCGAGCGAGCTGGTGCATCGCTACCTCGCGTCGGACATCGTCCTTCAGTCGCTGAAGCGATGTCCCTTCCTCCGCCAAATGCCGGTACAGACTGCGAGTAGAGAGATTGAGCTCCACCGCGAGCGCGTCGGCGTTCGATAGCTCCAGGCTACGCGTCCGTAGCAGGTCACGCAGGCGCTGCGACAGCAGCCTGTCGCGGCGGTACTGCAGCACGATCAGTGGCAACGGTCGCAGCAACATTTGACGGAGGTCGCGGTCGTCCCTGCGCGCGGGGAGCGTCAGGTATTCCGCATCGAAGCTGAAACTTGCACGCGACTCGTCGAACACGACGGGGCAGCGAAACATCAGTTCATACACTCTGTGGTGCCGCGGCGCGGGGTACGGGAACCGTGCGGCTATCAAGGGAATGCGCGAGTCGACAAGCCAGCACGCGAAGCCAAGGATGTTGCGAAATGTACTGACGAGACAAAATTCGCGTTGCTCTCCGAGATCCCTGCACTCATGGATGCTCAAGCTCGCAATCCTGTTTTCGACTGTCAAATCGATTCGAATATCGTCGACCAGCAAACTGTAATGCCTGCACCAGCGCAAGAGCGCGACTCGTAAATTGTCGGATGGCAGCGACGCCCTGCAGAGCATGCCGTTAGTTCCCCAGCGAAGCTTCCGGTTAAACCAACCGAGGGCTTCGTCGTCGAGTTCCCGCATGGCGAACCCAGAAAAGATCTCCAGCTGTTGGGCTGTCACGCGTCCATTTGGATTGCCGAGCAGGGATGGCGGGATATGTGCCGCCGACAGGGCGTTGAACGGATTCATTCGATACCGTTCATACGCGAGAACGATTGAACGAATGAATGCGACGGGCGTTTCGGCGATGTCGTGTTTCATTCGCCAAATGGTACATCACCTGTTGGCACGATATGCAAATGACTTGGCACGGATTTCGGCGACGCGTGGCCTATTCTCGTCTGTACCTTGGATTGTCGAACGAAGAGAGGACAAAGTGCAGGTTATTCAATCGAAGCTTAATGCGCGTTCGACCGATTTTCAGGCCAACGCCGTCCATATGCGTGGACTGGTCGGTGAGCTGCGGACAGTTGTCGAGCGGGTGGGGTTGGGAGGGGGAGATGCGCCCCGCCAGAAGCATGTTGCTCGCGGGAAGCTGTTGCCGCGTGAGCGGATCGAGCAACTGCTCGATCCGGGAACCCCATTTCTGGAGATCGGTCAACTCGCCGCCCTCGGCATGTACGACGATGAAGCGCCTTCGGCCGGTGTCATTGCGGGGATCGGGCGGATCGAAGGCAGAGAATGCATCATCATTGCCAACGACGCGACGGTCAAGGGAGGGACGTATTACCCGATGACCGTCAAGAAGCACCTGCGCGCCCAGGAGATTGCAGAGCAGAACCATCTGCCGTGCATCTACCTCGTCGATTCTGGCGGCGGCTATTTGCCGCGTCAGGATGAAGTGTTTCCTGACCGGGAGCACTTTGGGCGGATCTTCTTCAATCAGGCCAACATGTCGGCGAAGGGCATTCCGCAAATCGCCGTGGTGATGGGTTCGTGCACCGCCGGTGGGGCTTACGTGCCGGCGATGAGCGATGAAACCATCATCGTACGAAACCAGGGGACCATTTTTCTTGCTGGCCCACCGCTTGTGAAAGCTGCGACCGGCGAAGTCGTGGGGGCGGAAGATCTTGGCGGAGGAGATGTCCATACGCGCATCTCAGGCGTCGCGGACCATCTTGCCGAGAATGATCAGCATGCGCTGTTCCTTACTCGACGCATCGTCGCGACCTTTAAACGCCCGGCTAAGCCTTCGACGCTATATGTGCCAGCTGAAGAGCCACTTTACGACCCCAGCGAGATCTATGGTGTCGTACCGGCGGATACGCGAAAGCCGTACGACGTCCACGAGATTATCGCGCGACTTGTGGACGGATCCCGCTTCGACGAGTTCAAGGCACGCTACGGTAGCACGCTGGTGACCGGATTTGCGCGTCTGTACGGAATGCCTCTTGGTATCGTCGCCAACAACGGCGTGTTATTCGGTGAGGCGGCACAGAAGGGCGCGCACTTCATCGAACTGTGCGCGCAGCGCGGCATTCCGCTCCTTTTCCTTCAAAACATCACAGGCTTTATGGTGGGCCGCAAGTACGAGAACGAAGGCATCGCTAAGCATGGCGCGAAGATGGTGACGGCAGTAGCGACGGCACAGGTTCCAAAACTCACTCTGGTGATCGGCGGCAGCTTTGGTGCGGGCAACTACGGTATGTGTGGTCGGGCATACAGCCCGCGCTATATGTGGATGTGGCCGAACGCGCGTATTAGCGTGATGGGTGGCGAACAAGCTGCGTCGGTCCTCGCCACGGTACGCCGTGACAGTATCGAGGCGAAGGGCGGCCAATGGTCTCCGGAGGAAGAAGACCATTTCAAGGCGCCGATTCGCGCTCAGTACGAACGGCAAGGTCACCCGTTCTACGCGACGGCGCGAATGTGGGACGACGGGGTGATCGATCCCGCACAGACACGACGCGTGCTCGGACTGTCGTTGGCGACGACCCTGAACGAGCCCATTCCCCCGATGCGCTTTGGCGTGTTCCGTATGTGAGGACCAAGTGAGCTGGACTACTCTTGAACTTGAATCTCGTGGCCCAGTTGCCTGGGTCTGGATGAATCTTCCTGAGCGCCATAACGCCTTCAATGAGACGTTAATCGCGGAATTGACGGGATTGCTTCAATCGTTAGACACCGATACGTCGGTGCGCGCCATTGTATTGGCGGGCCGAGGCAAAAGCTTTTCTGCTGGAGCCGATCTCAACTGGATGAAGCGCCAGGGTCAGGCGTCAACCGAAGAAAACCTCGCTGACGCTCAGCGTCTTGCAGAGCTTTTTCGGACCGTGTCGGAATGCACGAAGCCGACGATTGCGCGTGTGCACGGTGCCGCGATGGGCGGCGGTATGGGAATCGCGTCTGCGTGTGACATTTGCGTGGCGTCTACCAACGCGATTTTCGCAACGTCGGAAGTACGGCTTGGCTTGGCGCCGGGTGTCATCAGCCCCTATGTCGTACGCGCCATCGGTGAAAGGCAGGCATATCGTTATTTTCAGACCGCCGAGCGAATTTCCGCTGCACGGGCCCGTGAGATCGGCCTTGCACACGAAGTAGCGGAACTGGATCTTCTGGACGATCTGGTGGAGACGACTATCGAATCGCTGCTGGATGGTGGCCCGTTGGCGCAGGCCGCTTCCACTGCGCTGATCCGGCTGGTCGCGAACCGGCCTGTTACCGCCGGTCTCACCGACGACTGCGCGTGCTTCATTGCAGCGCTGCGTTCATCGCCCGAGGCGCAGGAGGGCCTGAGTGCCTTTCTCGAGAAGCGGGCGCCTACATGGAAGGGGCGCTGAAACATGTTCAACAAGATACTGATTGCCAACCGGGGGGAAATCGCCTGCCGGATCATTAAAACGGCAAGGCGTATGGGTGTGTCGACCGTTGCCGTCTATTCGGAAGCGGATGCGGGCGCCCGGCACGTCCGGTTGGCAGACGAGGCAGTGTGTATTGGTCCAGCCGCCGCACGCGAATCCTACCTGGTCATCGAACGCATCCGCGGGGCCGCGATGACGACCGGTGCCGACGCAATCCATCCGGGCTACGGGTTCCTGTCGGAGAACGACGAATTTGCTCAGGCTTGCGAACGCGCCGGGATCGTATTCATCGGACCCACGGCGGCAGCCATTCGGGCTATGGGCTCCAAATCGGCCGCCAAGGCGCTGATGGAGAAGGCTGGTGTGCCGCTTACGCCCGGATACCATGGCGAGAACCAAGCCCCCGAGTTCCTGGCCGAACGCGCGGACGAGATCGGCTATCCGGTCTTGATCAAGGCCAGTGCTGGCGGTGGCGGAAAGGGCATGCGTCGCGTCGACCATGCGGAGGAATTCGCAACTGCCCTGGCCTCCTGCAAGCGCGAGGCGATGAACGCTTTCGGGGACGACCAGGTGCTGGTCGAAAAGTATGTGCTGCGGCCGAGGCATATCGAGATCCAGGTCTTTGGCGATATGCACAAGCAATACGTCTATCTGTTCGAGCGTGACTGCTCAGTGCAGCGTCGGCACCAGAAGGTGCTTGAGGAAGCACCGGCTCCGCACATCTCCGCGGAGCAGCGTGCGGCGATGGGACGTGCCGCGATTGACGCAGCCAGCGCGGTCAGCTACGTGGGGGCAGGCACTGTCGAATTCATCGCCAACCAGGATGGCAGCTTCTACTTCATGGAGATGAATACGCGGCTACAGGTAGAGCACCCTGTCACCGAGATGATCAGTGGCGTGGACCTGGTGGAATGGCAGTTGCAAGTCGCTTGCGGCGAGCCATTGCCGCTGACGCAGGAGCAGTTGCGGATCGATGGCCATGCCATCGAGGCGCGCATTTACGCCGAGGATCCGGCGAACGGCTTTCTTCCTTCAACAGGGCGGCTGATTCACCTCGTGCCTCCGCCGGAGTCCGACCATGTGCGCGTAGATACCGGCGTCGAGCAAGGGGACGAAATCACGCCGTACTACGATCCGATGATCGCGAAACTCATCGTCTGGGACCGGGACCGGGATCAGGCGCTGGCCCGCATGCGTAAGGCGCTCGCGCAGTATCGCGTAGTCGGTGTTCAGAACAACGTCGAATTTCTTGCGCGGCTAGTCACCACTCCGGCCTTTGCTGGCGCTGATCTCGATACGGCGCTCATCGAGCGCGAAGCCTCCATCCTGTTTCCGGACGCGCCCGACGTTCCTGATGAGGGTTGGTTGCTTGCCGTGCTGGCGGAATTGCTGCATGAGCACCGGGACGGGCAACGCTACGCGGGCGCGGATTCGGCTTCACCGTGGCGGTCGCTCGATGGCTGGCGCCTCAATGGTCGTGGCCGGCGCACGATGAAACTTCGTCGCGGTGACGATTACCAGACGATTGAAATTGTGCCGTCACATGACGGATGGGAAATGACGATCGCAGCGCGGACAGTCATGACCCGCGGGACGCTGGAAACTAACGGGGCGCTGCATGTGCAAATCGGCGAGCGGCGCTTATCGGCCGCGGTGATCATCTCCGGGGAGCGTCGGCATGTTTTTCTCGAGGGCCGCTATTTCCCGATTTCGCGGGCAGACACGGTAGAGCATGGCGGTCAGGGGGAGGAGGCGGACGGTCAATTGCGCTCCCCAATGCCAGGTCGAATCACGGCTTTGCTTGTGGAGGAGGGTGCTGCAGTGGACAAGGGAACCCCGCTGCTCGTGATGGAGGCAATGAAAATGGAGCATACCATCGCCGCGTCGAAAAACGGCACGGTCAAGGCCTTCCGCTACGCCGTCGGGGATCAGGTGGTAGATGGAGCGACGCTGGTGGACTTTGAGGCTGATGCGTAGCGCCGCCATTGCAGTCTCTCGTTGGGCCCCGATGATTGGCGCCATCAGGCTAGTTCTGGCTGATGGCCTGCAATTGGGGCGATGCAATCGAAGATGAACGAAACGCGTCGACGTGTTGGGCGTGTTCGAGGAGTTGGAATGATGTTCCCGAGTAAGGTCAAGATCGTTGAAGTCGGTCCGCGCGACGGATTGCAGAACGAGAAGGAATGGGTTCCCACCGACGTCAAGATAGAGTTGATCGAACGTCTTGCAGACGCCGGCTTGTCGGCAGTGGAGGCGACCGCCTTCGTTTCGCCGAAATGGGTACCTCAAATGGGCGACAGCACCGAGGTCTTGAAGAGGATTCGACGCAAGCCGAGTGTCAGCTATCCGGTATTGACGCCGAACCTGAAAGGGTTCGAGTCCGCCGTTGAGGCCGGCGCGACCGAGGTCGCTATATTCGGCGCAGCGTCCGAGTCGTTCTCGCAGAAGAACATCCACTGCAGCATCAGTGAGAGCCTGAAGCGTTTCGAACCGGTAATGTCCGCGGCGAGAGCCGCGGGAGTCAAGGTGCGTGGCTACGTTTCCTGCGTCGTTGGCTGCCCGTATGAAGGGAAAGTCGAGCCGCACCGAGTCGCGTGGGTGGCCCTATCTCTCTACGAAATGGGCTGTTATGAAGTCTCCCTCGGCGACACGATCGGTGTGGGGACACCTGCCACCGTTCGGCGGATGCTGGAAATCGTTGCCCGGGACGTGCCGCTTTCGTCGCTTGCAGGTCACTACCACGACACGTATGGCATGGCGATCGCGAACATTTACGCGTCTCTGGGGTTGGGAATGTCGGTTTTCGACAGCTCAATCTCTGGTCTCGGCGGTTGCCCATACGCGAAGGGCGCGTCCGGTAACGTCGCAACGGAAGACCTCGTCTATCTGCTCAATGGCCTCGGAGTTCATACCGGAATTGATCTGGAGCGTCTGGCGACATGCTCGGGCTGGATCAGCAATGCGCTAAGACGCAATCCCAATTCGCGTGTTGCGCAGGCGCTGCTCGTTGGGCGCGACCACTGACACCTCAGATTCTGGAGCAGTCTTGATCAAGCTATATCACTGCATGAGCGCCCGGTCGTTCCGCCCCCTGTGGATGCTGGAGGAACTGGCCGTTCCCTACGAACTCGTGATGCTGCCTTTTCCTCCCAGAGTGCACGATCGCTCCTATCTCGCTGTCAATGCGCTGGGGACAATTCCGTTACTGGTCAACGGTGAAACCCGCATGACCGAGTCAGCCGCAATCTGCCAGTACCTTTGTGCGGTCCATGCGCCGACGCCGTTGCAGCTTGAACCGCACGAGCAGGGATTTGGTGCGTTCCTGAACTACCTCCACTTCGGGGAAGCGACGCTTACGTTTCCTCAAACGCTCGTGTTGCGATATTCCCGCTTTGAGCCGGAGCATCGACGGCAGCCAACGGTAGCGGACGACTATGCGAAGTGGTTTCTGGCAAGGCTGCGGACGCTGGAACCACTGCTCGCCGAGCGCCCGTATCTGTGTGCGGACCGCTTTACGGCCGCAGATGTGTCCGTCGGTTATGCGCTGATGCTTGGCCAGCACTTGGGACTGAGCGCTCGGTTTACGCCTGCAGTGGCAGCGTATTGGGATCGCTTGCAAGAGAGAAACGCGTTTGTCCGCGCATTGCAGGCGCAAGAGGCGGCTGCACTCGAGCAGCAGGTGTCGACGGTCCCGGCTCCGGATACGATCCCGGATCTCTAACCAAGGCTCAAGCAACCGGCCAATCGTGCTTATTTGCCTCGGACAACGCTTTTTTCTTGCGCGAAGTCACTTCAACCGGAACGAGTAAACCGGAGCGGGTCGTCAGTCTCTCGTGGTTATCCGATTGGCGCAAGAGGAGCCATCATCGCTACGAAGGCTGTTTGCGAGCTACAACGCATCAATGGTCACTCTGTTCTTTTGACGATTCGTATTGTGGGCAGTCAAGGCATTGCGGCGATCTTCGAGCGCGTTTAACGCACACGCGATTCCATGCAACTAGAGAGCGCATGCATCGTCGTCGCCCAAGGAGGTGGCACATGTCGCTCTACGCTGTGTCGATGATCGAACATCTGCGAACAGCCTTGGCTGCCATCAAGGGGAAGCAATAGTGACTCGACGGGAAATTCTGAGGTCGGCGTAGGAGATTCAGCTTCTTATGGTCAGTAGAAGTGGTGAGGGTATCGCATTGGTCCAGATTTTGTCAGGTTTGCGACAGCCGGGTATTCGCGACCCGACCACGACGGTGCTGTTACGGGCGGCGCGATTAGGCGTCAGTCCCGGTGTGAGTTTTAGCGACGAAGTTGCAGAGCTGTAGCTCGCTTGTTGATGGGCATTGGCGCCGCGATAGTGCTCTCGAATTCGCGACGAGTATTGCCGCTGAAGAATTACCAACCATGGCAGGTAGCAAAATTGCCTGCCTCAGGAGACTTATCGTGACGGTAATTACTACGATCTCAGCATCGAACTTGAGAAAACGTGCTTTCTCGTCGAAGGCTCGTTGGCGCACAGATGAAATCGAGGCACTCTACGCGCTCCCTTTTACAGATCTATTGTACCGGGCACAGGCGATTCATCGACTGCATTTCGATGCTAACGAAGTTCAGCTTTCTACACTTCTGTCGATAAAGACTGGCGGTTGTGCGGAGGATTGTGGCTATTGCCCCCAGTCGTCACATTTCGACACAGGCGTTGCTGCTACCAAACTGTTGCCACTGGAACAGGTGCTTGACGCCGCAAAATCAGCCAAGGCCCAGGGTGCAACACGTTTTTGTATGGGTGCTGCATGGCGCAGTCCGAAGCAGCGTGACATCGAGCGCGTAAGCGAGATGGTTCGCGGCGTGAAGGCACTCGGGATGGAGACGTGCATGACACTCGGCATGCTCGACATGGGCCAGGCGCATGCACTGAAAGACGCAGGGTTGGATTACTACAATCACAACATTGATACCGCGCCGGAATTCTACGGACGCGTCATCAGCACGCGCACATACCAGGACCGACTCGAGACGCTGGAAAAGGTACGTGAAGCCGGCCTCCGTGTCTGCTGCGGAGGAATTGTCGGGTTAGGTGAGGGGCGGACGCAGCGTGCCGGACTCATTGCTCAATTGGCGAATCTCGAGCCATACCCGGAATCAGTGCCAATCAATAACCTGGTCCAGGTCGAGGGCACCCCGTTAGCCGGCATTGAGGCTATCGACCGGTTCGAGTTCGTACGCACAATTGCGGTGGCGCGGATCACAATGCCCAAGGCGATGGTGCGCCTTTCGGCTGGGCGGGAGCAAATGGACGACTCGTCGCAGGCGCTTTGCTTTCTTGCTGGAGCCAATTCGATCTTCTATGGCGATAAGCTCCTGACCACCGACAATCCTCAGGTAACACGTGATCAGGACCTCCTGACGCGGCTTGGAATGAGGACGCAAAAATGAACTCATCGGACTGGCGGCCGCGGTTCACCAATGAAGCATTTTTCGCAGATCCGTATGCGATCTATGATGCGCTCCGTGAGGCAACTCCCATCTTTTGGAGTGGTGAATTCTACGGCGGCGGATGGATACTGACACGCTATGAAGACGTGGAGGCAATGCTGCGCGACCCAAGGTTCTCTGCTCGACGGACAGGGCGCTGGATTACCGGACTCGGAAGCGATGCGAAGAATGAGTTGCAGGATTTCCAGCGATTGTTTTCCAGAGCGATGTTATTTTTGGATGCGCCGGACCATCAGCGGATGCGCGAAGTGCTCAACGCAGGGTTTCGGGGAGAGGTGATGGGTCACGCGCGATCGTTGATTGCGTCACAAGTCGAGGAGCTCATCGACGGCATTGACTCGCGAAATGCATTCGACTTCGTGGAGCGTGTCGCGCGTCCACTTCCCGCGCTCGTCATCGCGGGCATGATGGGCGTCGACGCGCGAGACATGAACGACTTTATTGCATGGTCAAACGATCTTGCTGAGTTCATTGGTGCGCCGAAGCCGACAATGGCTCAGGCTCGGCGGGCAAGAGCAAGCCTGCTAGCGATGAGTCGTTACTTCGAGGGGCGAATAGCGCAATGGGATTCGCCTGCGAACAATCTGGTCGACCATCTTGTCGTGGCCAGCAGGGACGGAAGAATAGCCGGCGGGACTGAGGTACTCGCGCAATGCGCGATGCTTCTCTTTGCTGGACATGAGACTTCCCGGCACTTCCTTGCCAACAGTCTCTATCATCTGCTCGCTTATAGCGAGATTTGGGAATTGCTACGCGAGGAGCCACGTCGCGTGTCTGCTGCAGTTAGAGAACTGCTGCGCTTCGATAGTCCCGTGCAGTATACGGCGCGACGCCTGGCCGTAGATATGTCGTTGCATGGTCAAGACTGTCGCCGGGGTGATCTGGTTATTGGTTTAATCGGTTCGGCAAACAGGGACCCCCGTCGATACCAGAATCCGCAGCGACTCGACATCTCGAGGAAACCGGGCCAACTCCTCGCATTTGGTTCTGGGCCGCACGTCTGCATTGGTGCCGGGCTGGCTCTCGCAGAAGGGGAAATCGTCATTAATAGTGTCTTGCGCCAATGGCCGGGATTGCGGTTGGCGCAAACGGGAACGGTCTGGAATCGGAATCCGGTCTATCGTGGATTGTCGGAGCTGATGGTTATTCAATCACCCACTGACCATGCGCATTCAAACGTACAGGCGAGATAGTGAAATAGCTGAGTATGAGATTCTCAGCGCAGATCGTACAGTCGATCAGAGCGGCAACGACGATACGGGCAATGCACATTGAACGGATCAGAAAAGAATTGATTCCCCGATCTAGGCGATTGCTGGGACACTTGTATCGAGAGTATGGAGAAGGGGATGGCGAGTACAGGAAGGTCGCTAAGGACGATGGTTCAGGATTGGTTGGCGCCGGACCCTACGAGGGGATTTCGAGTTAGCCACTACGGACGATCGAGAAGCGGACGTTACGTCTGTGTCGTCGCAGATAACGGAGCCGGCCCGTTGGCTATGTTCTTTTATCGTCACCGTGATGGAAGATGGTGCATCTATCCGCCCGAACCCGAAAGGCCAGTTATGCGGGTCCCGGAATTTGTCCCAGAACTCAACCCACCAGATCAACACGGGGAGCCGTAAATCGACTTGTCCTCAGTCCCCTTCATAGGGGTCCGTTTGGACCGGGCAAGAAAAGGATTCATTCATCCGTTTCATTTTTTGACGCAAATAGACTTTACGTTGAAGGATTCCTGTACATAGCGCTATTACGTGACAGCCTTGCTAACTCTGGAGATCATCGAGATTGGCATTGCGGTTGCGTGACGTAGGTCGTGTCGCTAATATCCACCTAAGGACGAATTCTTGAATGAATTTTTTTTGGATCTTGCTTGCCTTACCTGAACAAACTCGGTCCGTCAGATCTGACGCAATTGCAAGTGGATCAATCCGCCCGTCACCGCTTACATGCTGACCGGTGACGACGGTGTTCCGTTTTCCGCACATCCAGGCTGGCGCCGAAGCAACAGCCAACGTCAGCTCCGTTTGGGCAGGCAAAGGCTCGCTCGTAATTGAGGTGCAACTTGGAGCGCGAGAAAATAACAGGCAGATTCTTAAAGGCGGTATGCCGCTGGAGGCCCACGGATTTTTTCGGGCTCGTACGTCTGCTTGCGGCGGCCGTCGTCTTCGCATATGGCATATTTTTCGTCTTCAAAGACGCCTTGGAGATCGTGCTGAAAGTTGTGTCGTGTAGTTGATTTTTCTCTGACTTCTAATGCGAGCGCACGATGCTCGACATGAACTCTAGCGTTTGATACATCCTTGCAATCTTTCCCGCTCAACTCCAAGCGAGACGGGAAACTATAAAAACCGTTGGCCCGGCAATGTCACTTGAGGTGGGCGAAAGCGCCGCGTGACATCCATACAGACAAATCAGAGGAGCAAAGCGATGCAACGTGAAGTGGTGGTAGTGAGTGGCGTACGCACGGCAATCGGTGACTTCGGCGGCAGCCTGAAAGACTTCGCACCGACGGATCTTGGCGCGCGCGTCGTCCGCGAAGCATTGTCGCGTGCGGACGTCGGCGGAGAAGACGTCGGCCATGTCGTGTTCGGCAACGTGATCCACACAGAGCCGAGAGACATGTATCTCGCGCGCGTGGCGGCGCTCAACGGCGGCGTCGCGCAGCATGCGCCCGCGTTGACCGTGAACCGGCTATGCGGCTCGGGCCTGCAGGCTATCGTTTCGGCGGCACAGACCGTTTTACTCGGCGACGCGGACATCGCGATCGGCGGCGGCGCGGAAAGCATGAGCCGCGCGCCGTACAGCATGCCGTCGGCGCGTTTCGGCCAGCGCATGGGCAACGCGAGCATCGTCGACATGATGCTCGGCGCGCTGCACGACCCATTCCAGGCGATCCACATGGGCGTGACGGCCGAAAACGTCGCGAAAAAATACGAGATCTCGCGCGACACGCAAGACGCGCTCGCGCTCGAATCGCATCGACGCGCCGCAAAGGCGATCGAAGCCGGCTACTTCAAGGAACAGATTCTCCCGATCACGATCGCGTCGAAGAAGGGCGATACCGTCTTCGACACGGACGAGCACGTCCGCATGAACGCGACGGTCGACGACTTCTCGAAGCTGAAGCCCGTATTCGCGAAGGAGAACGGCTCGGTGAGGGCGGGCAACGCTTCGGGCATCAACGACGCGGCGGCAGCTGTCGTGCTGATGGAGCGGAGCGTCGCCGAGAAGCGCGGCGCGAAGCCGCTCGGCCGGCTGGTCGCCTATGCGCATGCGGGCGTCGATCCGAATTACATGGGCATCGGTCCCGTGCCTGCAACGCAAAAGGTGCTGGAGCGTGCCGGACTGAAGATCGGCGATCTCGACGTGATCGAAGCCAACGAGGCCTTCGCCGCTCAGGCCTGCGCAGTCAGCAAGGAGCTCGGCCTCGATCCCGCGAAGGTGAACCCGAACGGCTCGGGCATTTCGCTCGGCCACCCGATCGGCGCGACGGGCGCGCTGATTACCGTGAAGGCGCTGTACGAGCTGCAGCGCATCGGCGGCCGCTATGCGCTCGTGACGATGTGCATCGGTGGCGGCCAGGGCATTGCTGCGATTTTCGAGCGAATTTGATTGGAGTTGCGAAACATGACTGTCATTGGTACGGCGCCCAGCCGTCGACGGCAGTCGCCGTCGTGTCACACGGGAATTTCTTTGGAAGACGCACTGAGAAGCACCAACGCTCAGCGCGCAATCGTTAGGAAAAGCGGAATGAAGCTCCAAAAGATACACCTTGCCTCGCATGCCTGTGATCATCCGTTACCAATCGGAACACTGGATGACTGGGTCCGTGAATGGCATCAGTCAGCCATTGCAGCACGCTTTATCGTGCCGTCATACGATGCAGACGAAGCGACTATTCTGCTGCTCAAAGACTATTACTATTGCGGTCTTTTGCCAGCCGAAGCGGTGTTCGCAATGTTTGCTCAGAAGCACTGAGTGGACCCGTCCTTGCGCTTGCGGCTCAGTTGCGTCATGACCTCGAGCAGAATTGGAATCAGTGCGTTCAGTACTGGAACTCTCGCATCTGCGGGGTTATAAAAAAACTTTTTGAAATCAATGCCTATCTCTTTGACCCCATCTTTGCTGTATCGCGTTTGGACGCTCATATTGAGCGTCTCGAAACGCACTCAGTCCGTTGCTACGCTGCAAACGAGGGATGCGGGCTGTCAATAACGTTAAGACTGAACTTGTATGGAACATATAGCGAGCGAAAGACAGTTGTGTGATGACGATCATGAGGCAAGCGGGCGGATGCAAGCCCGATTGCAGAGCGACAGGAGTGAGGAGGCGTCCCGTCCAGTCTCGACTTGGTCGTGGGCTACGATGAACTCTCACTATGACTGGATGGACTGGCATGCGCCGTTTGCTAGCGATGGCTAACGGTTGACCGAGGGTCTCGTTCTTCTTTCTGGTTAGGTACCTGCGGAGGCTCGATTTGACTGTCGCGCATTTTGTGTGGTGCAAATATAACCACCGAGGCGGCGCATTTGGTCTCAAAAAGTTTTTCGAGACGCACGTTGCGTGGGATCGTGATTGCTACCGCGGGTGGACAATTGCTGGGATCGGGCGCATTGAAAGTAGAGGGCGCATCACTATTGCCAACGATATGACGGTCAAGGGTGGAACGTATTATCCGATGACCGTCAAGGCGCACCTGCGCGCTTAGGAGATCTACGAAGGCTATGCAGGAGATGCAACAAATCAACCGTCGCTAAGACCTCGTGACGATGTGTATTGAAGGCGATCAAGGCGCCGTGGATCTTCGAGCGCGTTTAGCGCACACGCGATCCCATGGAGCGAGAGGTACAAAGAAAACCAACGCTGGCTTATTGTGCTCTGTTTGATGGACTCGATTGCTGTATTTGACTACTTAACGGCCAAATTTTTTCCTGATGCGGTCGTGATTTTTGATGGGCGTGGTTAATATCATGATCTTCGATCGACAGCAGCTGGAAACATTCTCGGTTGTAGTGGAGTTGCGAAAATTCGATAGCGCTGCCAAAGCGTTGCATGTCACTCGGGGGGCAGTTTCGCAACGAATCATCGCGTTAGAGCAAGCCTTGGGGACGCCGGTGCTAGTGCGCGATGGAAACGTGCCGACGCCTGCGGGCGAAGCAGTCCTTCGACACGTCCGGACCCTCAAGCTGATGGAAGCAGACACGCTAAATCAAATCAAGCCCGATACCAACGGGCGAACGAATATCGCGGTCGCGGTCAATGCAGACTCGCTGGCAACTTGGTTTGAACCGGTTGCCTGTACGATTGCCAAGGAGAACTTTGCACTTGAACTCATAGTTGACGATCAGGATTTCACCCTGCCAGTGTTAATACGCGGCGAAGCGATTGGCGGTGTTTCCACGGCAAGCAACGCACCAACTGGATTTGTGGCGGAGACTATTGGTGCGATGGAGTACGAGTGCGTGGCTACACCATCATTTTGTGAGGCACATTTTTCTCAAGGGCTCAATCTGCACGATATCCTAGTTGCACCTGCCGTGCTTTTTAATCGCAAGGACGGCTTACATGCGGAATTCCTTGAGAGGCTCCTTGGATTTCCTGTAAGAGGCTATGCAGTGCATTATTTTCCGTCTCCTGTGGCGTTGCTAATGGCGGTTCGGGCTGGCGTGGGATATGGTCTGGTACCGTCCATGCAGGTTCAGCCGCTTATTGACTCAGGTGAGCTAGTCGCCCTAGCACCGCGCAGCAGAGTTTTCGTCAATCTGTATTGGCATCATTGGGAGAATGCGCCACCCAATGCAAAGCGGATCAGCGAAATTGTGATGCAATATGCACGTCAGGCATTAATTCAATCACCTGAAGAGCTGATGTGAGAGCTGTAGAGGACTAAGTGTGGGAGGTCGTTCGGCTGCGCGACGCTGGCAACTGGTTGAACTCCCCGGATGTTGCATTGATATGAGGCAGAGGTGCTAACGCAACCATGAGTGAGAGTGGAGCGAGAAGAGAAACATAGTTGCTTCTGGCAATTTCTGCGGCATCCGTTCAGTGGAGCACGTAGCAAGGCGTTGCGATGCCGCATACGGTAGCCATTGATGTACTGACAGCTTGCTCTGTGCAGCTGAAACACTTGTTGGCGAGTTAGGCCGTTCAAGGGGACGCTTCTATGACTGGGACTAGGAGTTCTCCGTCTAGGAGGAGCAGCAAACTGGCTCCCGAGAGCTCCGCGGTATCGCCTTCACGATCGAGAACGATCGCATGTCGAAGTCTTTTTCTTTGGTGGTGTCCAGCACGCGATACGAGTTCGGATAGAGACAGGTAGTCTTTGCGTCCGTCGGCGCGCTTCGCAGGTGCGCACGCCGGAATTCGGTAGCGCACACGGAGAGGCCAGGCTAAGCTGCCGGCATTGGATGCTCTTGCAGCGTGACCGTCAGTTCGACGGCATCAGTCTTGGTCAGGAAGAAGTCTCGCGTTTTGTGGAGCATCGCTCTGATGTGCAGCGAAGCGCTCGAGCTTATTCAGACAAATATCCCCTATGCTCTCCCATGGGACTTCAGTGTGCATGCTACCCGCTGGGCAGATCGCTGACGCATCGACCGACGGTGTCTTTGCTAGTGCTGACGACAGGCGATTGGATCTTCAAGGCGGTCGGAATCCGACATGAACCAGGCTTGCGTGATGGCAGACTGGAATAGCACGCATCGTGTTGGCCGAGCGCAATCCAACTGACCTTCAGGAGTCCGTGATTCGCTCGTTTCCCCGGCAGACAGTTGAACGGCGCCAAAGCAGTATGGAAATCAGGAGTAAAGGAAGAAAGTAAACGGTCAGCGGATTGGTTTCCGGGATTGTCGTCAGCCCTGTCCACTTCACGAAGTAGATCGCGATTGCCATGCTGCATCCGATCGCCAATGTCGCGTTGGCCCACCTGTCGGAAATGCGGCGGTTGAGCAATGCAAATCCCACGAGTGGCCCGACGGCGGTAATGTAGACCATGTTGAGATCGATCATCATGTCGACCAGGCTCTGGCCGCGAATGGAGACGATCGTGCCGAGGGCGATCGGCACGACGCGCGACCAGATTGGCCGTGCGGAGGAGCGCGGGCCAAGGGAGGCCGTGGCATCGGTCATCGCCCGAAGTATTGAACAGCCGGCACCGAGTGCGGTTGTGAGCAATACGACAATGACGAGCGTCCTCGCCGTATTCGCTGAAGGTCCGGAGAGTGTGTGTATCAGCACAACCGGAATGACCTGAACAGGGTCGACGAGATGCTGCAGATGCCAGGCTGGGGAAGCTGCGACGACTGCGGACGCTGGCAGGAAGCCGATCAGGAAAACGCACCCTGCCGCGAGGAGACAACCATTTCGCGCCATCGCCGGCGTGCGCGCCGCTAGCACGAACTGCTGATAATCTGCGCCACAGATGACCATGAGCACGACCGACGCGACCGTGAACCCTGTATGGTCCAGCGTTGTGCCCTGAAGTCCATTCAGAAACTGGATGGGGGCGTGCAGCCACACGTCGAGTCCACCGGTCAGGAACAACGTGCGCACGAGCACGACGTTGCATGCGAACATGCAGATCGCGAACCCTGCGGCAAGCCACGACAGTTGCAATGTCGAAAGACAGATCAATAGGACATCGACGAGCAGGAGTGCGGACGTCGAACCGATGCCGGCCAGGGTGAGTGTCGCTGTTCCACCCCGGATCTGTGCAGCGAGTACGCCGGTCATCCAGACAAGGGAGAGCAGGGCCACTGCGCGGCCAACTGAGGTGCCGTAGATCTGGTCAAGCCTCGTCCAGATGGATTTCCGCGTTATCGAAAGGCCACGTGCACATGCAGCGAGCACAACCAGGCCCAAGGCGCTGGCGATCGCATAGAGACAGCCGACCATTCCTTCATGGAGTGCGAGTTCGCCGGTGCCAAGGAGAAAGCCGGTACCGCAGCTTGTGGATACCAGCAGGCTTGCAATCTGGGCCGATTTCAATGTGCGATCAGACATGGGCCGCTCCCCACTTCGTTACGCTGGATCGACCGCCTTTCACGTAGGTATCGCAGATGATCGCGCGTCGATTGAAACCCGGGATCTGCTTCAGGTGAGCGTTAAATTCGGGCAGGTCGAGGTAGGGAATGTGCGGAAACAGATGGTGTGTCAGGTGATAACCGTTGTGATGCGGATGCAGGATGACCGAACTGAGCCCATGATCCGGAATGTCTCGCGTATACGAAAAAATACCCCCCGGTTCGAGCCCGTAGTGATCGGTCATTTCGCGAAACGTTGTGATGGCATGGAACACCGTTGCGCGCGCGCCGATCCATAGCGTAAAAAATAGCAGCGCGAAATGTGCCCCGCTGATGATGTCAAGCAGTGCTTCGTACACTGCCCACCACACGACAATGGCGAGCTTATGACGCAAGGCGAGGCGTTCGTCGATGAAATGTCCGAAAACCGAGCCAGCCCAGATGGACGGTGTGGTCAGCACGCGCAGATATACGCTGAACCAGTGATCACCGGCGTGCGTGACGCTGGAGAGATAGTCCGGATCGCGAGCCGGGTCGCCGAGTGAACCGTGATGCCAGGCATGCTGGAGACGGTAGAGCGTCAGCTCGTTGAAGAGTGGCGTTGCAAGAAGGGCACAGGTGATCCGGTCGTTTACGGCGCGGCTATTGCTCAGGTTCTGGTGTCCGCCTTCGTGCAGCAGGTTACCCAGCGCCCGCTGGCGGTTGCCGATGACGAAGATCGCAGCGACACTTGCCCAGACCCCGATCCGGTAGGCAAGCCACACGGTAAGGCATATGATTGCCCAGTCCGTGGCGATGTCCGAGAGTGATCGCCACGTTCTGGCGCGCGGGGTTTTCCAGTCCATGCCTGTTGAGTCCAGGGCGGTGTGCATGGCTGTCTGATCGGCAATAACGGATGATGATGCGGGTGATCTCATCGCAGGCTCCTTGTGATTACGTGAAGTCCCCAGTGGTCCCCGATCCTTGAATGCGTATCTGTTCAGTAAAAGCTTTGATCTGATCTTAGGCGGTCGATCCTGTCCGGGCGGCGGCAGTTAGAAATGCTGCCCTGTGTGCAGTATTTTTAAACTCATGAAGCGTGTGCCACTCAGGGAGTGGCATAACGTCACCAACAAGGGAGGGTGGAAAGTTGAGTGAAAAGGACCTTGCTAAGCTGTGTGCGACGCTCAGTCCTGTCGTGGCGGAGGCCACCTACGTTTATTGTTCGTTTCCGGACTTCGCCTTGCCGGCGGGGTTAAGGGTGTTCTGTATCGTGCGCGAACTCGAGGGCCTGACGGCAATCATGGAGCGCGATGAAGCGCTGCGGCTCGGACTTGCCTACATCTACACCGCCCGTCTAATTACCTTGTCAGTTCAATCGAGTCTCGAGGCGGTTGGATTTATCGCGGTGATCAGCCGCAAGCTCGCGGATGCAGGGATCTCGTGCAATGTGATCGCAGGCTATTACCACGATCACATCCTGGTGCCCGTCGACCGGGCCGATGAAGCGATGACGCTGCTGCTCGAAATCGCGAGTCCTGCTGGATAAGGTGTGCATGTCTGTTTTAAAGGACTTGGGCATGAGCCCGATATTTTTTCTGTACGACGATTAGCTTTTATATCTTCAGAGGGCCTTGTCTTGCTGTATGTGTAGGCAATCAATAGATTAATGGGAGGTCAGGGGGAGGGTGCTGCTCCCGCGAAAGAGGATCTCTGGCCAGGCCGTGCCGTGATTGAGGTATCGACGTTGATATCGAACGGTCCCGTGCTGCACTGAAGAGGAGGGAGCATGTTCGAACCGACCGATGGCAGACTGGCACAAGGAATTCAAGATCCGACATCAACGCCTGAGCTTGAATACTGGCAACGACGTACTGAAGAAGCACAGGCCCTGATTACGCGTCTGACAGCGCGCCTCAGGGGCCGCGACCGACGTATTGCCCGTCTGGAGCTGGCTATCTCCCGGACCGTAGTGATGAATCACGTGTGGGCGTCACATCTTGAACGCAGGCTCGAACGCCTGCCTATCACTGTTACCATCCCGGCCGACACACCGACCGCAGATGCCGCGCATGGGCGCGGCATGACCGTGCGTCTTCCTCACCTGACGAGAACCCTTGAGGCGCTCTTCGAGGTCATGCAGGAGTACTGGTCGGAGTGGGAGCCCGATCGGCCGCCGAAATCCTCCACGGTTGCGCGCGCACTCGACGAAAGACTCGGACTCAAAGGTCAGGCGAATGGCGAGGCGTCGCGCAGTTCGCAGACGTTGGCCGCCGTATTGAGGCCCGACTCGGTCAACGAGTCGGATGGGCGCCATCACTGATGGCTACTTCTGACGGGCACTTCCGACGATATGACGGAATTGCCCGTCAGGCTCCCCACCTGATTGAATGAGACCCATGCAGCAACTCTTTCGAACAGGACAGCGGGAGGTTGGCCATGTCGGTCCAGTTGAGGGGAACAGGCGCGATACTACGGCGCGGGCAGGTCGAACGGGAGGTCGGACTGAAGCGTTCGACGATCTACCAGCGGATGCAGGAAGGCACGTTTCCGCGCCCGATCCGTCTCGGCGATCGCGCGGTGGGCTGGCGTGCATCTGACATTGAGCAGTTCCTTGAAGACCCGGCGGGGTATCGCGTCTCGCCGCCTGCCGAGGATGATCGTGATGTATGAGCGCGCCACACAGCGATCTCTCGACGCACGGCTCGATAACTGGGCGAGCGCTGGCCGTGGTCCGTACGATCCGGTCGATGCGGATCATATCGAATGCGCATGGAGGCGACTCGCCGTGCGTCACCGCGATCTGTTGCGCATGGTGTATCTGTGGCGTGCCGGTCGCGAGGTGATCTGTCGCCGGCTCGGGATTCCAAGGTCTCCCTGGCGCCGGTATGAGCTTGAGCTTTCATCTGCGAAGCAGGCGCTGGCGGGACTGCTAGCGGAGAAACCTTGAATTGACGTATCCGGGAGCATGCCGGAAAAGCGCGCGGTCGGTCGATGCGGCACGATCTCGCGGTTCGGTGGCACAGCCCCGGCAGTAATTCGACAACCTGTTCCGGCCGACGTGCGACATGCACGGCCGAGTACGCATAGGCGGCCCCGACGTATCGACGGATGCGTGTGAGCACGGCGGTCGTGTTCCGATCTGAGACCTGCGTTCGCAGGTCTTTCTGTTTGTGTGCCTGATCCTGACGACTGATCCCCCTTGAGCCCGCGGTTTGCCCCCCAGGCGCCATGGGTTCCTTTTTCACCATCCGGTTCGACACCTCGGCGTTGCATCGATGGAAGGAAACGGATCATGAATTTGTTTCGTACGGAATTGATGGGATGGCGGTTGCATACGATGCGCGGCATTGTGCGTCGGTGGGCGCTTGCCCTGACGCTGTTCGCCGGCACTTCCGTTCTCGCGCCTGGCGTGGCGCACGCGGACGACTGGGGTTGTCAGGTGCTGCTTTGCCTGTCGAACCCGGGCGGTCCTGAGCAGTACGGCGCGTGCGTGCCGCCGATCGAGCGACTCTGGAGTGCGCTGCGCCATGGCGATCCGTTTCCGACCTGTGACTTCGGCGCAGGCGGCTCGCAGGGAACGTCCGCGACCAATACCTTCGCGAGCGGCGGGTATTGCCGGGAAGACCTCCTGTACTGGGGCAGCCCGGAGCAAAGCGAACTGCTGTGCCGTGCCACGGGCGCAATCAATGTCGACATCGACAACCAGCTCTATACCCGGGTCTGGTGGGACGTGGCCGGTGCGGGGGCGAGCATCACCGAGTTCTACGGTGCGGGCACTACGCAGACTCCGTCTCAGGTGCCGTCTCATATCCCATACGACCCGACGCAGTCTGCTGCGCTGTTCCTGCAGCAGAGCGAACAGCAAGGCGGTCAAAGTGGCCAAAGCGGCGGGGGGCACTGATGTTGCCGTCCGATTTCGCCACGCTCGTGCAACAGTGCGCGCCCCAGGTCTCGCCGGTCACGATGGCCTCGATCGTGCGGACCGAGTCCGGATTCAATCCCTATGCGATTGGCGTGGTGCACGGTCGACTGGTGCGTCAGCCAGCGAACCAAGCTGAGGCTGTGGCCACGGTCCGCGCGCTTGCGGCCGCCGGCTGGAACTTCAGCGTCGGTCTCGCTCAGGTCAACCGAGCGAACTGGGCGGCGTATGGCCTGAACGAGCAGAGCGCGTTCGATCCGTGCCGCAACCTGGCGGCGGGAGCTGCGGTCCTCGAGGGCTGTTTTACCGCAGCGCGCCTTGCGCAAACGGATGCCCGGCGTGATCCACAGGCTGCGCTGCGCGCAGGCCTGTCGTGCTACGCGAGCGGCAATTTTTCGACGGGGTATCGCACCGGGTATGTGCAGCGTGTGGTCGATAACGCCCACCAGCCCGCGTCGATTCCCTCACAGACCGTCGTGCCGGCGATTGAGCCGATTCTGGTTATTCCGGCTGCTCCAACTGATCGGGCGGTGCCCGCAGCCCGGACGTCGTCACAACCGGTGAGGCATCGGCTGCCGGATTCGCCGGATACCGCATCCGGCACGAATGCCGACGACTCAGGCGGTAGCGCGGTGGTGTTTTAGCCCGGTATCTCTTCGATAGCAAATCCAGTTCAGTTAGAAAGGAGTTTTTCATGAATTTAGGAATACTTATCATAAAGAGGAAACCCGGACATATGCCTGTCCCACTTTCTTCTGGTCGCCGGATGGCGCGATGGGCTGCTGTCATCGCGACTGCGATGCTGGTGGCCTCGCCCGCATGGGCGCAGCTGTCGCAGGTCAATACGCTGCTGAGCACGATCCAGACGACCCTTCTGGGTGTCGGCGGTGTGATCTGCTCGATTTCTATCATCTGGGCGGGCTTCCGGATGATGTTCCAGCATGCCCGGTTCGGCGACATTGCGAATGTGTTCATCGGCGGTCTTTTCGTCGGGTGCGCGACCGTGATCGCCGGCATGCTCATCCCGACGAGCTGATCCGGGGCCAGCAACCATGAACCCGATCATGAATACGCTCAGGGATCCCGTCTTCAAGGGATGCACGCGGCCCGCCATGCTCTGGGGTGTGCCGCTCGTACCATTTCTCATGGTCGGCGGCGGCATGCTGATCCCGGCCATCTGGGCCTTGCTTGCCAGCCCACCGCTCGGTGTCGGGCTGCTGTTCCTGATGATCCCGGTGTTCGTCGCCATGCGCGTCGTCACACGCCGCGACGACCAGTGCCTCGCGCAGTACGCACTGCGCCTGCGCATGGTCCTGCGGCAGGGTAATCGCCGCTTCTGGGGTGCGCGCGCCTACGCGCCGGTTCGCCTGAAGAGGAGGGGCCGACATGCTGGCTGATCCGACACACGGCGCCGTTTCAAAACGTGAGGTGGCGCTTGCCGACTACATCCCTTACTCGACGCACGTCACCGATCAGGTGATCAGGACGCGCGAGGGCGATTACCTGCGGATCTGGAAGCTTTCCGGCATCGCATTCGAGGCCGCCGATCCGGTGGACATCCTCGTGCGCCATGATGGCTTCAACCAGTTGGTGCGTGCGCTGCCCGGTGGTCACGTCGCACTCTGGACACACCGGCTGCGCCGGCGTGTCTCGGACCACTTTGCCACGCCTTACGGCAACCGCTTCTGCCAGGAGCTGGCCACCCGCTACTACGCGAGCTTCGCGGGTTACCGGATGATGGCCAACGAACTGTATCTGACGCTCGTCTATCGCCCTAAGCGCACGAAGCTCGGACGCGTCTTCAGCCGTGCGGCGCGCCGCACGCGCGATGACATCCGGCGCGACCAGCAGGAAGCGCTGAAAGTGATGGACGAACTCGGCGCCCAGGTCGAGTCGGGGCTGAAGCCCTATGACCCGGTGGGGCTCGGGGTCTATCGTAAGTCGAGTCCTTTCATGAAGCGACCGCGCCGGTATTCGTCGGCGCTGGAACTGCTCGGCTATCTCGTCAACGCCGTCTGGGAGCCAGAGCCAGTCCCCTCCGGAGCGATCCGCGAGGCACTGCCGAACTCGCGCCTGTTCGTAGGCGTCGAGAAGGTCGAGATCCGCATGCCAGCCGCGACGCGATATGCCGCGCTGCTCGACCTGAAGGACTATCCCGAAGAGACCGAGCCGGGCATGCTCAATGGCCTGCTGTATGGCGACTTCGAGTATATCGAGACGCAGAGCTTCACGATCCTCGACAAACCCGGTGCGAAGGAAGCGCTGGAGCGGCAGCGCAACCAGCTTATCGCCGGCGAGGATGTGGCTGTCTCCCAGGTCGAGGCGATGGACCGGGCACTGAACGATCTGATCAACGGCGATTTCGTGCTGGGCGAATATCATTATTCGCTCGCGGTGCTGGCTGATACGCCCGGGGCAGTCTCGAAGCACGTTGCGAAGGCCCGCACGCAGCTTGCCGACGCCGGATTCCAGACTGCGCTGATTGACCTCGTGGCGGACGCCGCATGGTTCGCGCAGTTGCCGGGCAACTGGCGTTACCGGCCGCGCGAAGCGAAGCTGACGTCCCGCAACTTTTGCGGCCTGTCCAGTCTGCACAATTTCGCGACCGGCAAACGCGACGGCAATCCGTGGGGCGAGGCGATCACGATCGTCAAGACGCCGAGCGGCCAGCCGCTGTACCTGAACTTTCACGTGACGCCCGAGAAGCAGGATTCGGCCGACGAGAAGGCGCTCGCCAATACCCAGATCATCGGCCAGGCCGGTGCGGGCAAGACGGTGCTCGAACTGTTTCTCCTCGCGATGGCGACGAAGTTCGGTCTGACCGCGGTGCTGTACGACAAGGATCGCGGCACCGAGATCGCGATCCGGGCGATGGGCGGCATCTATACCGTATTCCGCCGTGGCGACGCGACCGGACTCAACCCGTTCCAGATGACGCCGGACGAGTCGGTGCTCGACTTCTGGGAGCGGTTGGTGCGCAAGCTCGTTGACACGGGTCTGCCGCTGTCCGCCAAAGAAGAACTCGACATCTCGCGCGCCGTGCGCGAAGTCGCTCGCATGGAAAAGCCATTGCGGCGCCTGTCGATGGTGAGGCAACTGCTGCCGAATGTGGGCGAGAACAGCCTGCACGCGCGTCTCGCGAAATGGTGTGCGGGCGGGCGCCTGGGCTGGGTGCTCGACAACCCGACCGACACCGTGGACCTCGCACGCGCGAATCTCTTCGGCTTTGACGATACCGAACTGCTCGACGACGCGGAAGTCTCGACTCCCGTCACGATGTATCTGCTGCACCTGACGGAAAGCCTGATCGACGGCCGGCGCTTCATCTATGTGATGACCGAATTCTGGAAACGGCTGGGCGACCCGGTCTTCACGGACTTTGCGAAGAACAAGCAGAAGACGATCCGCAAGCAGAACGGGCTCGGCATTTTCGATACCCAGTCGCCAGCGGATGTGCTGCGTAGCGATATCGCACGGGCGCTGATCGAGCAGAGCGCGACCTTCTTCTTCCTGCCGAACCCGCGAGCCGACTACGACGACTACGTGCATGGGTTCAAGCTGACCGAAGCCGAATTCAACATCGTGCGCAATCTCGGTGAGAACAGCCGCATGTTTCTGGTCAAGCAGGGGCACCAATCGGCGATCGGAAAGCTCGATCTCGCGGGGCTCGGGGATGTCCTCGATGTTCTGTCGGGTACGACCGACAACGTCGAGCTCCTCGACACGATCCGCGCACAGGTGGGTGACGACCCCGATGTATGGCTGCCGGTTTTCCACGCGCAACTCGCGAAGCGCCGGGCGACCCAGGCAACCCAGACAACTCGTGCAGGAGGTACGCGATGAGCGGGCTCTTTACCGCGATCGGCGGCACCCTCGAAAACGGCATGTCGACCTACGTCACGAACGTCTCGTCGGCGCTGTCGGGCGCGCTGGTTCCCGTTGCGACGACCGCCGTCACGATCTGGATCCTCGCCTATGGCCTTGCGATCGTGCGCGGTGAGGCGCACGAAGCCGTGCCCGCATTCGCATGGCGAGGACTGAAAGTGGCCGTCATCCTCGCTTTTGCGCTCGGCAGCGGCCTCTACCAGCAACAGGTCGTGACGGCCGTCAGCGGTGCGACGTCGGGCCTTGCCCAGGCGATCCAGATCGCCGCCAACACCACGGGTGGCGGCAACCCGGGTTGTGGATCGGTCAGCGGCAGCAGCGTGACGTCGACGAGCGCAACCAGCATCTACCAGACGCTTGACTGCTACGACCAGCAGATCGATCTGGTGCTGGATGCCTATTCCGAGAAGGCGACGCACGAAGGGCTCAGTCCGAGTGGCCTCGCTGCTGCCATCGGCGACATCGTGTGCGGGTTCATCGCGGCGGTTGGCGGCTCGATCTTCCTGATCGTGCTCGCGTTCGAGGTCGTGATGGGGCGCATGCTGCTCGACCTGGTGCTTGGAATTGGTCCGATTTTCATCGCGTGCGCCGCGTTTGCGCCGACTGCCCGCTTCTTTGAGGCATGGACCGCAAAAGTCGCGAACTACGCGCTGCTGCAGGTACTGGTGGCCGCTTTCCTGGGGATGGCACTGACGGCGTTCTCGACCGAACTCGCACCATTCCAGGTGACGACGTCTGCGCCCGGTGCCAACGCGGCAGCGCTGGTGGCGGCCAGTCAGGCGGCGCTCGAAGCCGCGTCGGCCTGGGGCGCGGCGCTCGGCATGTTCGCGACGGCAATTTTCCTCGCGATGGTCGGCTGGCAGTTGCCGTCGGTGGCGTCTGGCCTGTCCGGTGGCGCGACCGTGTCCGGCTTCGGTGCGTTTGTGGCGGGTGTGGCGTCGCGGCGTCTCGCGACCGTGATCGGTCAGGTGCTTACGCGCGGCGGGAATGGGCCGCGTCCTGGCGGCACGATCCGTGACCGGACGGGCTCCGGGGGCGGATCGGGAAATTCATCGGGCGGCGTGGCGCCGGCTTATCAGCGCGCTGCGCACGCCAACCTGGGACAGCAGGGCAGTTGAGAGAGGTGGACATCATGAGAGCACGATTGAAGGTAGCCGCTGCTGCACTCGTCTGGGCGGCAGTGTCTCCGGTGGGCTATGCCCAGGGCATTCCGGTATTCGATGCGCAGAACGTGGCGCAGGCCATTGCGACGGTGATGCAGCTTGAGCAGGAGGTCCAGCAGGAGATCCAGATCTACCAGTCGACGGTCGGCACGCGGGGCTTCGGTGCGCTGCTAAGCAATCCGGTGGTGGCGAATTCGCTGCCGTCGAACTGGCAGGGCGTGTACACGGCAGTGCAGAACGGCGGCTACGCGGGGCTTACCGGAAGCGCCCAGGCGCTGCGTTCGGCCAGCGAGATCTACAACTGCGAGGATCAGGCCGGCATCGACCAGCAGGTGTGTCAGCGGGCACTGAACAAGCCGTTCCAGGACAAGGCTTTTGGCCAGCAGGCGTACCAGGCGGAACAGCAGGAACTGAACCAGATCCAGAGCCTGATGCAGCAGATTGACGTCACGCAGGACCCGAAAGGTATTGCAGAACTGCAGGCGCGCGTCCAGACGGAGACCACGGCAGTCGGTGACGAGATGACCAAGCTGCAGCTCTTCCGGATGCTCGCGGATACCGAAGACCGGCTCGTCGCCGAGCAGCAGAGCGAACTGGTATTGAGTCGGGCGGGCAATACCGTCCGGCTGCAGGACCAGATGGTGCCGGCTTCGTTCGGAAACTGAGGGGACGATCATGAAAAAATTGCTGACCGGATCGCTCCTGGTAAATTTCGTTATCCTAATCAGTGGATGCTCATCAGATCCGCCGAAACCCGTCCTGCCGGATGGCTCGCATCGTGTGCCGGTCAACCGTGAGCTTCCTGTTCCGCCGGTGCCGTCTGCCGCGTCGACGGTGGGGGCGGCATCATGAGTACGGACAACGACTATGGACGCGTGCTTGACATCGAGGCATCGCTGACTCACCTGCAGGAGCAGTCCGAGCGACGGGCTTGGCACGTGGCCTACGGGGCGGTCGGTGTAGCCGTGCTCAGTGTGATGGCACTGGCCGTCATGGTGCCGTTCTACCGGGTGGTGCCGCTACCGATCGAGGTCGATCGTCTGACGGGCGAATCGCAGGTGATCGATGTGCTCGATGCGCGCCACGTGCATACAAAGGAAATCCAGGACAAGCACTGGGTTGAGGCGTACGTGCGCGAGCGGGAACGCTACGACTGGGGGCTGCTGCAGATGGATTACGACAGCGTGCTTGCCATGAGCGATGACGTGGTCGCGCGCGACTACCGCGGCATCTACAGCGGCCCCGATGCGCTGGACCGGCAGCTTGGCCCGAACACCGAGCGGCGCGTGCGGATTCTCTCGACGACGCTGCCTCCCGATGAACCAGGGCGCGCGGTCGTGCATATCGAGCGCACGACTCTGAAGAACGGTCAGGCGAACGCCGAGCCGACGCAGCGGTTCGTCGTCACGCTGGCCTACGCCTACCGGCCGCCGGTTTTCACGCGTGAGAGCGTGGCGGTTGCGAATCCGTTCGGCTTCAAGGTGACGGCTTACAGCCGCGATCCCGAATATACGCCGCCGGCTTCTTCCCCAAGCGCGGGAGGTGCGCCATGAGAACGCTCCCTCTTCCGGTGCTCTGCCTTGTAGGCCTGCTGGTGCTGAGTCCGGTCGCCCGTGCCTGGGATGTGCCGGGCTGGTCTGATGACTCGCGGGTGCGGCAGATCGTGTATGCGCCCGACGCCGTCGTGCGCATCGATGCGCAGCGAGGGTTTGCCACCCATATCGCGCTCGATCCACACGAGCAGATTCAGGTAGTCGCACCCGGCGATCGCGATGGCTGGCAGGTGGTGGCGAACAGGGGAGACCACG
>SDBV01001951.1_pt1 | contig 30896 bp, 24 predicted proteins | sample 2277081 | NCBI WGS metagenome assembly SDBV01 (sample SAMN10402039, study PRJNA504765) | marine sediment metagenome | isolation source: marine sediment core GS10_PC15, 223 cmbsf | place: Arctic Ocean: Southern Knipovich Ridge | collected 2010 | reverse complement strand
CCGGTATATCTGGCTTGATGTGGTTTCACGCACGCCGTGATAAAGCAGCAACCACCCTTCCGGTATCTCGATCGGCTGACATGCAAGCCCCATTCGCGTCGCATCCCAATACGCATGCCGGGTCCTTAACAAAACCCTGTGATCGCCCCAGTGCTTTAGGTCCGGCGACATGCTGATCCATATATGAGCCTCACCGCGAACGATGGGACGATGTATCATCGCAAATCTTCCACTGAACCGACGCGGGAAAAGACACGCATCTTTATCTTCCGGCGGAAGAGCCGCACCGAGACGTGCGAAGGTCTGAAAATTATTCGTGATCGCAAGCGAAACTAAAGGACCGCCCTCGCTGAAAGATACGTAGGTGATCGCAAACTGCTTTTGCTCTTCGAGCCAGACGATACGCGGATCCTCAAGCCCCCACTTCTCCTCTTTGTTGTTGGTATCGGCGAGCATCGTCGGCGTCTCGTCAATTTGCCAATCGCTAAGCCCGTCCTTACTGCGTGCGACCGTAAGATGCGAAAACCCGCGAAGACTTTCGACACGATTAAGCAGCAAAACACCGCCGTCAAATTTTACCGCACCCGGATTAAAAACAGAATTGATCGGATAGGGCCAATTGTCGGCTGTGAGGATCGGATTGCCCTGGTACCGCTTGAACATTGTGGCAGCTAATTTTTCCCGGTTGAGAGAACGCATTTGACACCCCTAAATCATATTATAAACCCACCCGTACAAAGCTAATGCCCCGTTTCGGTAATATCAACTACAAAATCTATTTTAATATCATAATACGCAAAAAACATACGTTTTTTTGCAAATCTAACCAATCGGCCAAAAACCGGGTTTTTGTTTGCACCTTTTTTGTAAATCTCCTAAGCTTATGCCGATATATATATTTTACCCGGCACCGGAACAGACACGTGCCCAAAACGTATCAAGTGCGAGAGCGACAAATTAAAGGGGTTAGTTATGAAAAATCTTATTCTGGTCACCACCGTGTTGCTGGCAGCAATAACAATGAGCCCTGCTCTAGCTCAGGACGCGCAGACGGGTTATTCCAGCGACATCGTCAAGATTTCCCTTGCCCAGCAGTTCGACGCCGCAAGGCCAAATTCCGATTCTGTGGTCGCAGTTAGCTTCGCCCTTGCCAAGGACTGGCACTTCTACGCCGATCCCGAGAATCCACCCGGACAAATAAACCTGAAGGTCTTACCTAAGGCAGATGCGATAAAATTTGGCGACCCCATATTTCCCGCCTCGGCGCCCTATAATGATGAAGGCCTGAAAAAGACGGTGGCTGTTTTCAGTGATAAATTCACCGTCTACATCCCATATAAGATCATCGGTACCGATACCGGCACACTGGAGATGGGCCTTAAAGTAGAAGGTGCTGTCTGTTCGGGTGTGTTGTGTCAGATGCCGCAATTCGGAACCCTCGTTAGCACTGTTACCATCGATCCGCAGGCCGCTATGGATAAGCCGGCATTTAACGTACCAAGCGAAACTGCGAATCTTACAGGGCCCGCTTCGTACTCTGTCCCAGTCGCCTTTGCCATCGCTATCGTCGCCGGGCTCATCATGAATGTAATGCCATGCGTCTGGCCGATCCTGCCGATCATAGTAATGCGGCTGTTGAATCTGGCCGGCGAAAAAAAATCTAAAGCAATCGCCATGGGCGGCGCTTTCTGCATCGGTATAATCTCATTCTTTGCCGTCATCGCCATCGCAAACATCGTTCTTCGCCTCGGCTACGGCGTCGTCTTTCAATGGGGCGATCATTTTAGAAATCCGCTCTTCGTTACCGCAATGACGTTGCTTATGGTCGTACTCGGCCTGTTCATGTTCGATGTGTTTAATATCGTTATACCTCACCATATGACAATACCAGGTACTCACACTACCGTCATCGCAGACGGGATAGCTATGGGATTCTTAGCGGCACTTCTCGCAACACCTTGCAGCTTCGCGATACTCGCAGCCGCTTTTGCCTGGGCGCAAACTCAGCCGTTACCGATGGCGACAGTGACTATAATGCTCATCGGCGTCGGAATGGCGATACCTTATATGATACTCGTCTCGGTGCCAAAGCTTCTTGACAAAATGCCAAAGGCCGGCGGATGGATGGACCACATAAAACATGCGATGGGTTTTCTGCTGCTGCTTATCGCCGTAAAGCTCCTCGGAGCGATACCATCGGAATCGCGGATCGATGTACTGTTCTATGCCGTTATCCTTTCTGTATGCATCTGGATGTGGGGCTGCCTGGTCAGCTACTCGACGCCCCAAAAACGAAAATACACCATAAGGCTCATCGCAGCGGTCCTTGCTGTTTCAACGGGATATATTTTCCTGCCGATACAAGACGCTTCAAAGAACCTCATCGAGTGGCAGGAATATGACCGCCAGGTAATAGCTAAAAGCATAGAACAAAATCAGCCGGTGATTATAAAGTTCACCGCAGACTGGTGTACATCCTGCACCGTCGTCGACCGGTTCGTTTACAAAAGAAAAAATGTTGCCGATATGATAAAGCAAAAAGGCATCCTCACTATCAAAGGCGATACGACATTATTAGGTACAGACGCAACCGTCGATCTTGCAAACAAGTACAAGCAGACCGGCGGCGTGCCGGTTACCGTTGTGATCATGCCAGACGGCACCGAGCATCATCTGCCCGGACTGATCGGAAGAAAGGATGTATTGGAAATAATCGAAAAACTGCCAAATGACCCAAAGCTATAATAATTTTTTACAAGTTTTTTTCTGTGGTTTTACCCCAAAAAAGCAGTTTTTTTCACTTTTTTCAAAAAAAAATAAAAAAGTTCTTGACTGATAGTGCGAAAATCGGGTAGAATCGCGGTATCTAGAGGAAGGTTTATAGCCTTTCTAGGCAGTTTTTGAGGAGAAGGATGATCTTGGAGGAGATCTTGGTGAGGAAAAGTTTTAAAACAATGTTTTTGGTTTCTGCAATCTGCATGTTTTTCGTGCAGTTTTGTCCTGCCACTATTTATCCGTTTGAGATATTTACAAGTAACGGTGCGTATTACGATGACCCCGGAATAAATATGTATATGAACGTCTCCAATGGCGGCGCCGTTGCCAGATTCGAATTTTTCAATGCCAGCACTGTTGACAGCATTATAACCAAGATCTTTTTCGATGACGGCCCTATACTTGGCAGCACGTTTGATATACTCAATGGTTCAGCAACTCTTTTCTCTGAAGATGTACCGGGAGCAAACAATTTACCTAGCGGTGCGACTATTGGTTTTTATGCGGATAAAGAGTATAACATCGGCGCCGAACCTGCACCGACACATAATGGGCTTGCTAATATTGGGGCAGGTGAGTCATTATCGATCCAAATTAATTTAATTGGTGCGACCTTGCAGGATGTGTTAGATGAATTGGACAATGGAAGCCTTAGGGTCGGCCTTCACATACAGGCTTTCGGCGACGGCTCAAGTGAGTCCGCCATCAACGTTCCGGAGCCCGCTACAATGTGCTTGCTTGGTCTTGGCGGACTGATGCTTCGCAGAAAACGAAAATAGAAATTCTTACAAGCTTTCTTCATATATAACCCGCAACAAAATTGCGGTTTTTTTTATGCGCTTCTTTATGTTACATACCTCTGGATATTAATGATTTCTTTGTTAAAATGCATATATGGCAAAAGCAAAGAAAAAGATCAAGGTCAATAAGGATCAAGCCGCCGAGCATATCCAGAAAATATTTCCGATACTGAAAAGGACATACCCCGATGCAACAGTCTCGCTGGATTTCACTAACCCGCTCCAGCTTCTTATCGCAACCATCCTCGCCGCCCAATGCACCGACATAAGGGTTAACATCGTAACAAAGGACCTGTTCAAAAAATACAACAAGCCCGCCGACTGGGCCACCGCCCCACAGCAGCAGCTCGAAGATGACATCCGCTCGACCGGCTTCTACAGAAACAAATCCAGGAACATTAAAAACTGCTGCCAAAAACTCATTGACGATTTCAAAGGCAAGGTGCCAGATACCATGGACGAGCTGCTGTCCCTTGCAGGCGTCGGACGAAAAACCGCAAACGTCATGCTGGGCAACGCATTCGGCGTTCAAGGCATCGTATGCGATACGCACGTAATACGTCTTAGCCGCAGGTTGTTCCTGTCCGAAAACTCCAATCCCGATAAGCTCGAATTCGATCTGGTTCAGATCGTTCCAAAAAGAAAATGGGGCGGATGGACCATGTTTAGCCACCTTTTGGTCTTCCACGGGCGAGCTGTCTGCAAAGCCAGAAAGCCCGATTGCCGCGCTTGCCCCATCGAAAGACACTGCCCGTCGGCAAATAATCCGCAATTATGGTGAGTTTTCGTTTGACTTAACTCCTGATTTGACCGATATAATTGTAAGTTTCAATGTAATAATACGGTTTTTAGCATTATAGATGGAGTTACAATGAGCGAAATTAACATGCCGGCAGAAGAGCCGTGGCGGATTTTCCGGATCATGGCAGAATTTGTCGAAGGCTTCGAGGAGCTTTCAACAATAGGACCAGCCGTCTCGATATTCGGGTCGGCAAGGATCGAGCCGGGGCATAAATACTATCAACTCGCTCAGGAAACAGCCCACGAAATCACCAAGGCAGGATTTGCAATTATAACCGGCGGAGGAGGAGGGATCATGGAAGCCGCCAACAAAGGCGCCTCAGAAGCCGGCGGAAAAAGCATCGGCCTCAACATCGAACTGCCAATGGAACAAAAACCAAACGAGTTCCAAAACCTCGAGCTGCATTTTAAATACTTCTTCTGCCGCAAGGTCATGTTCTTAAAATACGCAAATGGTTTCGTAGTAATGCCCGGCGGGTTCGGAACGATGGACGAGTTCTTCGAATCGCTCGTTCTCATCCAGACATTAAAACAGGCGCTGTTCCCGGTCATACTAATGGGAAGTGAGTTCTGGGGCGGACTGATCGACTGGATAAAAGATAAAATGTTAAAAGAAGATGACTATATCTCCCCCGAGGACCTCGACGTCTTTACGGTAGTGGACGATCCAAAAATTGTCGCCGACATACTCGTCGAGTTCCACAAAAAGCACGGCCAAAGCAAGCTAAGCGAACCCCACGGTATCAAACGCCCACCGATATATGGACACAACGCTTAAGGCTTGTAGCCCAAATACGAAGCACTAAATCCGAAATTCTAAACAAACACTAATGACCAAAGCTCAAATATTCCAAACATTTCTGGCTATGCCAGAATGAGGTTTTGAACATTCGAACATTAGTTTTTTGAATTTGTTTCGGATTTCGATATTAGAAATTCGGATTTGAGAATGCTCTAAAGAGCGTTCTCCATAGCAGTATTAAAGTGATCGGCAAGATATTTTTTGCCCGCACCGCCAAGGTGCTCCCACGGTAATATCTCATCGGTATCGAAACTCCGCTGAGCAGCGGTTCCCGCATCGAGCCGGTGTTCTGCGAATGCTTCTTGCCATATCCCATAATCGAATCCCTCGCTCCACAGATCGAAACGTGCACCCTTCTTCCATGCCGTCTCTATAACCTCGCACATCCGCCTGTCGGCTCTGCCCATCACTGACTCTAAGATGCTCCGCTCTATCTGGTGAAATTTAAACTTCAGGAACCGCCCCCTAAGCTCGCGCTTGCGGTCAAGAATAATATCCTTCGCCTTCTCAAAATACGCCTTGTCCCTTTGACCAAGCCACGCAAACGGAGTATGCGATTTCGGCACCAGCCAGCTTATCGCAACATTAACATTCGCTGTTTTACCATCGACATTATTCCGCAGCTTAGCTATTTCATAAGCAAGGTTCGCGATCTCTCTTATATCCTCTTCGGTCTCGCCCGGAAAGCCAACCATAAAGTAAAGCTTGATCAACTGGAAGCCCTGACGGTACGCAGCCTCTATCGCTGCAAACAGATCTTCGTTGGTAATATTTTTGTTGATGACCTTTCGCAGCTTTTCGCTGGCAGCTTCAACAGCGATAGTAAGCCCGCTCTTTCGCACGCTCGTCACCAGCTTTGGTAACAGTGCAAGTTGTTCTTTTACTCGCAGGCTCGGCAGCGATACACCCACCCGCTTTGGATCGAAGTATTCTTTGAGCTTTACCACAAGCTCTTGGAGCTCGGGGTAATCGGCTGTCGATAAACTCAGCAAACTTACCGTATCGAATCCGGTTGCCAGATAATTCTGTTTGGCTATCTCGACAATTCTGTCGACACTTCTAAACCGTATCGGCCGCCTGCAATAGCTCGCCTGGCAGAACCTGCACCTGCCCGGGCACCCCCGCATTATCTCAACGCTAACTCGTTCATGCACCACCTCGGCGAACGGTACAATAGGTTTAGCAGGGACAGCCGCTGTGTCAAGATCGTCAACTACCGCATTCTTAAAAGTTACCGGTATGTCGTCACGCTTTGCATTGAACGATCTTATTTTCTCGCCGTCATACTCGAATTCATACAGCGACGGGACATACACAAACTCAAACTCCCTGGCAGCTTCTACAAGAAAATCTTCCCTCGCTCCGCCCTTTTTCTTGAACTCTCGCAGCAATTCAAGCACAGAAACTATCGCCTCTTCACCTTCGCCGAGGATGAACATATCTATAAACTTCGACATCGGCTCGGCGCTGTTGGATACCTGCCCGCCGCCGATTATGATCGGATGCTCTTCGTTGCGATCAGCCGAGCTGATAGGAACCCCCGCAAGGTCGAGCATGTTAAGCACATTCGCAAAGCACATCTCGTTGGTCATGCTAAACCCCAGCACATCCAGATCGCCCGCCGCTGCCATCGACTCCAGCGAATACAACGGTACGTCATTGTCCCGCATGACCTTTTCGGCATCTGTCCACGGAGCGAACACCCGCTCAGCCGCCGCCCAATCAAGGCCGTTAACAACCTCATACAAAACCGCAAGCCCCGTATAGCTCATCGCGATCTCGTAAATATCCGGAAAGCACAAGCCGACGGTTATATCGACGCTGCCCAGATCCTTGACGATCTGGTTTACCTCACCGCCGATATACCTGCTGGGCCTGCGAACGAAGGGCAGGAACTTTTCGGCGATCATATCTTTTAATATTCGTATCTGTCTCTGTTGCATTCGGACATTATACAGACTAAAAAAGATTTGTTGAATATAATCTCAAAACAAATTAGAATCGGCCTTATGGCAGAGATTTCGGACAAATCATTTAAAAGACAACTGCACACACTGCTGACGATCATTTTGATCGTTGCAGCTATTCTGGGCATTCGGCTGATCACAGCCCCTAAGCACAAAACCGGATTTAGCGGCTCGCGGGAAGTGATGGGAACCTTCTGCCGCCTGGTTTCGGTAGCACCGACTAATTCCATCGTAAACAACAGCATAGAAGCCGGGTTCTCCGAGTTGGTACGCATCGACGCAATGATGAGCGACTTCAAACCCGAATCCGAACTATCCCGGGTAAACGCCAATGCTTTTAAAGAGCCCGTCTCCGTAAGTGCCGAGCTTATGGAGGTTCTGACTGTCGCCAAAGAATACAGCGCCCTTAGCGATGGAGCGTTTGATGTCACCATAGGCCCGGTCGTGGACCTCTGGCGAGACGCCAATAAGAAAAACGCACTGCCTACGAAAGAACAACTCGCCCGGGCAAAGGCAAAAGTCGGCTACAAAAAACTTATCCTTGGTGACGACAGCACCGTTAGATTTGCCGTCGAAGGGATGCGGCTGGACCTCGGTGCCATCGCAAAAGGCTACGCAATAGATAAAGCCGTTGAGGCAATGAAGCGGGCAGGGGCTACCGCGGGCCTTGTAGATGTTGGCGGCGACGTAAGAACGTTCGGCGCACCGCCAAAACCGAAAAAGCACTGGATCATCGGCATACAGGACCCGAAAGCAGACGCCGGCATCCTGCTGACATTAAAGATAAACGACATGGCCGTAGCTACCAGCGGAGACTATAGAAGATACGACGAAGTAGAAGGTAAAAAGCACAGCCACATCAAGGACCCTTCAACATCGAAGTCGGTCACAAAACTCATCAGCGTAAGCGTCATCGCACCGACCGCTATGATAGCCGATATACTGGCAACAACCGTAAGCGTCATCGGCCCGGACAAAGGCCTGGCAATGATAGAAGCGATGGAAAACACGGACCTGATAATGATCCCCGCCGACAAACAGCAGGAATTGATCCACACAACAACCATACGAAAGTATATAGACAACACCCAACCGCCGGCAGGCTACACAACCGTCTCACAACTGCTCAAACAACAACAGGATTAACTAGCTTGCTGCTGCTTTTTGGCCGGCTGGTCTTGGGGCTGGGGCTGATTTTCCTCTGTATACTATTACGCCGGTGGGGCATTTATTTATTGCCGTTTCGGTCTGTTCACTCGGCTCGTACTTTTCGTAATCGGTTCTTGCGTTGTTTCCGTCCATGGTGAACAGATCGCTTTGCTTGGTACACATCTTACAGGCGATGCATCCGACCTTACACATCCCGCGGGTGTTCTTGCCGTTCTCCTGGCTCGAACATGCCACGACCATCATATTTTCCTGTCCGAACGGAACCATCTCGATAAGATCTCTCGGGCATGCCTTCGAGCATGCGGTGCATCCTGTACACTTTTCATAATCGACCGTCGCAAGATCGTCAACGATATACAATGCGTCAAACTTACACGCGCTAACGCAATCGCCATAGCTCAAACAGCCGAACTTGCACGCCTGAACATTCGGCACAGCGTTGACAGCCGTGCAGGTTTCAATGCCTGCGTAGTTAGCATACATTGTTTTGTCATCGGAGTTACCTCTGCAATGAACGACCGGGCGCAGTGGAGCCGACCCGCCGGAGACTTGAAGATTCAATATCTCGGCGATAGCTGCCGAGGTGTCCGCTCCGCCCGGTGCGCACTTACCCAATAGCTCCGGATCGGCAACAACCGCCTTGGCATAAGACGAACAGCCGGCAAACCCGCACGCACCGCAATCGATGTTCGGCAGCGCCTCGTGAACCCGCTCTACCTTTTCGTCAACCTCGACCTTAAGTTTGATCGACGCGATCAAAAGCACTATCGCAAAAGCAGTACCTAAGCCCAGCGTAGTTAAGCCGGCTAACCCTAATTCCATTACATTTATCTCAGCTATGATCATTTCAAAATCCTAAAACGAACCACAAATTTTTTCATGCCTCTCTTTTCAAAACCCAAAGCTGGCCGAAGGTCAGCAGTCACCAAAGGCGGCCTAATATCTATTATCTAATACCTGGTATCTATTTTATCATTCCCGCAAAACCCATAAACGCCAGCGTCAGTACACCTGCCGTTATCAGCGTGATAGGTGCGCCCTGCAAACATTCCGGAACGTCTGCAAGCTTTAAGTTCTCTCGTATCCCCGCCATGATACATATCGCCAGCGTAAAACCGATACCTGCGCCGAAGCTTAAGACGACCGCTTCGATAAGGTTGTCAGTACCCCAGAGATTGACGAACAGGCATAAGCCGAGGATCGCACAGTTGGTAGTAATAAGCGGCAAAAATATCCCGAAACTCTCATACAACGGCGGGAAGAACTTGCGAACGTACATTTCAACCAGTTGCACGGCGCCTGCGATAACAAGAATAAAACAAACGTATCTCGTAACTTCTAGGCCATACGGTATCAGGATGAGGTTATCGATCATCCAGGTCAGCGTCCCGCTAAGCGTCACCACGAACGTAACCGCGCATCCCATACCGAACGCCATGTCGAGCCTGCCAGAAACACCCAGATACGGACAGATGCCCAGGAACTTCGTAAACACCAGGTTGTTCACGATCACAACGGATATAAAACCCATCAACAATATTTGCAGTGTATCCATTTTTTTACCTTTTTATATTTGTTTCACTTTCGCAGTATTTTTCTACGTCTTTAGCGTCTTCCAGATATCCATGAAAACGAATCGATATCAACAGGTGCGATTCTCGCACCTATATTATGCTATTTTACGCAGCAACTTTGTTCGGCAACTTTTTTAGTAATTATATTCGCACCACCTAGTATTAAACCAAGCGTTATAAACGCACCGACCGGCATTCCCATCGCCGCCCACGGAACGAACCATTTCGGCATGACAGCTATCTCGAAGAACATCCCCGTGCTCAGAAGCTCGCGGATCCCCGCCAGCAAACACAGCGTCGCGGTAAACCCAAGCCCCATACCCAAAGCATCGATGATGCTGATCAGCATACCGTTCTTACTTGCACAGGCCTCCGCACGGCAAATGATAATACAGTTTACAATAATAAGCGGAATGTACGGCCCAAGGCTCGAACTCATCTCCGGCATAAACGCCTTAAGATACAGGTCCGCGATAGTAACGAACGTCGCGATCGTAAGCGTAAACATCAGTATCCGCAGGTGCGGCTTAAGCAAATTACGCATCAGGCTGACAACGATATTAGAACACACCAGCACAAAGATAACGCTAAGCCCCATCGTAAGTGCCGGTTTAACCGCAGCGGTTACCGCAAGCGTAGGACACATCCCCAGGAGCAAACGCAGCACGGGGTTCTCTTTCCAGAGCCCTGCTGTAAATGTCTGAATTTTTGAAATACTTTCTGCCATTAGTTTAATCCTTCATCTTCCAGCAGGCACTTGACCTGCTCAATATAATTATTCAATATCTTAACAACCGCTTCGCTGCTTACCGTCGCCCCGCTTATCGCAACGATCGTGCTGTCTATCGTCTTGTCGTCGCCTATCTTGCTAAGCTCAAGCTCGCTGGCCGGTGCGCCCATAAACTGCAAACGGAAAAAGTCGTTCTTGATCTTATCGCCAAAGCCGGGCGTCTCGTTACTGCTCAGCACACCAAACCCTGCCAGCTTTTCAAGCCCTGCATCGACGGCGACGACCAGCTTTATCCTGTCAGCAAACCCCGCCCCCTCTGCAACAAAGGCCCAGCCGACACACTCGCCGTTAGCATCAACAGCTTTTTTAATGTCGGTCTTTACGATCTTACCCTTACCTACGTCAACCGGTGCTGCCTCCAAAGCGACGTCAAAGCTTACCGCTTCCATTATTAACGCATTCGCAAGCCGGTTGAACTTGTCCTTTTCGTTCTGGATGATCCTCGGCTGCCACGCAGCATTGGTCGCCGCAAGCAATAACCCAAACACGAACGATGCGATGATCAACAACCAGCTTTGTTGTATGAAAAATTTCATCTTATTCATTGTCTTTACCTCCCGCAGGGACAAGCTTACAGAACCTGTCCAGCATCGGCGTTAAAGCGTTCATTATCAGGATCGCGTACATGATCCCTTCCGGATACTCGCCGACCATCCTGATAAGCATGATAAGGGCACCGACCCCGATCCCAAATATCCACATCCCCTTAGTCGTAAGCGGCGCCGTCACAGGATCGGTCGCTATAAAGAACGCACAGAACAGCATACCTCCCCCGGTCAAATGCAGCCAGGGCTGAACATACCTCTCAGGGTTCGCAAGCCAGCCGATCCCGGCGAATATAAACGCCGATATCAAAACCGCCAGCGGTATGTGAATAGCTATCGTCTTTCTTATTAATAGATACACCACGCCGATAACCATTGCGATCGCGCTCGTCTCACCAAGGCACCCGCCAACTTCGCCGATCATCGTCGCCTTGAACATATCGTTAGTTACTGCAACGTCTGCTTTGCCTTTTATCGCTTCTTTACTCCACGCCATCGGCGTCGCCTGGCTGATCGCATCGGAATTAGTAGCACTTATAACAACCGAATCCGTCTTTGGCACTACATACGTAGCTGGAACCGCCCACGTCGTCATGATCGCCCCAAAACTTGCCGTAAGGAACGCTCTCGCTGCCATCGCAGGGTTAAACGTATTTGAGCCTAACCCACCGAACACCATCTTGCCGATGGCGATAGCGAACACGCTGCCGATAACCGCAAGCCACCAGTGATCCGCTACCGCAGGAGGAAGCGACAACGCAAGGATCACTCCGGTAAGTGCCGCACTAAGATCGTCGATACTGTTTTTCTTCTTGCGGATAAGGTTGCAGGCCCACTCGGTCAAAACGCAACTGACCACGCACACTCCGATCACGATCGCCGCCTGGATCCTGAAGAACCAACACGCCGCCGCCATCGCAGGGACAAGCCCTATAATGACATCCAGCATGATACTGCGAGTCGAATGAGACTTGCTTATATGCGGACTCGGTGAAACTGAAATATTCTCTAGCATCTAATCTGTCATCCTAAATAGATTAATATCCTTTTAACAATCTTTCTGAACTTCACTTGCTGTCATTCCAGCGAAGGCTGGAATCCATTCATGCAATTACAACTTGCATCGGGTGGCACGGTCAAGCTCTGCTTGGCCGTGATGAAATAGCATCGCCAAAGGCGATACCACAATTTTACATTTTTATTTTTGATATTTAATTTTATTTCGCCATTTGCTTCTTTGCCCTTGCCTGCAATACCTTACCGGCATTAATAAATCCTTTGATCTCGATATTCGCAGGACATATATAACTGCAACAGCCGCACTCGATACAACTGCCTATATGATAACTCTCCGCAACGTCAAGCATATCGTGCTTAACCGCGTGAGCGATCTTAGTCGGATTAACATTAGCCGGACACACTTCAAGGCACCTGCCGCACCTTATACAAGGCGTCTGCCGGTTAATGTGTTTAGCAAGCGTGATGTCCTTTTTCGTAAGAACCGTTATCGCACCCGACGTCTTGGTGATCGGCATCGAAAGCTCCGCTATCGAAAATCCCATCATGGGCCCACCGGAGATAACCTTCGCAGCCCTTTCGTTCAATCCGCCGCAATGATCGATAAGTTCGCTTATCGGCGTCCCAACCGGAACATAAAAGTTGCCCGGCTTATTGATCCCCTCACCGGTAACAGTTACCGCCCGATGCGTAAGCGGCGTACCAAAAGCAACCGCCTCCGCGATCGCCGCACACGTCGCAACGTTCAGCACGCAAACACCGATCATCGGAGGTATCTGCCCGACCGGAACATCCCTGCCGCAGACCGCTTTGATCAATTGCTTTTCGCCGCCCTGCGGATATTTGGTCTGCACCGCTTTTACCTCGATGTTATCTACATCGCTGCACATGCTCAGCACATCGCCGACCGCTTTAATGGCCTCGGGCTTGTTGTCCTCGATACCGATATAACACATCGGGCACTCGCCCGCTTTTTTCGCAAGCCTGATGCCGGCGATGATCTGAAAAGTCCATTCCAACATCACACGATAATCGCAAGTAATAAATGGCTCGCACTCGCAGGCGTTTATTATCAAAACTTCCTTAGGGCTTTTCTCGTTCGGCTCAAGCTTTACACGAGTCGGGAACCCCGCACCGCCCATACCAATGATACCCGCCTCGCGGATAGCATCGCGTATCTGCTCGCCGGAAAGGTGCCCCATTTCAAAATCAGGACCGAACTTTTCAGGGCAAGGCTGCTTATTATTTTCACTCTCCTGATCGACATCGATGAAGATCGCCATCGCCCTGCCCAATACAGGATGAGACGCCAAAGCAATATCTTTTACCTTCCCGTCAACCGGCGAATGAACCGGAGCACAAACGAATGAATCGTTATCGCCGATCTTTTGTCCCGCTGTCACACTTTCACGCTTTTCCACAAGAGCGTTACAAGGCGCACCGATGTGCTGGCTCAGCATCACCGCAACCTGTGTAGGCTTGGGGAATAATTCGATTCGACAGTTTTCGCTTAAATGTTTATTGTCCGGCGGGTGAACTCCGCCTGGAAATGTCAATTTTCCGTCGGCTTTAATGGTCGGCCTCCTTCAAAGAACAGCTATCTTTTTCCTGGGCAATACGCTTGAATATAGATGACAAAACCGTCACGCAAACAAAGCTAGGCCCAAACGAAAGTAAAAAACTCAACACAGCACGCGGTGTTTCACCCGCAACGCTCTCAGCCAGCAAACGCTCAAAAAAACACAGACTCACAATAAAAACCGCTATAGGAAATAAAAAAACCCAAAAAACCTCCCATCCAACCGAAGGCCCCCGGGTCTTTCCCATATGCTCATATATTGTCTTACAATCATGAGTCTGACTGCAATTCGAACAAAATTCTTTTTCGCTCATTTTTTTTACCAAATAATGTATTTCAGCGTTTATAATTAATAATAGGCAAACTTTCAAGTAAAATATGGCCGGTTTCCTTAATTGGGCTTGTTGCCCATATGTCAATTGAGTTACAAAGCAAAAGGAAGTGGTAAAATGGCTAAAATATTAGTGGCAATACTATCAATATACCCATGTCTCGTCCTTACAGGATGCGCGACAAACCCCGTAACCGGCGAAAGTCAGCTAATGCTCGTTTCCGAAGCACAGGAATTGCAGATGGGTGCCCAATACGCTCCGCAACTCGAAGAACAAATGGGCGGACGAATCCCCAATAACACCCTCCAAAACTACGTAAACAACGTCGGCCAGAATATCGCTCGCATAAGCCATCAGCCAAACCTGCAATTTACATACGTGGCTCTAAACCACGAATCCATAAACGCGATGGCACTGCCCGGCGGATATGTTTTCATCACAAGAGGCATGTTGGAAAAGCTGAATACTGAAGCGCAGTTGGCAGGGATCCTCGCTCACGAAACGGCACACGTCACCGCCAGGCATTCCGCGCAGGCAATGAGCAGGCAGATGGGAATAAACCTGGCACTTTCCGTCGCAACTGAAGATGCCTCCTCGGGCACCGCCCAGGCCGCGGGGCTTGGCACCCAATTGCTAATAAGCCTGCCATACAGCCGAAAAGACGAACACCAGGCAGATTCGATAGGAATGGACTATACCGCAAAAGCAGGATATACCCCACGGGCAATGATAGAGACTATGCAAATACTCGAACAGGAAAACAGCGTAAGACCGATAGAATTCCTCTCGACCCACCCAAACCCGGGAAACAGAAAACAAAACCTGCTAAATCAGATCGCTTCAAAAAACTACCAGCCGGCACTTAAGATCGGACGCGAGGATTACAAAAAATTCGTCTCGGATAATTTGAAATAAAAAAAGCGAAAACATTGCTGTCTCCGCTTTTGAAATACTTCCAAATAGATCGCCTGCCAACTACTTGCTGCGCCTATTCTCTATGTCACTATAACCGCAATCCGGACATCTGTCAGGATAATCGTCACCACCATGCCGCTGCATGAAAACAGTGCTGCACTCCTTACACTTGATCCCCCTGGCTGCTGATATCTTTTCACATTTGGGACACTCAACAGGGCCTGCCATTCCCATAGGATTCATCGCCATACCGCTGTTTTGAAGGGCTTCCTGATATTCCTTGCGCGTGATCTCGCTAGCGGACGCGCATTCCGGATTTAGGCAGATCAGGTCGACCGTTCTGGCGCTGGACCCTGAACCGCCTTTAAAGAAACGCGGAACATTCAAAGCTGCAACCAGTACAAGGCAGCTAACTAACAGGCCGACCATTACTTTTTGTTTTTTATCTTCATCCATGACTGAACCTCCGATAAAAGTTACCAAACATGTATTAAGGATATCCACTTTTATAGCTTTTGTCAAACAATTCTTTTTCCCCCGGAACCCCATATATTTGCCGATTCCACCCCACTTATGTCCAGAATCTGCGACGGATCTTCAGGCATCCCGGTCCTCGCCGAAAGATAAGCGGACTCGATTACCGCCATATTATTAAGATCCGCAAACTCGTCGCCAAAAAGATTATTCGACTCAGGCTGCAATATATGCAGTCCCAGATCCTCAAGCACACCAGAGACGGACTCATCGCAGGATTGATCGTAATTCAGTTCCTTAATAACCTCACCGGCGTTATCGCGGACCGTAAAAGAGTCTTTACTAACTGTAATATACTTATCTTTGCAATGTATCCTCAACGTTCGTTCTTCCGGACCAAATATTCGGCTTACAACAATGTTACCGGAAAGCGTATCGCTAAAACGCATCGTGATAACCGCCATATCTTCCGTAAGCGACAGACGCTGCTGTTTGTCAGGAGCATGGTTGCTGGTCAAAGAGTATATACGCTGCGGAATACCGAAGTTCATCACGATCTGGTCCACAAGGTCATAGCCGTCATAAAGAAGTGTCCCGCCACCTGCCAGGTTGGGATCGCTCAGCCAACGCTTATCAACATCTTCGATATACGCACGAACGTTGCAAACCGCGGTAATAAGATGAAATTTGTCAGCCGTCTCTGATTTAATATAGTCCCTAAGATCGCCGAACGCCTGCGTAAAGCGGTTGCTGTTAGCGACCACGAACCTCACCCCTTCGCTTCGAGCCAGACGAACATACTCAACAGCCTGCTCGAAATCCGCGCCGGGAGGACCAACCTTTAGGATATGGATCTTGTTTTGCATCGCAGCCCGGATATGTTCGTCGATCTCGCTGGTCGCGCTGGCAGCGATAAGAACGTCAAGCTCGCTCCGGATTATTAGCTGGCGAAAATCGTCGTAAAATGCGCATCCATACTTAACGCTAACCTTCTCAGCAGCCTCGATGTCTTTACCGCCAACAGCCGTAACCTCGAACAACTCGCTACCAAACGCCGCATCAAGCAGCTCAATACCAGCCGCCGTAAGACCTATGATCCCAATTTTTAACTTCCCTGTTTCCATAATCCCTTACAATAACAACTTGCTCTACATATTGTCATCCCGGGCTTGACCCGGGATCTATATCCCAACAATCTAAACTTGCATCCCGTATGGGTGGCACGGTCAAGCTCTGCTTGGCCGTGATCTACGAATTACAAAGCACAATTCCACGTCGTAACCCTGAAGGGGCTTAATAAAACTTCCTCGACCAAAACCCAAACTGACCGTAAGTCAGCGATGGCTCTGCCACCCTTTCATCTATACCCCGTCTCGGGTAAATTATCATAGTGAAATTATAGGCATCTTGCCAGAATTGTCCAGCCTAATTGCCTCGGAGAGGCTCCAACTCATCTAAACCCCTAAAAAGGTTCTGGGATTCCGCATGGGCAACGAGTACCTAAGGCATGAATTGTCCATCCTACGGCCTCTTTTGTTGTTGGCGTAAATTGGGTTTGTTTTTTTGTACATTTCCGTTGGCCCTCGTAATGCCTTGCCTGCACTTGACTTACAATTGTTGTCGTCTGGCAGATTGGGTTTGTTTTGCATATTTGTGCTCGAAAGATGGCCTCATAACAGGCGCAAAGAAAGCGGTATTTAGATTTTAAAGAACTGCCTGCCCCTCGATAAACTCGGGACTTCGCTGGCGAGATATGATCTCCTGACCCTGCTGGGTCTATACTAGCGTATAGCGGATAGCGTTTAGGATAGCAAAGCCATCTTCAGCCTCCAGCTGATACGGGTTGTATTATACCATGATAAAGGGAAGAGTCAAGAAGGAATTAGATGTTTATCAAACTTTTTTAGCGGATAAAAGCCGATATTCGAGTGCTATATAGCCTATTGTAACGAAACGAGTCCCGGTCTCTTTTAGTTAAAATGGGTGGTTTACGAGCATTGTGAGTGATTTATTGCCGTTGACTTTGTGCTGGTAAGGCTTATGATGGATTTATGGCAAATCGAAAACGCATAACTAAAGGAGGCATCGCGTATCACGTTCTAAACCGCGCTAACGGCAAACTCAGAATATTCAAGAAGGAGCTCGACTTCATTGCTTTCGAGAACATCCTGGCTGAAGGGATCGAGCTATTTAATATGCGGCTGTGCGGATACTGCATTATGGGCAACCATTGGCATATGCTGCTTTGGCCCGTTGCTGACGGAGACCTTTCCGATTTTATGCACTGGATAACGGTCACCCATGCGATGAGATGGCATACCGCACACGGAACCGGCGGCTTCGGACATATCTATCAAGGCCGATACAAAAGCTTTCCTATCCAACACAATTGGCACTACCTGAAAACTATGCGATATATCGAAAATAACCCCGTTCGAGCCGGCCTTGCCGAAAACGCTGCACAGTGGCAATGGTCAAGCTATGCTTGCAGACTTAATGCTCCTAAACCTCTTGAACTGAACGCAGGGCCGTTGCCGATACCGGAAAAATGGGCCGAGATAGTTAATGCTGATATAACGGAAAAAGATAATAGTCAAATGGGTAATTCTATAAAAAAGGGCTGTCCCTATGGTGATAAAGAATGGATAATCAAAACCGCAAAAGATTTGGATCTAGAATCAACTTTGAGAAAACCAGGTAGGCCAAAGAAATACGCCTGACCACCCAACCTGCCTATAATAACGAAACGAGTCCCGGTCTCGTTTAGTTGCACCTTTAGTTCTCAACCCCTTACATATAAAGAAATTATGGAAATAATTCTCGAAAAACTGCCCCGAAAAAAAATCTTGACAATTCAAGATGAATTTGGTAAAATTATTTGTTCAAGGGAGCTTAACTTGACTAAAAATGACGTTAAATTCCCTTGAACCAAATTATTCGTATCGGAATGGGTGAATTATGTTTTTTGAGCGTTTAACCGGGAATTGTCATGTAAAGGGTAGATGGTTCTCATTGATGGTCATAGCCCTTTTGATTATGGCCGTTGTACCGGCGGTTCGAGCTCAAAACTGGGGATGGCCGCAGCAGGATAAACTCATCGCCTCAGACGCGGCAGCCGACGACTACTTTGGCGTTACCGTATCGGTTAGCGGCGACTATGCACTCGTGGGATCATATTTGGATGACGACAACGGGAGTAATTCCGGCTGTGCGTACATATTCAAAAAAAGCGACACGCCAGGGGACCCGAACTGGTACGAGCAGGATAAACTGACCGCCTCGGACGGGACAGTTGATGACCTCTTCGGCTATAGCGTTTCGGTCAGCGGCGACTATGCAATCGTAGGGGCATATGGTGATGGGGGTGTATCCGGCTCTGCGTACATATTCAAAAAAAGCGACATACCGAGCGACCCCAACTGGTACGAGCAGGATAAAATCACCGCATCGGACGGGGCAGCCGTTGACTTCTTTGGCCGTAGCGTATCGGTCAGCGGCGACTATGCAATCGTAGGGGCATATGGTGATGAGGGTTATACCGGCTCTGCGTACATATTCAAAAAAAGCGACACACCGGGCGATCTGAACTGGTACGAGCAGGATAAACTGACCGCCTCAGACGCGGTAGCCAGCGACTACTTTGGCGGTACCGTATCTGTCAACGGTGACTATGCAATCGTTGGAGCATACGGTGATGGTGGTGAATCCGGCTCTGCGTACATATTCAGGAAAAGCGATACGCCGGGCGATTCCAACTGGTACGAGCAGGATAAACTGACCGCATCTGACGGGGCCATCGGCGACTGGTTTGGCGTTGCCGTATCGGTAAGTGGCGACTATGCAATCGTGGGGGCATCTCGTGACGACGACAACGGGAGTAATTCCGGCTCTGCGTACATATTCAAGAAAAGCGATACGCCGGGCGATTCCAACTGGTACGAGCAGGATAAGCTCACCGCTTCAGACACAGAAGACGGCGATTACTTCGGGTATAGCGTATCGGTCAGCGGCGACTATGCAATCGCGGGAGCATTTTATGAAGGCGCCAACGGGAATAATTCCGGCTCTGCGTACATATTCAGGAAAAGCGATACACCGGGCGATCCCAACTGGTACGAGCAGGATAAACTCATCGCCTCAGACGCGGCAGCCGACGACTACTTTGGCGTTGCCGTATCGGTTAGCGGCGACTATGCACTCGTGGGAGCATGTTTTGAAGACGCCAACGGGAGTAATTCCGGCTCTGCATACATATTTAAGTTAACCTGCCCCCCGGTCGACCTTAATGGTGACTGTTATGTGGATTTTGAGGACTTTGCAATATTCGCCGAATATTGGCTACAGGGAATCTGAATTAATACTGTCTTTGGCTGTTGGTGCAAGCTTTTTATGGCGATCTTTACGGCTTTATAAAATTGGGGAAATTTAATGTCTGCGGTACATTTTTTATAAGATGGGTAACCCGCGGTTCCATTTTAGTTTTCTTCGGCTTTGTATTGCCATTGGTATTGTGCTGACCACTGTTTGTCTGTTGTTATTGTCAGCTTGCCTGATGCGCTGTGATCGGGCTTTATGAAACCTGTTACGTAGACCAGCCCCTTTTCGATCGAGCTGTCATCTGTGCTTTCTGTGTAGGTCTCTTTGGTGTAATCTCCCTTTGTGATGAAGTATAACTGTGTTTTGTCTTTCTTGCGTTGGTCGTTTCTGTAAACAACATCTACATCGATATTTCCTGAAAAATCGGCTTGGCAGGTATAATGCTTTCCGTCGTAAGAATAGCTGCAATCCCACGCCCCGCCAACTTTGCCGTCATCCATAAACTCCAGAGTTATCGCGCCTCTGTCCTGATCATTACGAGACACTTCGGCTTCCAGCGTAAACGGCTCGTCTAATTCCAGCTTGGGTCGCCTTGGCAATTCGATGATCGCATCCGGACCAAGCAGCCTGTGTTCATCGTGCCAGGGTTTTCTGTAAGTTTTCCCCCTGGAGCCCGGCGGTACCGAAATACTGAAAAACGAAGATAATTGCATGAGATACAACACCGCGATTATGGCGATACCGATCAGCACTACAAGAGCAATAACCCCGCGACAGTGTTGTCGACCTGTTTTGCATATCATGGCCTTGCCCTTTTTAAAACATTCTTTCTCTGTGGATCTCTGTGTAATCTGTGGATAAACATTATAAATCAGTCCCGGCCGAATGGCCGGACTCCACAATTTTTCATTTTGATTTTTTATATTTAATTTTTAAGCGATAAAGTGATCCGGTACCGGGAACTGCGAACAGAGCAGCAGCACTTCCTTACCGATATCCTCGATCACGGTCTCATTGTCGATATCCTCGACGATACGCTTCATGTAATCCGCGATGCAATCCATCTGCTCTTCTTTCATTCCCCGCGTCGTAACAGACGGCGTACCCATACGCAAACCGCTTGGATTGAACGGCGGTGCAGGATCGCCCGGGATCGTATTATAGTTGCTAACTATCTTCGCCCTGTCCAGGGCCTTGGCATACTTCTTGCCCGCAACACCCTTATTACGAAGATCGATCAGCAGCAAATGGTTATCCGTTCCGCCCGAGACAAGATCGAACCCATACTCAAGCAGCTTTTCCGCAAGCCGTTTTGCATTCTTGACAACCTGCTTTGCGTATTCGATGAACTCCGGCGTATCCGCTTCTGCCATCGCAACTGCGATACCGGTAATAGTATGCATGTGAGGTCCGCCCTGCAATCCGGGGAACACTGCCTTATCGACCGCGGTTGCATGCTCGGCCTTGCACAATAGCATCCCGCCCCTCGGACCACGAAGAGTCTTATGCGTCGTCGTCGAAACAATATCTGCGAAAGGCACAGGGCTCTGATGAATGCCCGCAACAATAAGACCCGATATGTGCGCCGTATCGCTAAGATGATAAGCGCCAACGCTCTTTGCGATCTCACCGAATTTCTTAAAGTCGATCTCACGCGGATAAGCCGTCGCTCCCGAGATGATCATCTTAGGTTTATTCTTTTTCGCAAGCTCTTCGATCTTATTATAATCGAACATACCCGTCGCGACGTCAACTCCATACTGCACCGAGTTATACACCTTACTCGTCTGGCTAACCTTCCATCCATGCGTCAAGTGTCCGCCGTTAGGAAGCGACAATCCCATGATCGTATCGCCAGGCTCAAGCAAAGCTGCATAAGCAGCAAGGTTCGCAACTGAACCCGAATAAGATTGAACATTCGCGTGCTCCGCCTTGAAAACTTTCTTCGCACGAGCGATCGCAATGCTCTCGATAAGATCGGTGACCTGCTGACCCTCATAATAACGCTTATTGGGATAACCCTCGGCGTATTTGTTCGTCAAACAGCTCCCGCTGGCCTGCATCACTGCCTTGGAAACATAGTTCTCTGAAGGAATAAGCCGCAGCGATCCGCTTTGACGGGCTTTTTCCTGTGTCAAAAGTTCATAAATTTGCGGGTCATACTTTTCAAGTGCCGATAGCATTTCTATTAATCTCCTGTTTTAACATGAAAACTCAAGCCAGCCGTTTTAACATAAATCCGTTTTAAAAAACACAGCCTCAGCCGGAGCCGATTGCTCAATTTTGCATTACTGTCACGTCGATGTTTTAACGAAGACGGATTAATCTTTGATTTCCCAATTTTTTATCATATACGGGCCATTTATACAAGGATTTATTTTATTGACAACCCCCCCCCCAGGTTTGTAGCATGTTAGGTTCAAGAACCTTAATTATTGCGAAGTAATTATTATGAGTGAGCCCGAAATACAGGACAGCGGCGAAAAAGCCGCAGCTTTCTTCGAGCGTGCAGAGGAAGTAGTAGTAACAAATAACTTTGATTACGCTATCGAAATGTACCTTGAAGGGCTAAAACGCGCGCCTGACGAGCTGGAAAAGGGACATCTGGCACTAAGAAAGCTCGCTTTCATACGCACTGAAGAAGGTGGAAAAAAACCATCGGTGGTCGATAAGGTAAAACGACGACAGGGAAAAACGCCACTGGAAGACATGATAAACGCCTCATATCTCCTCGCAAAGGACCCGGACAACATTTCATATCTCGAAATGCTCCTAAAAGCTTGTATCGCAGGAAGATACCCAAAAACCGCAACATGGACCGCATACACACTTTATATGGTCAACAAACAGAAAGAAAGCCCGTCATACTCCGCATACATCTTCCTTAAGGACGCTTTTGTAAGCCTGGAGCTATACGAAGAAGCAATACAGACATGCAAACTCGCACTAAAGCTAAAACCCGAAAACGCTCTCCTAGACGACGAGATAAAGGACCTCTGTGCGAGGATGACCGTGAAAAACGGAAAGTACGGACAAGCTGAGGACTTCAGGGACTCAATAAAGGACGCTGAAAAGCAGCAAAAGCTAATGCAGCAGGATAATTTAATAAAAAGTGAAAAAACCAGGAAAATTGCTCTCAAAGACGCAAAAAAAGCTTACCGACAGGATCCAGACCTCGAAGTAAACATCTACAGCCTGGCGCAGGCATATTTAAATCTTGAGACCGACGACGGATATCAATACGCAACTGACTTATTGAAAAAGAGTTATGAAAAAACAAAAACCTTTGCATTTAAGCACCGGCTTGGTGAAATAAACGTAAAAAAACTCAGGTTTACGCTCCGTGCCGCAAAAGCAAAACTCGATGCAGACCCGGAAAATAAGCAGCTAAAATTGGCTTTTGATAATATTCTTGCAAAATTAAGCAAATTAGAGCTTGAACATTACCGCCTTTGTGTGGAGAATTACCCGACAGACTTGAATCTAAAGTACGAGTATGCACTTCGGCTCCTGGTAAACCAGCAGTACGACGATGCGCTCCCGCTATTCCAGGAGGCAAAAAGCGACCCAAGGCACAAGCTGGCAGCGATGGACAAGACGGGAATGTGCTTCTTCTACAAGGAGTGGTACACAGATGCCATCGACATCTTTAAAAACGCTTTGGATGCATGCGATGTCGTTAGCAGCAAGGTAGGCAAGGATATTAGATACAACCTGGCAAGAACTTACGAAGAGAACAGCCAGCCGGACAACGCTCTCGAAGTATACAGAAAACTGGCACAGCTGGACTTTAACTATAAAGACGTCGCGCAGCGAGTCGAAAAGCTTAGAAACTAAAGGAATGAACAAAAATAACCGGATGGAGTAAATTAAGAGTACTAGAAGATTTTTTAGATTAGGAGTTTAATGTGGCGCATTCGTTATCTGCCAAAAAAAGAGTAAGACAGAACATCAAAAGTAGAATGATAAACCGTGGACGAAAAAGCGCGGTAAAAGCACAGATCAAAAAGTTCGAAGATGCCATCGCATCCGGCAAAGCCAAAGACGCACAGGCCAAGTTCACGGCACTTACAAAGAGCATCGATCAGGTCGCAGCAACAAGTACAATGCACAAAAACACCGCTTCAAGAATGAAGTCAAGGCTTGCAAAAAAACTAAATGCTATGAAGACTAAGTAAGGATGACCTAAGCTGAGCTTACAGCATTAACTTGTCCGACATATTTGTATAAGATATGAGTTAGCTTGTCCCGGTCTATCGGTTTGGTTATGTAGTCATCACAACCAGCGTCAAGGCACTTTTCCCTGTCTCCTTCCATGGCATAGGCAGTCAAAGCTATTATTGGTATGGTTAGCCCCTCCTGGCGTAATATCCTTGTAGCTTCATATCCATTCATAACAGGCATCTGGATATCCATTAAAATTAAATCGAATGTTTGTTCCTGGGCCTTTTCTATTACCTGTTTACCATCTTCGGCCAATATTACTTCGAGCCCAAATGGTTTAAGGATCTTCTGAACAAGCAATTGGCTTTCTTTAATATCCTCGGCAACTAATACTTTGCCGGATAAGCGATGAGTTTCATAATCCTCCGGACTTGATTTGCATACAGTTTCATCTTTGTCAAAATAAGGCTGTGACCCAACATCAACTCCTGCCGGTATTAGTAAAGAGAATACCGAACCTTTATCTTCCTCGCTCGTTAAAGTAAGCTCTCCGCCTAAAAGCATCGCCAACTGCTTTGTTATTGCAAGGCCAAGACCCGTACCGCCACATGAACGTGTATCAGCTTCGTCAACTTGTGCGAAAGAGGCAAAAATATGTTCCTGCATATCTTCCGGGATACCGATGCCGGTATCTTCGACATCGAAACGGATAAAGGACTCTCCATCCTTATCCTGCAAAGATACGTTCAGGTGTATATGGCCCTGATCGGTAAATTTTATGGCGTTATTAATGAGATTAACCAGGCACTGGCGAACACGGCCGGAATCGGTCCGGATAATTAAAGGAAGTCTCTCATCGCCGATAACTTTAAAATCAAGACCCTTTTCATCGGTCAGCAATCGCATCATTGAATCAATCTCTTCAAAAAGGTTTTTTAAAGAACAGTTTTCAAGATTAATCTCAAGTTTACCAGCCTCGATCCGCGAATAGTCAAGGACGTCATCTATTATGCCCAGTAATGACTTACCGGCTTTTTGGATAAATCCGGAATACTCTTTCTGATCTTCTGTCATTTCTTCGTTTGCCAAAAGATCGGTAAAACCTATAATAATATTCATAGGCGTACGGATCTCATGGCTCATATTGGCAAGGAACCGGCTCTTGGCTATGTTTGCAGACTCTGCCTTATGCTTTGCTGTTTCCAGTGCTTCTTCTGCCCGCTTGCGTTCGGTGATGTCCCTGCCGTTGACAATGAAACCACTTATACTCCCTTCCGAACCAATATATGGGGAATATCTGATTACCATGAAACGTGAACCATAAACAGGAAACTGGAACCAATCCTCGTAGCGAGTTTCATTCCCCATCAGGCAACGCTCGGCATTTAGCTTTATGGCTGTCTCAAAAAACTCTTGGCCAAACACATCATGAATTGTGTGTCCAATGACTTGATCCTTAGTCATACCGAATGCTTTCAAATATGACTCATTGGTGGCAAGGTAGACAAAGTTAGTGTCCAATATCGCCATCATGTCGCTTGAGCTGGACACTATGCTTGCATATTGAAGCAGTTCTTCCTCAGCCTTTTTTCTTTCAGTGATGTCAAGAATAATTGCAACAAATACCTGCTGTGATCCCAATGATGACAACTGCAAATGCACATCAACCGGATACAGGGAGCCATTCTTACGCTTATGTACAGTCTGAAAATTAATTATCTGCTTTTCATGTGTCCGCAGGAGTTCAACTAACTCAGCAAAATATTCAGACGTAACATCCGGTTTTATGTCCAGAGGAGTAAGCCCCTTAAGTTCCTCCATGTCATATCCAATATTGTTTCTTGCACCTTCATTAACCTGAATGAATTTTAAGGTATCTGCGTTGAAAATAAATATTTCGTTCAGAGAGGTCTCAAGAATATGTGCCATTCCTGTTGCTTTCACTTCCGCCTTCTTGTGTTCGGTGATTTCTTTATTCAGCTTAGTGTTTGCTAATCGTAGTTTTTCCGCAGACTTTGCCTCAATTATTAGCTTTGCTTTTTCTTTTTGTGCCTTATAAAACCAACTACCTGCTCCAAACAAAATAATTATAAATAATGCCGTACCTGCAGTAACATTTCTGGAATGAACTTGTATAGGATCTGAAATTTCGTCATACTCTACCACTGTACCTAATGACCATAATTGATTTATAACTCTAACTGGCACAAAAGCAGTTATTTTATCTGCATCTTCATGCTTCTCAAACAATGGCGAAATAGAGCAGTATAAACCAGTACCTTTCTCACCTTTAGCCATTCTTTTCGTAATGTTTTCTAGCTCGGACCAATCACAAGACGGACCTTTTTCTTTCAATACAGTGATCAAATTTTTACCGACATACTCGGTGTTGGGATAAGATACCACTATCCCATTGTTATCCATCATCCATGCATATCCCTCTGAGCCAATGTCGCTGTCTTTAAGACAAGCATGTATTACATCCAGGTTAATCACAGTTCGCAATATCCCGATAAACTGCTTTTGGTCAAATACAGGATAGCAAATAGAAAAACAGTATATTCCTGAGTCGGTCCTGAATAATTCACTTACATAGGAATGGTGAGCCTTTAGAACCATTCTGACACCTGGCTTGAACGAATAATCATTTCCCGCCTTGCCTTCTGTCCAGGGAATTCTGCTTTGAACGATTCCTTTGTTATCCAGTCGATACAGTGAACTGATATTTTTCATAAGATGCTTGTAAACAAGTTCTTCAGGTAAGTAATCATCAGCTACAGGACCATCTTTATCCGTCCAGCCGTTGACAAGAGACTCTTTAACTTTTGGATTTTCAGCCAGCACTCTTAGTGTGTCATGAATATCAATTATGCGCCTTTCGATATGTTGGCTCTCTGTTCTGGCAATGGTTTGCAAATGCTCTTGTGTTTGTATAACGAATGTTTTCTCAAAATGCTTGGTGTTCATGCGGCCCAGAACTACTATTGCTACTACCAACAGTAATACCAGTAGTGCCGAAATGGCAAATTTCCCGCCCGTTATTCCCCTATGGCTCTTTTGGTTTACCATAATACGTTTCTTTGTTAAACTGCTTCATAACACTCTCCAGACGGCACTGCTGGGTGACCACGAAGAAGTATAACTTACACCGACTCTATACTCTACTCCTACATCGACATATAATAAATATAACATGAGCAAAAAAACCTTGTTTGTAGGCAAAAGACCTGATTATATTCAAGAAAAACCCCTACGTGTTTTTAATGCTGAAAAGGGCAATATTAGCGGCCTCTTTGAAATCCTTCTGCACAATAACCAAATCCCAAAAAAAGGTGACCCCGGCAGCACAACCAACAAACCCCGTCATCCTGAAATAGCTTGAGCGCAGCGAAACCCTGAATTAGCCTTTAGCCCTGAGCGCAGTCGAATGGGAAAACAAAGTGGAGCCGAACGGATCTGCTTAACTGCACTGTAGGGGGTTCTTCTTTTTCGTCTCAGTCCGCAGATCAGCGTCCCGGTCTCTTTTTTTATGCATGCCGCATTATTAGCTCAAAATAAAGACTAGAGAGGAATCTTCTTGACAAAAGGGGCCGAATAAGCTAGTATTCCTATAGGCATTCCTGACAAACATCTGGAGGAGAAGTTTCTTTTGTAATTTAACAGTAAGGCAAATGAGATTTGTCTCTGGTTATCTGTCTATTGTTGTCTTAAAGGGGAAATAAAATGAAAAAAGTCACAAAAATCAATAACTTCGTGTCAACCCTGCTTATTCTTGTAATATCCATCGCATCAATCGGTTTTGCTGCGCCGATGGGCACTGCCTTTACGTACCAGGGCCGGTTAAATGATAACGGCAATCCCGCCGATGGGCTGTATGACCTTCAGTTCAAGCTGTATGATCAAATCGGCGGGAACAATCAATTTGGAAACTCTTTGATAAAAGACGAAGTCGATGTGATCGATGGTTACTTTACTGTCAACCTTGACTTTGTAAACGATCCGAACGTCTTTGACGGCGATGCCCGTTGGCTTCAGATCGGTGTTCGGCCGGGCGCCAGCACAGGGGCTTTCACAACACTAACTCCACGACAGGAGGTGACGCCCACGCCATATGCAATGCATACACGCGGGATATTTGTCGACGATAACGGCAACGTAGGCATTGGGACTACAAATCCTTTGCTAAAACTTCATATAGCTGGAGCAGATATGGCTTCGGTACTCGTGCATGAAACCACCAATAATGTTGCAGGACAACTGATGGCAGATACAGGTACTGTCTCGCTTAGTTCTGCCTTCGATCATCCAATCCGATTTATGATCAATGATACAATGAAAGTAATAATAGAACCCAGCGGCAACGTAGGCATTGGAACAGCAAGTCCTGCCGCTAAGCTTGATGTTGTTGGAACTGTAAATGCCACAGCCTTTACCGGTGACGGCAGCGCTCTTACAAATCTTCCTGTGACAGTTGAAACGGACCCCACAGTTCTTACAAGTGTAAAGGACGGAGTATCATGGTCCGAGCTATCAGATATACCCGCAGATATTGCCGATGGCGATGATATTGGCGGCGCAGACGCAGACTGGACCATCAACGGCAATAACATGTATACTGATGCTGCTATAACCGGCAACGTAGGTATCGGAACCACCAATCCCATGGCGAAATTAAGTGTTGGAGGTGGTAGCCCAGCCGGTGCAGGCGTATATGGCACCGGAAATACCTATGGCGTATATGGTTCCAGCACAAACTACGGCCTCTATGGATTCGGAGACATAGGAGTGGCCGGCCAGGGCAGCACATGGGGGGTTTCCGGTGTAGACACAAGCACCAGCTCTTATGGTCGTCTCGGATATGATACCCATGGTGTGTATAGCTTCGGAACCACCTACGGTGTGCATAGCACGACAAATAACCCCAGCGGATACGCCGGCTATTTTATCGGAGGTCAAAATTATTTTCAGGGCAGCGTCGGCATCGGAATCACAACCCCGAAAAACAAATTGGACGTCGTAGGCGCTGTAGCAATAGGAGCAACATATTCAGGGATATGGACGGCACCTGCCAATGGAATGATAATAGAGGGAAACGTTGGCATCGGCACGACCGATCCTGCCGCAAAGCTTACTGTCGATGGAGCTATTCTAAGGCAAGGCAGTACGATGTACGGAACTGTTGCTGTAACCCATATCAACCTCGGAACAGGTAGTAGAACCGGAGCAATTGGGGAGAATTATGCATACGCCACCGTTACCGGAGGCTACGACAACAGGGCCGCTGAAGATTACACCACCGTTAGTGGTGGATATAACAATGACGCCACCGGCTACAGCGCTACCGTTGGCGGCGGAATCGACAACATCGCCAGCGGCGGTTTCGGCACCATCGCCGGCGGCAGCAACAACACCACTGGCAGTTCCAGCACCGTTGCAGGCGGCTTTAGCAATCACGCCACTGGCGACAACGCCACTGTTAGCGGGGGTTCTACAAACTCCGCCAGCGGATCCCACGCAACTATTGCTGGCGGCTCCGGCAACGCCGCCCCCGGAGATTACACCTTTGCCGCAGGACATCGTGCCAAAGCTAACCACCAGGGCACATTTGTCTGGGCTGATGATGCAACCACTAGTGAATTTGCCTCGACCGGTGATAACCAGTTCCTGATAAGAGCCGCCGGAGGTGTAGGAATCAATACAACCACTACGTTCGGCATAGATCTCGTTGTCAATGGTTCTGCAGCAAAGCCCGGAGGCGGGTCATGGTCTATATACAGCGACCGTCGCCTAAAGAAAAATATCCAACCCATGACAGGAACACTTGACCGCATGCTCCGGCTTAAAGGCGTCACTTTCGAGTATAGTAAACCCGAACATTTCAGTTATGTTCAGGGCCAACAGATCGGTATGATCGCACAGGATATTGAAAAAGTCTTTCCCGACTGGATTAGTGAACACGGCCAATACAAAGCCGTTACATTCAGCGGTTTCGAGGCATTGACCGTCGAATCATTGAGAGAATTGCGCCAGGAAAAAGATGCTGAGATCGCAGAACTCAAAAATGAAAATATAAAGATCAAAAAACAACTCGCCCAGATGCAGCAGGTTTTAACTCAGTTAGCGGCTCAGCAGAAAGGAGCTATATAATGAAAAAGATAATCGTTTTGTTAGTATTGACGGTAGCAGGGAATTAATTAAAGGAATTAATTAAAGGAACCGGGATTCTTTATGGTAAAATGGGGGCCTTGGGAATAATTAAAGGGGTCCTGCCTGTCCCGTACTTACATGGTTAGTGCGGGGGTACCTTTTTCCATTAAATTTATCCAGCACCAATTAGTCTACTGGCGTAAATTGGTGCTGGGCTTTTCTTTGCGTCTCTCCTGCCTGCCTCCACCACTAATCACAATTCACGAATCACTAGTCACTATTAAATCTACAACACTCACCATAATTATCAAGAACAAAATCCACCCCCGGCCAACGGCCGATCAAAATCATCTTTTATCTTTCCTTAGCGCCTTAGCGCCTTGGCGCCTTTGCGGCCAATAATTCATGCCTCACTTTACGTCCAGATTGCTCTGCAATAAACCAATATTGTCTATTCATGCTGTATCCGCTTCACATTCGTGCAGATTAGTGGTTAAAATCGTTTTTCTCTGTGAATCTCTGTGGACTCTGTGAATGAAAATAACCTTTTAATCCAGCGTAGCTGGAAGTTTAGATCATTAGATATTGGAGACGCAATTAAAGAGACGCAATTAAAGGAACCGGGAATCATTATGATAAGATAGGCAATTTACAAAAGCTTTTCCTCACTACCTCTTAAACCAGCCCGGCCAATGGCCGGACTCCACCGACTAAAGACTAAAAACCA
>SDBV01001950.1_pt1 | contig 30903 bp, 57 predicted proteins | sample 2277081 | NCBI WGS metagenome assembly SDBV01 (sample SAMN10402039, study PRJNA504765) | marine sediment metagenome | isolation source: marine sediment core GS10_PC15, 223 cmbsf | place: Arctic Ocean: Southern Knipovich Ridge | collected 2010 | reverse complement strand
CTCATTTACTTACCCTCCTTATTTACTGCCACAGCGAGGGCACTTTTGTGCATCTAGGTTAGTGGTTGGGTATTCTACTTCCCAAACAAAACCACATATAGCGCATCTATATTTCTCATTCATCTACTTACCCCCCGCTAGTTTCTTGAGTTCTTGCCAGCACATACGACAAGCTCTCTTCGCATAAGTATTTTCACCCTTACTATAGTGAGGACAGTTTTCATCTCCCCATTCCACCACCTGCTCCAGTATCTTATCTTCGGCTTTGCGGGCTACCATTCTTAGAATAGTAGGGTGTCCGTGAGGTTGAGACATATAGGCAACCACATCTTTTATTTCCTCATCATCTAGTATCTTCATTTGATTTCTCCCCCAGCGGGCAATTGTCTTTAGAGCATATCTTCTCACTAAGCTGGCAGTAAACTGTTCCCCGAACTTCTATTTTATATTTGCAGTTCATTTAATACCCTCCAATGCCTATACAGCTTATTACGCTCTTCTACTGCTATTTTTAAAGCATCAAGCCATAGTTCATTGACTATCTTTTCTAATAATAAGTCGCCTGATTTCATTTCTTAACCTTCCTTATCAATTTAATTAGAGGGCAAGGTGGCTTTGCCCAATCGCTCACCCTTACTACCTGCTGTGGATAGTAGCTGTTGGCATTGTCTTTTTCTGCTTCCTCGTAAGCTGGGCAATGGTCTTGTATGGGGCATAGTTCACATTTTATCATTGCTACCCCCTGCACCCATCGCATATTCTCTGCTTGCCATAGTTCAGGTATTCGACAAGCTTGGAGCATCTACCACAGATAGGTAACCCACAAGCAAAGCATTCAAATCTAGCTTGCTTCCGTTTGTCATCATTTATCGCAACCCCACCACCCAATCCACCCACTTGCCAACCTGCTGGAGCAGAACACCCATCATTAACGACATTACAGACAACCATTTCTTTCATTTTAACCTCTCCCTATTCCAGACTCGCCAGGCTCTTAGTGCTAACCGATACCTGCGGTCTGTTTCAAATTGATACTTACGGGGATACCTCATTTACCATCCGCTTTAGCTTTGTGTATTTCCCTATGGCAATCTGGGCAAAGCCACACTATCAACAGTGGTTGAGTATAATCTGGATGGTGTATGTGGGCTTGTTCTTCCCCACACAAAGCACACGGTTCTTTGCTTACCACTCCATTTCTTACCATTCTTTTCGCATACCACCTTGCCAAGTATTTAATCCTTAACTTTGGGTCTCGGCTATATTCTCTCTGCTGTCGTGCCTTTCTTTCTTTAACCTCTGGCTTCTGTTCATATTCCTTGAAGTAACCACCGTCCTTGAGTTGCTTGTAAAACTGCTTGTTATACTCCCTTCTCTCTGGTGTGCGGTTATAGAGTTTTCCTTCTTCCCTATGGCACTCTTTACACCTTGATTGGTAGCCATCTCTCCCATGTCTGTAAAATTCAGCTACTGGTTTCACCTGTTTGCACTTACCACATTGCTTTGTTGCCATAACCTACCTCCTGCCTTATAGTATATCATAAGGCGGAAGGGTTGTCAACTTTGGCTAGGGCTTGTCTTGCATTGGGTGGCACAAAATTCCCCCACTCATCTTGGTATTCTATCCAGTCCTTCAAAGCCTCATAAAGTAGTGGGGCTGCACTAATCAAGTGGGCGTTGGCTTCTTGATTTATAGTGGCTATATGGTATGCCGTATCCTTGCCCGTATCGGCATAAATCTCATATTTCCCCTTGCCCTTATTGAATTTTGCTTTCCATTCCCCTTTAGTATATTCCATTATCTTATACCTCCTTTTTAACTTCTTCAAGGTCTCTGGCGCTGTATATCTTGCCGACTCCTATGCTGATATGATACCTGTCTACTGCATCCTTTTCTACCCTAAACATCTGTCTCAACCTCCTTTACTTGATACTATACTGATACCCCTTTGACTAGGCTGGGATTGTTTTATTTTACCTTCTTGCTTTAATGGGTTCGTTGACTGCTATCCAATCATCGGGGTCTGGTAAAGGATCAACACCTACGCTTTGAACGTAGGCTAAATCCCTGAGCTTCTTTTCACAAATCCCTCGTGCTATATCCCAAGCTTCTGGCCTTGTCTCAGCTTGAATGGTGAACTTCACTGTTACGTCCCACTTTTTCAAGTTATCACTCCTTCACCCCAGCCCAGTTAGAGAGGTATCAGTTATTTATTCTACTCTGAGGGTATCTCATCCTCATTTCGTTTGTTAAGGTGCTTTAATAGAATCTTACCTACCCCGCCTTGCCAGTGCTTCGGCAATATCTTCGTCTTAGAAACTCATCTATTGCTTGCTGTTTTATTTCCTCATAAGAGAATTCGCTCAGTTCACATACATTCCAAATCTCGTAGAAGTGATAGAGGTAATCCGCAATCTCCTGCATATCTTTTATCTCCTCTGCTGTGAACCCTTGGGGAATTAACTTCATCTTTTCACCTCACTAATTATTATTTAGCAAGGCGAGGCGGGTAAAACTCTATTCAATTATTAAAGAACTACATACACTATACACCCACTCAATATACCTGTCAATACCCACCAAGTCCAAAGGCAGTTAAAGGCGGTTGCTTATAGTTAATAGTAAGAGTATATACCCCTAAAGTCCCCCCTACCTTATTGTTCCTTTAGTTTACTCTGTTATTTGATACTATCTTAAAATACTTTGACAAGCCAATAATATCTTGATAAGATAAGGTAGACAAGGATATGATTTGACAAGTTAAGATTTATGTGTTATAATCAAGGGGTGGGGTAGAAGAGAAGAGAGCTGGTGGATTTAAATAAGACACCAGCGACCAGTGATTATAGCCTTGTTAAAGGGGATGGTATGTTTAAAAAGAAAAAGGACTATCGGACTAACTGGACTAGTCAATACCAGGATACGCTTGATAAACTAAAGAATGGTCCGGTAAAGATAATAAAGCTTGCTAGAGAGGGTAGGCCAGGTTATTAGACATATCCTATTAGTTGTGGTATAATGGTAGTAATGTATATAGGAACTTTAAAGAAGTGTTCTATCTGTAAGGAGCACTTGCCTCATATATCTTTTTATAAGAACCGCTGTAATGCTGATGGGTATGAATACTTCTGTAAGGTTTGTAATTCCCTGAAAACGAAAAGGTACCAGCAAGCCAACCGTTTGAGTGTGATAGCTATAGCAAGGAAGTGGCGAGAGGGTAACCCCCAACTTGTCCACAGAGCCACAAGGGGTTGGCAAGAGCGCAACAAGAAGATTCACTTAGAACGCCTACGTGCTCGTGTGATGGCAAATTATCATTACCCCCTTGCACGGATATGTAGCATTGATGATTGTAATGAGGTAGGGGAGAGGCATCATCCCAATTATTCTAAGCCCAAAGAAATAGAGTGGCTTTGTTTAAAGCATCACAGGGAATTCCACCGTCAACCTATTGTGGTTTAAAAGGTAAGAGGTACTATATATGGTAGAAACAGTTGGAAAGCAGTTGCCACCCCCACAGCTTACACCATGGCAACCTGGTGAGTCAGGAAATCCAAAGGGCCGGCCTCCAAATACATCATCTATAACATACTGGTACAAGAAGCTCTTAGCTGAGGGTAACAATGCTGAGGAGATAGCCACTAAGGTACTTGAGATGGCCAAGGAGGGCAAGTTAGACCACACCAAGGAGATAACCGACAGGACTGATGGCAAGGTTATACAGACAACAGACCATACATTTGACGGGGAAGGTTTATCTGCTGTATTATTAAAGTTAAGAGGTTATCAGCCACCCCGATTGGAAGAAGGCAAGGAGATAGAATGAGAAAATATAACTGTACTTACCGTGCAAAGATGGGTATTGTGCCACCGGTATCTAGATCAGCCAATCTCACGGATGCGGATATATCCTTCCCTGGTCTTTTTGTTAAAAATGTGTCCTTCAGGGTACTTCCTCGTGGCTTTCTTGCTCATCTTCTTTGGAGATTTATGAGTATCTTTGTTGAGGTAGAATGGGTTGAGATGCCAATGGAGGAGATATAAATGACAGCAGAAGAGAAGTTAAGGGAACTACGCGAGAGGGAAAATAAGGAAGGTATAACACAGATGGACAAAGATGGAAGTATTGCTATCCATGCTTCCTCTAGTGGTGGTATCTACATAGCGGCCGAGCACATAGACCTAATAGCCAATCTTGTAGTTGAGAGGTTGAAGGGGGATGAAGATGTATAGACCTGAAGGATGGGATAAAACACTTAGGGAAATACTGGATAGTTTTAATGTAACTTATATGAATAGTGAGGAATGTAAGCTCATTGAAGCAGGCGCCGATGCTATGCTGGAGGGGTTGAAGAGGGAAAAGGGTGCGTATGTCTGTAGTATTGATGCTGATACAATCAAGATTCTAAAAGGCGATGCAACTAAAGGGGGGTATCTAGTCTTTATACCGGAGGAGGAATGAATGAATACTGAATTATTACTTGGTGGTGTCATTGGTGTCTTTATTGGGTGTATCCTCATAATGGTTGTTTACCCTCCTATTCTGAGATGGTTAGAACGGAGGAGTGATGTATAGACTTATGGAGTTATTATTAGATGAAGATGTTCCCATCAATCTTTCCCGGACAAGGTATGTTGTATTGTCGTGTCAAGGGGTTAACGAAGGCAAGCAGCTATTAGTCTACCTGTGTCCCTTATCGGAGGGGGAATAATGTTACTTATTGATGTGGGGCCAGAAGGAATAGTAGCCAAAGCCCAGTTAAAGAAGGTGGTAGAGTGGCTGGATGGTTTGTGTCCCGATAGGAGTGTCCATGAGCCAGATTTGCAAAGGAAGCATTGTGAAGGTTGCTGGCAATCCCTACGTAAAGAGGTTGAATGACCCTAAAGATTAGAACGCAAGAAGACATAAGGCACGATATTGATGTAGTATTGTCTCAATTAGGGCATAAGTTATCACCGGAACAAGCAGCTATTGTTTATTGTAGAGCTCGCGAAGTCCTGGGTGGTGGTGGAGAGCGTGCCGGTAAGTCTTATGTAGCTTCTGATTATCTAAATGTAAGGTTCTGGGAAGGTGACTTATACTGGATAACGGGCAAGGATTACGACAGGTGTCACAGTGAGTTTGAATATACTGCTCAGGCTATGATTAGGATGTCAGCAGTTAGGGCGGAGAATATCAGTGTCCCTAAGAATGGGCAATGGTCTATGAAGCTAGAGACTGGCTGCGTTATCAAGACTTGGTCATTAAAAGACTGGTTAAAGGTAGGTAGTGAAGCACCTGATGGCATAGTTATCTGTGAGGTGGCTCAGATTACACTACAGGAGTACAGAAGGCTATGTGACAGAACGGCAGAGAAGAGGGGTTGGGTTTGTGGTACGGGGACGTTTGAGGGTTCATTGGGTTGGTATCCTGAGACTTGGAAACTCTATCAGTTAGCTGACCAGAGGGGGCAGTCCTTCTCATTACCTAGTTGGAGTAATCGGGTTGTATACCCTGGGGGGTTTGAAGATGATGAAATACGAAGGCTTAAAGCCAACTATTCTGATGACTATTTCAATGAGAGGTTTGCTGGCATTCCTTCTCCCCCTCATGGTCTTGTTTTTCCTGAGTTTAGATATCTTACCCATGTCAAAGAACTGGGAGTCAGTGATTCTCCTGTCTACTTGTGGATTGACCCTGGCTACGCTGGTGCTTATGCCGTTGAAGTCATCCAAGTAGTCGATGATACCATCTGTATTGTAGATGAGGTATATGAACAGGGTTTAGTAACTGAGCAGATTATCGATATCTGCATGACTAAGCCTTGGTGGGACAAGATAACAGGCGGTGTGGTGGACATAGCAGCCAGACAACACCAGGCAATGCCTGCCGTTGCAGAGGTATGGGAATCTAAGACTAAGTTACACTTACAATCAAATGTAGTAGCTGAAGACGCTGGCAGGGAGAGACTACACACGTTTCTAACAGTCAATCCAATAGACCACCAGCCAAGACTCTTAATAGACCCCAAATGCATAGGTGTGTTATCCGAGTTTGGAGTATGCCCCAACCCTTTCAGTAACGAAGCAGAGCCTTACAAGTGGAAAGAGGACAGGGTGGGCAAGGTAATAGGTTCTAGCCCTGATGACAAGAACAATCACGGCATTAAAGCGTTGATATACGGGTTGGTTAATCAGTATGGTTATGTAAACAGGAATACAGGAAAGATGAGAAGTAAGCGGTCAATACACTTTGGTAGAGGGGTATCTATATTGCAGGAGGCAAGATGACTAAAGAAGAAGAGATAACGGAAGCCAGAATCAATCGCAGGATATTAAGGGCTATCCTGGTTTCTACGCTTGTCCTGCTTTTGTATGGGTTGCTAAGGGTGATACCGCTAAGATTCAGGCTTGCCTGGGCTCGGAGGGTTTTAGGTGAATAGGGTAACAACGTTCAGTGTATCAGAAGGGGTAATGGTATATGCCGTAATGTGCGGGATAGAAGGATTAGACTGGGTAATTTTAACTGATACTTATGGACAATATTATTTGAATTAACAAGCAGTAGTGGCGGAATAGGAGAAGATATGAAATGCCCTGAGTGTAGCTATACTATGGATTATGTAGTTCTAGGGAAGAGGGGCACTGTTTGGATTTGCGATAGATGCGGAAGAATGGAGAATGATGGCACGGCATATCTTGATTGTCCGATACTGACCGCTTCTACTAAGATAAATACCTAGCTAGATTAGGAGGGGATATGGATAGTTTTCAAATAATCCCCGTAAGGTGTGATTGTTGTGGGGAGATGGTATATAGCTTCTCTGGTAAAGAAGAATGGTTCGGTAAATATCTAAAACCTGATGAAGAGAAGATATGCCGTAACTGTATCAAGGGAAGAGAGGGCTATGCCGAAGAGTTCAAGGAAAAGATTGGTATAGCATTGAGTGATGTTGATTTCTAAATCCCTGGCTACTGCTAAATAAGGAGAAGATATGGAGCTTCTGTGGATATTTATTGGCACGATTATATTTATGCAGTTTATTTTCTGGATGGTCTCTTGGGATTTGAGGTGTCATCCCCAAAAGAGAAAGTGGCCATATAATAGTGTTTTGTATCATACGGTTCGTGATATACAAAGAGAGATGCCCAAACTAAACCTTGGCGACATCTATAGGGATTTTAAAAAGCTAGAAAGGAAGTACCCAAGGTTGGTTAAGTCTAGGAAGGAGTAATATGCCTGCTAATATAATAACAATCAATGGGGTTTCTGAGTTCTATGTCGGAGACTCAAAGATGCCTGATTTCCTGAAATGGTTAAAGGAGAATGGATTCCCTGAGAACAAAGAAGCAAAAGTCTTACTAGATGAGATAAAGGGGGTATAATGAATAAATATAAGCAAGTTAATCATTACTGGGAGTTAGTTCATAATCACGAAGGGCGCCTATTGACTAGACGAGAAGCTATCAAGCAAGAGGTTGAGAAATAGAAACTATCCACTATATCCCTAATGGGAGTGGTGGGTTCAGTCCTATACTCAGAGACCCCAAGACCGCTCCTTCAGTGGATGAGGTAGTAGAGAATATTATGAGGATTAGAAAAAATGGATGATTACCCGACATTAGTAAAGGCTAAAGAGAAATTAGAAGGTGACCTCCGTCAAAGGATGGACGATGATATTCACGTCAGGGACTTAATGAGGTATATTCTAAGAGATGACCTGAAGTTGCCCTTAAGCGGTATTATCAATGTTACCCTGAATAGACCCGCTGTTTTCTATGCCAATATCTTTTCCGCCCTAAACAGTGCTCACGAGCAGATAATAGTTGAAAGCGATATAAATGACTTCGACACTCACTTTATAGAGGATTTCAGGAAGGCTGGGTTCAATGCTGCCAATGCCAGGTTGAGAAAACAGGGGCGGTTTAAGATAGAACCCTTCATTGACGAGCAGTCCTGTATAAGGGGGGCGAGCGTGGCTTTAGTCTTGTTCCAGATGGTGGATGGTGTCATAAGACCCGATATTAGGATGTGGGATAGGAGATATGTTTCCTACGAGATGGGGGAAGACGGACTAAAATGGGCTGGTATAAACGAGAAAAGAAGTATGGACTTAATCGCTTCCCAATATCCCAAAGAGGTTGCCCATTTTGGCATAGATGTCTCAAAGAAAAATGCTATGGTTTTGGATGTGTGGCACAGGGACGGGAATGAGGTTTGGATAGGCGGTAAGAAGATACTAGAGCAATGGCACATACCCTCCGAGAAGAGGAGTTTCGGTTTTACTCCTGTAGTTATTGAGACGGTAACATTGGGTTCAATGCTATCTGACGAGGAAAGCCTAGCAAGGAGAGGGGAATCCATTTTCTTTCTTATCAGAGATATTATACCCGAATTTAACAGACTAGCAAGTGTCGTAGCTACGCAGACACAGACCAGGATTAAACCACCTATCCAGTCGCCTTCTCAGAGTAAGACAGATGAACCGCCTACTTACTCAGATGTAATGGATATGGGGGCAAGTTCCTCTGCTGGCCCCGAAGGATTTACTCAGGTCTTGGAGACTGGTGATGCAAATAAAGCTGCCGGCATTTTATTTACCATGATAGAAGCCGCCTTAGAAGAGGGCAGTTTAACATCCTCTGACCTGGGTGTTCCTGGTTCTCCCCCGCAATCGGGCGTTTCCCTTCTTATCAGGCAAGAAGGTCGAGACAGGGTGTTTCTTCCCAGATTAGAGGTTAAGGCTAATATGAAACTCGGTATCGGGGATATGTTTACCGAACAAGTGAAGCAGATTGGAGGTACGGTAAATCTTGATAACAGGGATTTTAGTACCAGCAAATTGGAGGGTCAATATCAGGTTAGGCATGATTATACTGTAAAGTCAAAATCTGTAGACGCTGCCTTGGCTACGCTGGTTGCTGCCTATGGTGACCTTATTCCCACAAAGGCAAAGAGGGAAATACTGGGCAGAGAAGACCCCGAGGGAGATGAAGACCAACTGAACTGGGAATTGGTAGGGCTGAAATACCCAATCGTTCAAATGAGAAGGGATGTAATCAGCCTATTGAAACTTGATGAAGAAGAAGAGGCAAAGTTGGTAACGGACAGTGCTGAGGTTGAATTAGAAAGACTGTTGTCTGGAGAAGCGGAAGAAAGAAAACCTGAAGAAAAGCAGGAACCCAAGCAGGTTTTAAGTCTTTTTGGTGGACAAAGCGGTGGAGCACAGCAACCCACGGAGGGAATTTAGATGGCTCATATATTTAGAAAGTTCACATGGGAAGGCTTTCACGAACTGGATGTGGTAAAGGCGATAAACGAAATTGGTTATTCCAAGACCGAAATCAGGCGACTCTTTAAGAATAATGCTATTAAGATATGGGACACCAAGATAACAGAAGACCGGAACCATTTTGTTTCGTATAAGAGGGTAGCGAAGCCCCTTGAGTTGGTTGAGTCTGGCGATGTTTTTATAGTCGGTAAATTTAGAAGTTTAACCATTTGCGCAATCCCATTTAGGTTTTACGAAAAGATATACTATAATTTACGGTTATTCAAAGAACAATTGCAAGATAGATTGGAGGGCATAAATGGTTGATAAGAAACCAGCATTAGAAGACTTCGACAAGAGAATGGAGGATATTCGTAAGAGGCATCGCCTTCCCCCTAATCCCCTTGAAAGATTAAGAAAGAGTGTCAGGAACAAACTATTAGGAAGAAGGAATATATAGGATTAAATGGTAAGTAGACCTACGCTACAACCAGAGTTGGGAGTTTCCCCTGATATAAGGAAAAAGAGGAGGCTACCCGAAATTCCCCCTATTGAGGAAACCCCTCCACCCTCTGCGGTTGTATCTCCTAAGCTGATTGGGGATACCTTCTCGCTAATAAGTCGTCTTTATCCCAGTTTCCCAGGGTTAAAGCGGGCGGAACTGCCAGTTAAATTAGATGACCTCCGTACATTTGCGGGGGAAGACCCCGAAGGTTTCCTATTTGACCTCAACACCAAGGCTAACCCAGAAGAAAGAGACTCTGTATTAAGGGCTTTAGGCGTAGGCGAGGAAGAGATTGTTTCCTTACAGGGTTTTGGGGAACAACAAAGATTAACCAATCTAGCAATAACTGTTTTCCCCGAACTTGAGTCCCTTGAAGATTTTTCCAAACTTGTAGAGACTGATACCAATTCTTTCCTAAAAACAATGCAAACAGGCGGGGAGACTCCTGAGAAAAGACAGCTTCTCCAAACTATGGGTTTTGAACCAGAAGAAATAGAAGGTATTCTGGGTAATGAACGAATAGTAGTTGAATTAGATGGAATTCGGCAACAAGTTACAAGAACCTCCGATAACAGTCTTTATGATGAATTTGGTAATTGGGTAGGGTTTTACAATTGGTCTGACGGAACAGTTTTTAACCCCTATAAAGCAGAGGGTTTGGGCGAGAAGGCTCGTGCCTCTTTCGTAACTGGCATAGGCGATATTTTAAGTGTGAGTAGTGGCGTAGCTCTAAGATTCGGATATGAAGACGCTGCCAGTCAATTATCGGAAACAGCCAGCCAGTTACAGAGAAATGCTGTCCCCACCACAAGCGCCGATTTTGAAGTTAGCGATTTGTTAAACCCTGAATTTTATGCCACGAAGATAACAAGGACTATTCCCTTCGCACTTTCTCTTGCACCTTTGGCAGTGGGTGGTTATTATGCGGGTGCGGGCCTGGCTGCTGTCGCAGGACTAGGGGCAATCTGGACAGCGATAGTCGGGGGTGGTATTAGCGCATTATTAACCCGCCCGTTGGAAAGCGCATTGGAAGCTGGGGGGTCTTATAATGATGCCATCGCTAGGGGAAAGACTGAAAAAGAAGCTCAGGAAGAATTTGACGAAGTTTTCAGGAATAATATGACACTGGTTGGTGCTGACGCCTTTGAAATAGCTGTCGCCCTTGCGCCTACCCCTTCGTGGGTTCCGAAAGCTCTTGTTAAAGGTGGATTGGCGAGAACTGTCCGAATAGGTGGTAAGGTTATAATTGTCGGGCTTTCAGAAGGCGGGGAAGAAGTCTATCAAGATTTAATACAAAGACACGCTAGGGGAGAGGAGTTTCAATTAGACCCCATTTCCAAAGAAGTGTTCGCTATCGGTTTCGTTATGGGTGCTGGTATGGGATTGGGTGGTGATGTTATTTCAGGGATTGTAAATACCAGCAAAGACGGAATGTCTGCCCAACAAAGAAGGGAATTTGATGAAACTATAAACAGATTTAAAGAAGAGGGAATTAACCAAAGTGAGTCAGAACTCCGAGCCCTAGATGAATTTATGAAAACCCCAGAAGGGGATAAAATTGTCAACGAAGCTATTGATGAAAACAAACCTGAATTAGTAGAACCCGAAGAAATCCCTACAATAGAACCAACAGAGGGCGTCACACCCGTTACAGAGCCTGTGGTAACACCTGAAGTTCCTGTTGTGGAGCCAACCCCGTCCGTTGTTGAAGCGCTACCTGTGGAGGGTGCGACTAAGCGTGTCTTTGACAGGATACAGATAGAACCTGCCGAACCCAATGTTGTACAAAAGGCCAAGAAAGGATACAATACCTTTCAGGTTCAGATGGTGGATGACCTTTACAATCTCAAGAAGACAAGGGATGTTCTTAGAAAGGGTGGGGTTGAATTTTCTATTGAGGAAGACCCCTATGTAGCAGCTAGATTATTAAAAGGCATAACTGGCAAAGTCAATACATTCCTAGAACAGGGGACATTCGGTAAGAAGTTCTGGAAGACTGAGAAGGGGGAAGCTGTCCCTAATTATACAGGTGAATCACTGGAGAGTATTTTAAGGGAAGTTAGAAAACCTACTGATTGGCAGGACTTTTCTACTTATATGGTTGCCCGCAGAACGGTTGAGTTAAATTCCCGTGATATAGAAACTGGTATAAATATAGATGATGCTAACAATGCCATAACAGACTTGGAATCAAGGCATAAGAACTTCCCCGATTTATCTAAGAGACTAAATAAGTATCAGGACTCACTCTTGGTTTATTCTCAAGAGATGGGGTTGATAAGTTCTGAATTATTGGGTAAGTTGCGCAAGAACGCTGACTATGTTCCTTTTTATCGGGTTTTTAACGAACTTCAGTCTCGTGGTTTTATGGGTAAGAAGATGGCTGATATAGCTAATCCCATCAAAAGGATTAAGGGTTCTGAGAGAGAGATAATTAATCCATTAGAGAGTATAGTTAAAAATACCTATGTAATGATAAGTGCTGCTGACAGGAATAATGTTGGCATAATGCTAGCTAATTTGGTAGACCAGAACCCCGAATTGGTTGATGTATTTGAAAGGGTTCCAACTCCCATTACGAAAGTGGCACAAACATCAGCCAAAGAACTGGGTGTTGAAATAGAAGGAATGACCGAAGCGGATATGGAACAAGTAGTGGATATATTCCGCCCTTCGTTCTTTGTGCCAGGCAATGAAGTTACAGTCTTAATTGATGGCAAGAAGCAGTTTTACAAAGTAGATAAGGATTTGAGAGATGCCCTCCTTAATCTAACCAGAGAAGATATAGGAATGATGGGTAAGATTCTTTCTGCTCCAGCCAAGTGGTTGAGGGCTGGTGCTATCTTAAGCCCTGACTTTATGGCAAGAAATCCTGCTCGTGACCAGTTGAGCGCATTTAGTTTTTCAAATTATGGTTTCTTGCCAGGGTTTGATTTTCTGAAAGGCGTTGCGAGTATATTAACTCAAACTGGTGTGGCTGCAAGGGTGGGGATAACTGCTGATGCATCTTACCAGTTATTCAGGCAATCAGGGGCAGAACACGCAATGATGGTTTCAATGGATAGGGAGTATCTCCAGAAATCATTCAAGGAAATCACTGAAGGGAAAAGGTTTACGAGTTACATCAAACACCCCGTTGAGTTGCTTAGGCTAGGTAGCGAATTCGGCGAAAGAGCTACTAGGTTAGGTGAGTTCAAAAAGGGTATTGCTAGGGGGGTAACCCCAACGGAGGCTGGATTGGCAGCCAGAGAGGTTACGTTAGATTTTGCGAAGGCTGGAGCAACCGCTCACGCACTCAATAGATATATCCCATTTTTTAATGCCAATATACGTGGTTGGGATAAAATGATTATCTCTTTCAAGGAACACCCCACAAGAACAGCAGCAAAAGTATTTATGGGAATAACCCTCCCTTCCATAATACTTTATCTTGTGAATCGTGATGACCCAAGATGGGATGAAATACCTCAATGGCAGAAAGACTTATTCTGGATTGTAATGACAGAGGATAACATTTTCAGAATCCCCAAGCCTTTTGAGCTTGGTATTCTTTTTGGCTCAATCCCAGAAAGGTTCTTGGAATATCTAGACAAGAGAGACCCCGAATTGCTAAAGGGTGTTTTATTGAGTGCTGCCGAAACTGGTAGCCCTGGATTTATTCCTCAAGCTCTATTACCCATTATCGAGAATTTAACTAACTTTAATTTCTTTAAGGGGCGTGAGATAGTCCCCAAAAGCAGGCAGAGCCTACCCCCTGAATTACAATACACTCGTTATACAACGACTGTGTCCAAGGAAGTGGGCGAGTTAATCAATTACTCCCCCGCTAAGATAGACAATCTGATAAACGCTTGGACTGGCGGATTAGGTAGGTATGCAACTAATATACTTGATGCCATCTTGGAAGGAACTGGGATAGTCCCCACGATTCCTGAACCCTCGCCTACATTGGCAGATGTGCCCGTTCTCAAGGCTTTTATTGTCCGAGACCCATTTGGGGCACAGAATGAGAGTGTTAATAAGTTCTATGAGAAGATGGAGGATTATCAGAAAAACGAGAACGCCTTAAAGCAATTTCTCAAAACTGGCGATATAATCAAGTTTAACGAACTAAAAGAAAAGCATCCCGAATTACTCTTCTTCTACGACCTTGAGAATGATGTGGCTTATTCGGCTTCAGCTAGGTATTTGAGAAAGGTCGCAAGGGACTTGTCTGAATTAAGAAAAAGGCAGGATGAAGTATTTAAGCATAAGGCTATGACTTCCGAAGAAAAGCGAATAAAGATAGATGAGATAGATAGGCTTAAAGTCGGTGTGGCAAAACGGGCATTAGATTTGTTTCCCGCAGAAGGCCCGATTGTTTTAGAAAAGCAACTCTTTGATGCCAGTAATCAGTTGGGTGATATTCTTAATGATGTTCCTCTTCTGGCGAGAGAGAAGCCCGATATATATAATATGTTGGACTTGAGTAATAGCTATAAGGAAACACTAAAAGGGATAACGCTTGCTGACTTAGAGGGGAAGAAGATACCATCGACTGTTCCTGCTTGGTACGATAAGGAGGAGAGTCTAGATACTCACGACTCATTCCCTAGTGTGGATTTAATAAAGATAAACAATGACCCTAAGAAAGGGTTTACTTTTGAGGACTATATATCTCAATGGCAGGAACGCCAGCTAATTACCGACCCCGAAGAATTAAAGGAATTTGATAAAAGGTTCAAGAATGCTCATCAGGGGAATTTAACACCCGGACAAATATCCGCCTTAAGGGATTACTATAGTTTAAGCGATGATGAACAAGAACTATTCCTAGACGGGCACCCTGAATTAAGGGAAGACCCTAGAGATGAGTGGTTGAAAGATAATCCTGAAGACAATGCGAGGCTAGCCATTTGGGGGCAGGCTAATATTTTAACGCAAGATGCTTATGATTTCGCCCAACGAATGATTAAAGACCTCAAACTACCACTGAAAGCGTTACCCGAATTTACTCTCCCCCCAAAGGGAAGCGTAGAGTCGCACTTCAAGTATCTTGAAACCATTAAAGAACTTAGTGCCAGTAGTGCCGAAGTCCGCCTTATCCTAGCCAATGATGATGCCTATAGAGAGTGGCGTGGATTGGACGAGATTGATGTGCCAACCTCTGTACTGGAGTTGCAAATAAAGAATCGTGAACTTGATGATAGATTTGAGGCATTAGAAACAGATGAGGAGCGGGATACTTTCAGGGAAGTTGAGACTGAATGGGTGGATGATCAAAGGCGAATTGTAGCTCTGAGAAAGGGTGCTTCCGATAAAATAGTAAATTCTTGGCTTGATAGAGGGAAACTAATAGACGAGTTTAGCTCAAATAGTTCACGAGCGCAAGTTTGGTTACTTGACAACCAAGAGACTTATCAGTGGGCGATAGACAACGGACTTCTTGAGGATAGAATTGAGGAACTTAAAGAAAGAGAGCCTATACTCAGGATAAACATTCAATTAGAAGGTTTGGAAGAAGACTCTGACGAATTTATTAGACTTAATTATCGCAAGGATGCCCTGCAGATTGATTTCCCGATGGTGGATACTTATGTGGAATGGTATACAGATAGCCTTCTAAGGCGACCAGATGCACTAGGGGAGGGCTTACCCTTCTATGAGGACGATTGGTACTTAATGGAACATCCTGAGTTTTACAAAGCTATGTTGGGAGCAGGGATTTTCACTACTCGCAGGGATTTTAGACTAGTTCCGATGAAAGATGGCAAGCCTGATAGGGTTGTTGGTGCGAAGTATATTGAATATCTAGGCATTAAGAATAACCAAGCGAAGAGAGGCCAACTCAGATTAGACAACTCAGACTTAGATGAATGGGGTGTCTCAGTGGGTATATGGACTACTACAATGTCTGAAAAGCGTAGAAGGCAAGCACAGACGCCCACAGAGAGATTTGAGGAAGATGTGGCTGAAGCAGAAAGGGTGAGAAGGGAATTATTAGGGGAATAAATGGATAAGAAGGTATTGAATAAAATAGAAAGGAAGATAGATGAAGTAATCAAAGAACATCATGGTGAGGTAAGGGTTCTTATCAAAAATGGTCATGTCTATAGAACTATAAAAACATTTGATGAATTAGAGACAAAGGTTGTAGCTTGACAAATATCAAAACCTGTGGTATAATAGTTAGTTAGACTAGTTCTTTAACAAATTGAATAGCTTATTGGTGGCGGAATAGGTAGACGCTACGTGGGTAGGCGCTGAGGGGCAGAGACTCCTACACCGTCTGGACGCTAGAGCACGTATAAAGGTTGGTCAAAGTCTCCTAGTCATCCAACTAATCGTGTTATGCGCTGAGAAATATCCAGGAACAGACTATCTAGGGTGCAAATCCCTAGCTAATAAGCAATATTCTTAAATATTTACCCTAACAGAAAGACTGAGAAGGGATACAATTAAGTATCCCTTTTTTATTGTCAAAAAATAAACAGGAGGAAACAATATGGCGGACGGAACTGTAAAACCAGAGGGTGAAGTTAGTACCCCAACGGAGAAGCAGGAAACTCCAACGGAGAAAACCTACTCTCAGACAGACATTGAAAAGATTAGGAGTGATGCTGCCGCTGAGGTAGGCAGGGCAACAAAGGCTGCTGAAACCGCAGCCGCACAGGCTAAGAAGGCAAGCGAGAGAACTAATAAATACATAGAACAGTCAAGGGTTGCCGAACTTGAAGCTAAAAGGGATGAGCCTGATGCCCTGAGTGTAATCCGAACAAGACACGCAAGAGAAGAGTTAGAAGACGAACTCGCTACTAAGAATACTGAACTGGAAACAGTAAATCAAACTATGGAAACAATGAAGGCGGAGACACAGCAAAACACGAAGGAGCTGTACGCCCGTGAGATTGCTACCCGACTTCAAGTTGATGTAGAGGACTTACTTCTCACGGATGGTTCAAAAGAAGCGATGGAAAAGTTAGCTCTTAAACTAACAAAAACAGAAGAACCCAAACCAGTCTTGCGTGTTGACCAGGGTGGAGGTGTGGGGAGTGCAAGCGGCAGGAAACCCACTGTGGAAGAACTAAAGGCATCAGACCCACTTGAAACACAGAAGAAAGTTGACGCAGGGGAGTGGAAACTTTAATGGGGTTACTAATATTTGAAGACCAGATATTCGGAAATAAGCAGAAAGCCTTGAAAGAGGGGGAGAAACTAACTATTCGTAGGCAGCACTGTGGTAATGGTGCGGGTGTGGGATGTAATAGTGTATTAGCGTTGCAAATCGCAACCGACTTAAATCATCAGAGCCAATCTGAATACTATGTAGTTAGGGACTGTATCTGGTTAAGTGGTGAACCACATTTAATGTACGATAAAAAGTGTTGGTTCGGTAACTTTGTTAGGTGTCCCGTCTGTGGACGAAGGGGTAAGTTGCCAATAGATAAACCATTAAATTGGGAGTTAATAGAACAGCCAAAGGAGGTTTTCAATGCCGTATAAAGTAACAAGAAAACAGGGTAACACTTCAGAAAGTCAAGCCTCGGGGCTTGGTAAGGTAAAAAGGGAACTGGGTGGTTCTACTCACGGAGAGGTGGTTTCAGGGAAAATCGGTGAGGTGGAGCAAGAGCCCATAATTGAGGTGGAATCACTAACGGAACAGGCAGAAAAGCAAAGAGGTGCATACGTGAGTTTGCTCCAAGGGGTTCTTATACCTCACAGATTGGGAAAACTAACAACTAAGGAAGAGAATCAGGAACGCCTCTTTTCGAAACTGGACAGGTTATCTCTGGCTGAACTGATGAGGTTTGTACCATCAAAGGTAAAGGTTGGTGAGGTTGACTTACAATCAATACCAACCAATGTAAGGGCTGAAATCAATATGCGATATAAAGAAATAAGCCCGTAATAAGGAGGAACAATGGCAAAGACAGCAACAGAATTTATTGATATATCCTCAGCGGATATATACCAAGAGGAAGTATGGTCACAAAAGGTGACTATTGCCCGAATGAAGAAACTAGTTTGGGCAAACAGTGTAGACAGGACTTATGAGGCTGAGTTAAGACGGGGTGAAATACTCCGTATTGGCACAATCACGCATCCGACTGCTACCGCAAAGGCAGAGAATACTGCCTTGACTTACGAAACAGTGTCAGAAAGCGAGAAGCAGATTACCATCAACACCTTCTACTACACGGCAATCGCCATTGAGGACGTTCTTGTTCCGCAGGTCAGTATTGACCTGTTTGACAAATACATCCCTGGGTTGGGGTATGGTCTTGGCTTACAAGAAGACTCTGACATTTCGAAACTAATTGATGACCCAATATTTGACTCTGGCCACGTTGTGGGAACACTGGGAACTGGTTTAACACACACCAACCTTTTGAGGGCTGACCAGTATCTTAACGATGCCGATGTGCCTGACGATGACAGGGTTATAATTATCTCTCCTGCTGAGAGAGCCAACCTGTTAGAGCTTGACCAATTCGTTCACAAGGACTACTCGGAACTCAGAAACGGACTGGTCGGTAGTTGGTTGCAGTACCCCATTCTTATCAGCACTAACTGTAATGGTACGAATGAAGCGGGTCACGATGGCGTGATGATGCACAGGGACGGCATTGCCCATATAGCACAGATAAAGCCAGTGGTTAAGGGTTTCTGGGACATAGACTACATGGCTGCTAAGATGGCTGCTCTTACTACCTATGGTACGACTGGTCGAAGAACAGACCATGGCGTATGGTTAAAAGGAGCCTAGCTTTACATAATGATAGCAACTAAACTAGCATATCTAGCGGGGCTAATAGACGGAGAAGGTACTATAGGGTTATACCTTAAAAACAAACGGAAGGATTTTTCACTTAGAGTCTCCGTTTATGGTACTGAAGAAGTTCTGATGGATTGGTTACTTCTCAATATAGGTGGGTCTGTGAACAGAGTTGGGAGGAGAAGAAATCCGAACTACAAACAGGAGTATAGTTGGTACGTTTCCTCTAGTAATGCTTGCGAATTGCTAAAAATGGTATTGCCATATCTAGTAATAAAATTGGCAAAGGCTAGACTTGTTATTGAAGCGTGGGAAAACAGATGTCCTACGCCAAGAGGTGAACGGCTTAGTGGCGTCTCTCCTGAGATAATACAAATGAGAAAAGACTACATTGAGCGGTTCAAAACGATTACTAAAATAAAAAGCCATTAAGGAGGTATGCGATGGCTGAAGCTGAACATACGATATTAATTCCATCAAGACAGGAGTTGTTGAAGGCAAGGGGAAACCTTGGGCTAGGGTATCAGTTCTTGGAACGTAGTACGATGGATATGTACCATGTCAAGTACGACTTTGACGGGGACGTAACCGCAGGTGGCACAGCCCCAGGTAAGTTTGAGGTAGCGACCAATAACTCGGGGACTCTAATCATATTGGCAGACCAAGTGAATGGCGTTGGGAGACTTGACACCATAGGTTCAACTACCAACAACTATGTAAACTTGTCGTTACCAGAACTCAACATCCAACCACAACTAAGCCCTGTGATAGCCGTGAGGTTAGCAGCGGTAAGTGTCGCAGACTGCAAGATAGAGGTGGGTTTTAACGATTTAACCACCGATACTGGGTCTGTTAATAACCTGGCAACACAGACATTTACTGCCAATGATTTTGCGGTATGGGTGTGGGACACCAACGATGCTGGAAATCCGAATGCCTGGCAGGGCGTGAGTGCCATAGACGGCACCATATCAACTACGGGAAAGTTTGAACCATCAGGGTTGCCTGCCACGTATCCCAGTGCTGGTACTTTCCAGACACTGATTGTGGCTCTCTTTGCTGATTCTGATACCCAACATGCTAAGTACATTCTATTGGATGCTAATGGGTATAAAGTAGCTGGTGCTGAGAGTCCTTGGACAGATGCGGCAATCACTTACAACGACCAACTTGTTCCGTGGGTTGGTATAACCACTAGAACTACTGCCAACAAACAGGTTGACATAGACTTCATTGAGGTATGGCAGCGCAGGACTGTGACATAAGGAGGGGTTATGGCGGAAATAAGTAAGGGTACTATGCGATTGGCAAAGAAGTGTAGGTCGGGGAGTGCTAGGATCCAAGAGTCATACACCGAGCATGGTGTTGTGCCAATGTCACTTGCGTTATCTCACGATAAGACTCTGGGGAGGTTTCTGGCAAGTGCAAGAGAGGACTTAGGGATGAAACCTATAATTGAAGGTAAATCGGGGGTAAGGAATGAGTGCTGACAGAATTTTAAGTTGGTACATAGAAAACCCCAAGAATACAGGGAGTGAGGGCATGACCTACGCCTTGGATAGAAGCTATGCCTTGCCTGGGATAGTCAGAATCCACGCTGGGATTGTACCCGAAAATGATGACCTTGAGATAGACATAAAGGATGATGGGTCGTCAATCTTTACCAATCTACCTGCACTAGATAAGGGAGAGAGTTCCACAGAAGAGGATGACTTCAATATTGGGTTATCCCTAATGGAGCAATTCTCTTTAGTTACTCTTGAGATACCGCAGAGTGGTGGGGCAAAGCAGATTTCGGTGACCCTAGAACTTCAACATGAGTTCTCAGAACCGAAGGATGATGAACTGGATTAAGTCATTCAAGGCTTGGACTATAACTAAGTCGGAAAAAAGGAGGTAAATATGGCTTTTAGATTAAATAAGGGTGTTGCTTCTGTAACACGAGAAACAAGTGATGTCGGCTTTATAGCCGCAAGGGGTACACGAGATGGTGCGTTGTTTACTGCTGACTGGGTTGACGGACTTATTATGGAGGGCAGGGTATTTGGTGTCAATAATGGCACACTGACTTCTCCCGCTACCTTCAGTGGTGCAATGGCTAATAATGAGGCTGAGATTGTGATTGATATACCAGATGGGACAATAGGGATTCCTCTAAGTATAGAATTTACTCTTTCAACTGGTACTACAGGGCTTTCAGAGATGGTTGCTATAGCATCTAGTACGTTGGGAGAAACTTCATCGGGGGCTTCTCTAACCGTCTACAACATGAGGATGGATGCACCGTTCTCTACTCAGGCGACTGCTACTGGTTCAGTAACTACTGGAGGTAACACCTCACCCTATTCTGGGAACTATATAGAGTTCTTTAGAGATGGTTATGGTACTGACCCCAGCGTTACTGGAACTCCGCCACCTGTCTACAGGTGGTCGGCAAAGAAGAGTGGGTTTTTCCCCATAATTGTTGATGGGGGTTCTATTATGGTTTTTGCTGGTGAGGCTGCCTCTACTGGATTTATCACTGTTACCTGGGCAGAGTTACCAGAAGGCTACATTAAATAAATTGAGCCTTTGGGGGCGGGCTTAAAATGCCCCCAATAAAGATATAGGAGTAAAAGATGTCTGATTTAAGAATAAGACGACAGGTAAGTGCCGTTACCCGTGGTACGGATGACGACAAATGGATGAACTTACGAGGAACAAGGGATGGGGCAATGATTTCAGCCGATTGGCTGACAGCAATGGCACTAGAGGGTAGGTGTTTTGGGGTTAATAGTGGTACGGATACACAGGCGGTTACTCATAATCCTGTCTACGCTGCCACTGAACCCGATATGCTAATCACCGTTCCTTCAAATACGACCATCATTCCAGTAATGATTCAGGTTAATCTTGAAGACACTAGCACCGCAGCGGTACTAGATATAATGGCTGTTGCGACATCGGTTTACGATGCAACGACCACTGATACCGACCTGACCATCTATAATATGCGGATGGATGCGCCCAACACCTCTCTTTGTCAGGCGGTGGCAACGGTTACTAGCACAAGCGCCGCTACCCCATTATCAGGGAACTATATAGAGTTCTGGAGGGGGGCTGCTGGTTTTGCGGAAGATGCCTTTGGTGGTAACGCCACACCTACCAACGAACTCGTAACCAGAACAGCATGGAATATCAAGGATAGTTTAGTTCCACCTGTGATTGTGGGTCAAGGTGCTTTGTACATCTATATTAGTGGAACAAAAGGGATTGGTTTCATCACAGCAATCTGGGTCGAAGTACCGAGTACGAGTATTCAATAAATATAGGGAGGTCATAATGGCTGATTTAAGAATAAAATCGGGCACTAGTTCGGTAGACCGTGGTGTTAGTGATGCTACGATGGTAGATGTGCGAGGTACTAGAGATGGTGCGATGTTCACCGCTCCTTGGTTGACTGCATTAGCTCTTGAGGGTAGGTGCTTTGGTATCAATACGGGAACAGGGACTGCCCCTGATGCGCTTGGCACTACATACGATGCGACTAAACCTGATGCTTACATCACTGTACCATCGGGTACTACCATAATCCCTGTGCTCATTGAGGTAACATTTGAAGATGTTGATACCTCTGGCACTAATATAATTGACTGTATGGCGGTACTCTCTGCAGTTGCCGATACAGCGACCACATCTACGGCTGTCGTCATCTACAATATGCGCACTGATGCCCCAATAGCATCTAATTGCAGTGCTGTAGCCGTAGTTACAGGTAACGGCACTACCCCCCTAACAGGGAATTTCCTTGAGTTTTGGCGTGGTACGGCGGGTTATGTTGAGGATGCCAATGCGAGTAGCACTGCTCCTACAAGTGAGCTTAATTCCAAAACTGTTTGGGATGTAAGGAGTGCTACTGTACCACCCGTAATTGTGGGAACGGGCTCATTATCCGTTTATACTGGAAAGCCTGGTGCAGGTGTTACAGGTTGGATAACAGTAATCTGGGCTGAAATACCCAGCACAAGTATAGTCTAAAGATATAGGAGGAAAACATGAGTGATGTAAGAGTAGTAAGAGAAGTAAGTTCTGTATCCAGGGGAACCAGTGATGGAGACCTTATGGCATTACGGGGTACAAGGGATGGGGCTGTATTTACCGCTGACTGGTATTTAGCTGCTGCACTAGAGGGGAGAGCTTTTGGGGTTAATACTGGAACAGGGACCTCCCCTGACACAATGACCACAACTACCCTGACAGTGGCAAAACCCGACTTAGCGATAACCGTTCCCGTGGGTACGACTATAATCCCTGTTTTAATAGAGTATTCCATTGAGGATACCGATGGGGCAGGGGTGCTGGATGTACTGGCTATGGCTTCATCTGCGGCTACACAGGTTTTAAGCGGTGGAGATGCCCTGACTATTCATAATATGAGAACAGACAAGCCAAATAGTTCCCTTTGTTCGGCTGCTGCTGTGTTAGCTGGTTCGGGAGTAACTCCCTACACAGGAAACTTTATAGAGTTCTTCAGAGGATACGCTGGGGATGTTACAGACCAGCACGGTAGTTCTACGGCTCAAACCGTAGCCACTGCTTCAAGATTTAGCTGGACTGCTGCTGACACAATGGTTCCACCCATTCTAACTGGTGTAAGCCAATTATGTGTGTATTGTACTGGGCCAGGTGCATTAAAGGGTTGGATTACAGCTATATGGGTTGAAATGCCATCTAATTCAATAGTCTAAGGTTTTTTTGGGGGGGTAACTCCCCCCCCTCGCATTCCACAGGGAGAGAGGGAATGAATGTAGACAAGTATCCAGGCTTGAGGGAAGTCTTGCTTCAGGGGAAGGCTTCGGACATCAAACTTACTGACCCCCCACGAAAAGTCAAGCCATTAAGCCACGTAATGCTACGTGGCAATATGCGTGAGTATGTCATCAGTAAGGTCAAAAAACCCCTAATGAAAGCCATCGTTTCTTTGGCTAACAGAGTACCAGAACCCACGCGGGATAACTGCCTCAATCCAAACTGTTTTCTTTTATTTGATATAGAAGACAAGTTCTTTGGGCTTGAGGATAATTCTGGTAGAAAGGCACTCTTCAGGGCTATCTTCAGGATATTCATTGCGGAGTATGAACACGACCCCTACTATCGTGCTCGTATTAACTGGTTCTTTGAAGAGATTGTGGAATTAACTATGAATGGTAAGTGGGCGCCTAGAGGAATGGGGCGCCCTATTCAATGTTGGAAGGAAGAAAAACCCTTTGGTTTTTATAAGGGAAGAGATTTTAAGAAACTAATCACAGGGAGGGAGTAATGGCAGATATAAGAGGGATATTTAAAAGTGTCTGGAGGAACCTAAGAGCGACTAATGCGGGCATCTTGTTAGTCACTGGCAAGACCGTGAATTCAAAAACTACAGTAGCCTTGGCGGCAACTACCGACTATGCTGCTGAGGATGTTCTATCTAATTCTGCATCTGCTGGCTTGGCGTGGCGTTTCAGGAATGTAGTTGAACGTGAAGGGGGAAGTGGCGAAATTGTTAATGCAAGCGTGAAGTGGGTTACCACGGCTTTATCACCCAGGATAACGCTTTATTTATATGAAGCTGCACCAACCAGTCAGTTAAATGATAACGCTGCTAATACGGCTCTTTTAGCAGCAGACATAACTAATTACATAGGTAAGATAGAATTTATGTCATTAAGTGATTTGGGCGGTGTTTCAGAGGCAAGTGTTTCACCAAGCACGGTTGGGGGACTTTCTATAACGTTTGTACTAGAGTCGGGTAGAGACATATACGGTATTGCGGTGCTGAATGATGCTGTTACGGGTGAGTCGGCGGGTGCTAACATGACTATAACGTTATCAGTCAGGCAAATGTAATGAGTATGGCAACAAGGTATCCCAAGAGTTTGTGGTCTCATAATCCTATCCCTGGGGGATGTGTGCTTTATCTCCCCCTTTGGTCACCAGGATTAAATGGTAGTGCCTTTAAGTCAGTAGACCCTTACGGTCATACCTGTACTGTTACTGGTGCTTTACTAAAGGCTGATGGGAGACTCTTTGATGGTCTTGGCGATAAGATAGCCCTTCCCTTAAATACATTTACTTCTTTAACAACTGGCACAATCATCTTTTGGGCTAAGGCAGCAGCAATAGGTGATGCGTTTTCCTTTGCTAAGGGGACTAGCGATTATATTACCATTAGTGCTCAGACTACTGCCCGTGTTCAAATAGACTTAATAGTAGCTAGTTCTAGAAAGTTTTTGATACGAACTCCTGGATTTCCCCAAGATGCTTGGACGCATATCGCTTGGTCAAAAACTGGCTCTACTCATCTAGTCTACAGTAATGGAGTTTCACAAACAATTACTTGGGTTAGTGAAGTTGATAAGTCAGCTTATTTCAACTCAATTCCGACTAATAATACGCTACAAGTTGGTAGCACTCTCAACATATTGGGTAAATGGTCTGGTAGGATGGGTGAGTTCTGGTTATATGACCGAGCTTTGTCTGCCGATGAGGTCTTGTATAACTATAATAATTCTTATCCAAGGAGGTTTGTATGAGTTTAAGAAGACTGCAACTAGACCTGGCAGTTCAAGAACAGGATGGGAAACTCCCTTCGGCTCCTGAAGGACAATGGACTGGTTTACTTAATCATATCAAGGCTTTCAAGAAAGCCTCCGTTAAAATCAATAGGGGTTTAGTTAATGAGGAAGATACCATTGGGGCAACTTTTCACACTTGCCATCACGATGAAGGCAAACAGTGTGACACCAAGATAGAAATATAGGAGGTGAGTATGTTTGTATGTGTGAAGTGTGGCAAGGAAGCTACTGAGGGTAGTATGAAGCATCCATATTGTAAAGAATGTTTTGAGCGGGTCTGGAAGAATGATAATATTGCCTTCGGAAACTGGCTGGAACTCTGCCATACAGGAGTAGAGCTATGAAAATGTGGATAGATAATACACTAACAATTCTTATTTCAATCATCATACTATTAGTTATCGGTTACGGGTTTGGTTATATTGGGGAGTCTATAATGAATATAAACAGCGATAGCATAACGGAGGCGAGATAATGCCCGTAAAGATAAGAAAGGTGGATGGTTTTAGGGTTTCAACCCCAGGTGGTGTAAAGGCAAAGCGCACCACAAGGAAGAAGGCAGAGGCACAGAAGAGACTATTGAACGCCGTTGAACATGGATTTAAGCCGACAGGGAAACCTGCCAAGAAGAGAAAGTAATGCCAATCTACGAATATAAGTGCCTTCAAGGTCATAAATTTGAATTGGATTTTAAGATGGGTAGGGCATTCAAGCTCTTAAAATGCCCTGAATGCAGGCAGATGGCTAAGAGGATTTTTTCGTCTTTTAGTTTTAGCTTTAAGGGTGGTGTGTGATGGTTGTAAAGTATGCCAATAGAACCTATGCTGAATTGCAGAACTTAATTGAGCAGATGATTCAGGACACCGGCAATTCCACATACGATACTACCGAGTTGGGTTACTGGATTGAAGAGGCACTAAAGGAGCTTGCTACATATAAGTCCCATATAGTTCCCGTGGTATTTCAAGTGGAATCCAGATTTGGAGATGATGCGACTGGTACTGCAAGCAAACTAACTGATACAGCTAAGAGTCAGTTCGTAGCTGGGGACACTGAAAAGGTTATACATAACACTATTCAGGATACATGGGCTGTGGTTGAAGCTCGGGACAGCGCCTCGGTATTGTCTTTAAGTGCTGACATTATGAGTTCTGGGGAGCGGTACGAGATTTATAATGAGAAATGCTGGAATAAGAGGCAAATCTACATAGGTGATGTAACCGACTATCTATGGATAGATTCAGTAGAATATCCCATTGGTCAAAAAAGGAACTGGGAAATCTACGGTGATGTCCTTGAGATAGGGGTTAATTATGTTGCAGATAGCGATTCCACCCTATCTACTTTATCAAGGGTAGATGTCTTAGTAAGATTTAACAAACCCCACAGGTTAAACCAACTAACCGACTGGTCGGGGGAAACAAGCGCCAACGGGACTAAGGGCGATACTACGATAGCCATAGACGGTATGGGGGATACTGAGATAATAGAACGAGGGGACGAGTTTTATATTCAGTATCATAGGGCACTTTATACCATAATGGCTGACGTAACAACCAGTGGGAATGGAGCTACGATTACCTTCTTCCCTGGATTAGAAGCCGCCTCTACGGATAATGATGACATAGAGTTTATTAAGTCTACTTTGCACCCCCAAGATGAAGATGTGTTTGCTCAACTGGTAGCTGCTAGAGCAGTACTGAGTGACTCCATACGCCACATAGGGGGCATCTCAGTAGCAGGGGCAGGAACTTGGTTTGACTATCAATCCTGGGCGAGGGATAAACTTGCCGAGGTTTTAAGTAAGTTAAATAAGAATGTAATGAGAAGTAAGAAAGTGTATTCAAGGGGTGGGAGTTTCGGAGGGTTTCTTGGAAGATGAGAACGCTATCGGCTACTCTTCTATCTAACCAGAAATCAGTCGGCGTAGACACTACTCGTCAGAATCCTATATGGAAGATTGTTCTTACCAGAGCAGGGCAATCTACTAAGACCTATACCAACACTCGTATGATAGCAATACGGGGTCATATAGAAGAAGAATACAATCAAGTAGCCACTGTTCTTTTAGATAACTCTGATAACGCCCTAACATCTATAAACTTTGAGATGTATAAAGGCGTTATTTCTTACGGATATAATGACCCCACTCAGGGGGATGAGTATTCAGCCTGCGCCCCTCTGTATGTAACTGGGCAGAGATTATACTCTGCCCAGGGTGTTTTAGTATGCCAACTATCCCTGGTCGGCATCCCCAACCTCTTGGCTCTTGATTTAGCTGAATCAGAATTAACCTTAACCGATGGAGATGTTAGGACTGTCAAGACTTTACTCACTGCCATAGCCAGCGCAAGTTTAGTACCTTACTCTAATTACACAAACTATACCGTAAACTATGATAGCGAAGATAATGTAATTGATTCCTTCAAACCTAAGGAATCTTTCCGTGTAGGGATAAACGCCAGCCGACTGAGCAAGATTAAAGAACTCTTTGCTTGGACGGGAAACAAGATGAGGGTTGAAGCAGACGGACAAATCTACACCTTCAATCCCGTAACCACAGGGACTACCTATGACTACGAATATAGATTGGCGGTAAGCACTTACCACACATTTTTTAATAAAGAACTCAGGAATAGGTTTGTCAACCCCAATAAAGAGGTGGTAGCTTCGCATCCTTCCCATAGCCCCCAGTATTCCTCTAGTGCTACGAGTGCTACTAGCTTTGCCCTTTTCCCACAAACCCATACGACTTATCTTAGGTTGGGTTCTGATTCCGAAGCATCTAACATTGCCTCTGCTATTAAAGAACGCTATGAACTAGACTCAGAGGTTGGTTCGGTCAAAGTCCCTATGAATGCAGGACAAGAGGTATTTGACTTTATCAATGTAACCGACTCACGTCAAGGTGACTCAAGAAAGGGTAATGTCCGATATATCAGAAGGGATGTTGAAATCCCCCAGAGACGGGGCAGATTATTATGGGATATGGAAATCAAGTTCGGCAAGACCATCCTTCAACCACTGAGCCTATCTCCGTTAGTTGGCTTAACTGAAAAGAGGGCGACTGGAGAACCTGCCCAAACCCAAGTATCAATCAATGCTCTCATAGATGCTTATAATGGACTCAATGCGGATTTAATCTCAACGATAGAGAAGCTAAACGAAGTGATTGGTTTTGTTAATACCCAGGTAGATGATGGTTATTTCAGGAAATTAACTGTCACGGAAGATTTAACCATTCCCTTTGGGAGTTGATATGGCTTGGAAAGACGAAGCAGCACTACCATTTACACCAGTCATTTTATATTTCAGCCCGATTTTAATAGAGTCTGGTAATTCCGTAGTCTATTTAATAGACCGAAGCACAAATTTCTACAAATATAACCTAACCACTCAAGTCTATACCCAACTAACTAGCCCTGCTGACTCCCATAATTTATACAGGTCATTAGCTCCGAATTCCGATGCAACTAAGTTAGCTTGTCCGACAGCGGATAGAACTAAAGTTGCTGTTTATACTATTTCTTCTAATGATTGGGTTGAATCAAGTGTAGCCCCAACAATTACTGGTTCGGCTGGTTCTATTAAGTCTCTCGTCTGGGAGAATGACGACCTTATATGGGTTTGGGCTTCGAATGGGCAAAGCGGTCTTGTGGGTAAATGTATCAGATGGGTTCCCTCTACTAATACATGGACTGTATTTTCAGCGTCTACCGGTAATCAGAGCCTCTGGCAGGGCAGGAGTGCTGCTTATAAGACTGATGCCGTGTATGGACTAATGATAGGTGCTGTGGATGGCGGAAGCGATATGCCTCATTGCAAGTATGTTCCGTCTACCGATACATATTCTTTGGTGATGAAGCAGAATTTGAATGGTGGGTATACTTATGACCGAGATAAACTTTGGTATAATGATGCTGGAGGGGGTTCAGGCAACACTTATAGACAGGGCTACTTCCAAATATCAAATGAGAGCTACCACAATAATGTCTTTGTGGAAGACACGAGTCGTGCGATAAACTCATCAAAATTTGGGGTGGCAGATGACCTCACTAAGATAATAATTGATAGTGGTGTATCATCAGAGTTAAGGTCTACTTCATCTGCGAAGGTTACTACACAGGCAGTAACAGCTATTGCCAGTACTACTGCTACTGGGAATGGAACTATAGCAGATACAGGATTATCTTCCATTACCGCACACGGGCACGTTTGGAATACATCAGTTGACCCCGATACAGGGGATAGTAGTGTAGACAATGGGGCTGGTAGTGCGGGGGTATTTACTTCAAGCATAACGGGGCTTTCTCTAGGGCAAACGTATTTCGCTAGAGCTTATATTATCAATACTCAGGGGACATTTTATGGGGCTAATGTTAAATTTATTGCAGGCCAGGGAGGGCAGTTAATCAGTGGTAACCTAGCTGTTGTGCAAACACGTTTACACTATGTTGATGAAGATGGCAAGGAAAGAGGGGCGGAACTCCCCCTGATTTAGGAGGAAGAAGTATGCCAAAATGGACTAAAGATGCAGCAGGCGGATTGGTAAAGGAAAGCCTCTTTGATGCCAAGGGTGATTTAATCACAGCCTCTGCTGATAACACCCCAGCTAAACTTACTGCTGGTTCAAATGGGGAAATCTTAATTCCCAATTCAGATATATCAACAGGTTTGGAGTGGATTTCCTTAGTAACTTATGCAAGCGAGCTCGTTATTCACGAAGACGGGGCTGTTTATATTTAGGAGGTAAAATTGGCTGCACCATTAATAGAAAATGCAATCAGTAGGTTATCTACTACAACTGGGGTGGATATGCAGACTGTCCAGAAGAATACACTTTACACTGTTCCTACAGGAAAGACAGCCTATGTAGTGTTTGTTGTAATTAGAGAACCTTCTGCCACTCTGGCAGGTGGCACTGACTATGATATAGGAACAGGGGCTGCCGCTGATACTTGGAGGCAGACAGTTGACCTATCATCTATGACTACAGCGAGTACGGACTATATGGTTATATCGGGAGCTGATGTTACGAAATACACAGATAATGCCGCCGCTGCGGTCTTTGGAATAAAGCCGATAACGGGTAGTACGGGCGCAGCAACAGCAGTAATTGATGTCTTTGGATTTTTGGCATGAGTAAAGACTTACTACCAGGGATTGCTAACTTCTATATGGAGAAGGATGGCAAAATCACCGTTCCTGATGTGTTGCGCTCCAATAGGTCAATTTGGCATCACGAACATGACCTCTTTGCTACTTCACTTAATCCAGGAGCTTCAGGGGCAACTAGAACTGCCCCAGATTCAAACACAATCGGTGGGTGGCAACTAAATGCTGCTGGTGAAACACTCTACTTTGAAGCCCATATGGAAGTAGAGTGGGATGCAGTTAGTGACTTAATAATAAACGCTTGGTGGGAGGTTAATGTAGATAATACGGGGGGTGCTGGTGGAGATACGGTAGACCTTCAGCTTGTAGTAAGATATAAGGGGGAAGGTGATACAGCTATTAAAACTCAAACGGTAGAAGTAGCCACTACTGTTGGAGCATCAGCTCGGTATAAACAATTCAAGACTTCTTTTACTATAGACTATGATGCTGGCGGTAATGTGATTGATTCATTGGACCTTCTATCCTTTGCCATTAATCTTGAGACAGACACCAGCGAAGTAGACGATATAATTCTTAATCTTATGGAGTTAAGATACGCAACCACGAAACCATCATTGGAGGCATAATGGCAGTAGGAAAATATTTACCAGAAGCTAACCCAGGGCCAACAGAGGATG
>SDBV01001949.1_pt1 | contig 30913 bp, 15 predicted proteins | sample 2277081 | NCBI WGS metagenome assembly SDBV01 (sample SAMN10402039, study PRJNA504765) | marine sediment metagenome | isolation source: marine sediment core GS10_PC15, 223 cmbsf | place: Arctic Ocean: Southern Knipovich Ridge | collected 2010 | reverse complement strand
GCGTATCGGCTGATAGAAGGTATCGAAGGGCACACGACTATGGACATCAACAATCCCGCCGGCTCTTCCGTGGGGCAAAGTGAAATCGTCGCCATGTGGGACAAGGTCAGGGAGGGGGCCACCCAAAACGATTTCAACCACCTTCCCGGTGGCGGCAACGTACTATACATGGACGGTCACGTAGAATGGCTCACCTATCCGAGCAAGTTCCCGATACAGCGGATCCTGGGCACTGGTGATGACTCGGGGACGCACTGGCCCTTCTAGGACCTTTGGCGGAAGAAGTAGTCACAACGTAGCTTGCTCCTGAGAGCAAGGTTCAGAGATAAGAAGCGGGCCGCTGATGAGAGTCAGCGGCCCGCTTTATTGTTCCTGCTCAACGGTCTGTGGACGAGCAGTTCGAAAAATAGTATGCTTTGGTTATAGCCTTGAGAGCCGTCAGTTCTGCGAAGAGTCTGGAGGAGAATGAGATGCGATTACGTACGTTGATGTCCTGCCGACCGTCCAATTACAGCGTGTATTGGTGTGCTCTGATGTTCCTGCTGCTGATGAGCAGTCTTGTGGCCGACGCGGCGGAAAGAACGTCGTTCAATGACGACTGGCGTTTCCACAAAGGGGACATCGCCGGGGCAAAGGAAAGCGATTTCGGCGACTCCGGATGGCGGGAAGTCCGCCTGCCCCATGATTGGGCCATCGAAGGTCCCTTCTCGACGGACTACGATGCACGCACGGGCGGGCTCCCTGTCCACGGTGTCGCCTGGTACCGAAAGCAGTTTTCTATCCCGGAATCTGCACGGGGCAAGAGCGTTATGGTCGAGTTCGACGGCGCGATGGCCAATGCAAGGGTCTGGCTGAACGGCAAAGAAATCGGCGAGCGCCCCTATGGGTATATCAGTTTTACCGTTGACTTGAGCGCCGGCCTCAATTACGGAGAAGAGAAGAATGTCCTGGCGGTTCGCCTCGCCCCTGAAGACTTCTCCTCCCGGTGGTATCCGGGCGCGGGGATCTATCGAAACGTCTGGCTGGAAGTCAGGGGCGCCGTCCATGTTACCCATTGGGGAACCTATATCACGACCCCCAGAGTAAATGAAGAACGAGCCGCCGTCCGCGTCCGCACCGAAGTCGAGAACACGGGAGAGGAAGGCCGGGAGGTTGTTCTTGAAACCGTCATCAGCGATCCGGCGGGCCGTCAGGTTGCGTCCACCGCAATCCCCCTCTCGATTTCGTCCCAGGAACGGAAATGGGTCGACCAAACCCTTATAGTTGAGAACCCCACACGTTGGGACATTGACGATCCACAACTTTATACGGCGGTCAGCCGTATCCGAAAAGAAGCGCGCACGCTGGACTCCTACAAGACGCCCTTTGGCATTCGCACCATCGAGTTTGATGCCAAGCGGGGATTTCTCCTCAACGGGCGTCACCGTAAACTAAACGGCGTCTGCCTGCATCACGACCTCGGTCCCCTCGGCGCCGCGGTCAACCGCCGCGCGACAGAACGCCAACTCGAGATTATGAAGGCTATGGGATGCAACGCTATCCGCACAAGCCACAACCCGCCCTCTCCCGAGCAACTGGAGTTCTGTGACAAGCTGGGCCTGGTTGTGCTCGATGAAGCCTTTGACGTTTGGCTCATTCCCAAAGTCGAAAACGGGTACAATAAGTATTTCGAAGAATGGCACGAACGCGATCTGCGCGACATGATTCGCCGTGACCGCAACCATCCGAGCGTCATCATGTGGAGCATCGGCAATGAAATTCTCGAACAAGGCGCCGAGGATGGTTGGGAAATTGCCGAACGGCTCACGGCCATCTGTCATGAAGAAGATCCCGCACGGCCGGTGACTGCAGGATTCAACAACCCTGGGGGGGCAATCAGCAACGGGCTGGCCGACAAAATTGACATCGTCGGGTACAACTACTGGCCGTCCCGGTATGAGCAGAATCTGCGCGAACACCCCGGCTGGATCATTCTGGGTAGCGAGACCTCTTCTACCGTGAGTTCCCGTGGCGTCTATCATCTGCCTATCGAGAAGTATGCGAAGCACCCCTCCCTGCAGGTTACCAGCTATGACATTATCGGCCCCTCGTGGTCCTATCCGCCCGACGTCGAGTTTCATGTTCAAGACGAGTTGCCGCAAGTTCTGGGAGAGTTCGTCTGGACAGGGTTTGACTACTTGGGCGAACCCACACCGTATGGCCGCCAAAGAGATCCAAAGGGCTACCGGAACCTTGACTGGCCGTCGCGCAGCTCCTACTTCGGCATCGTCGATCTCTGCGGTTTTCCCAAGGACCGTTACTATCTCTACCAGAGCGCCTGGTCGGATGAACCCATGGTGCACATCCTGCCGCACTGGAACTGGGAGGGGAAAGAAGGACAGGAGATCCCGGTCTTCTGCTACACAAATTGCGACGAAGCGGAGCTCTTTCTCAACGGCGAGTCGCTGGGGCGAAAGAGACGTGGGGCGGAACCTGTTCCTCTCCCTCTCGGGGATGGCGATTTTTTTGGGGGCGAATTCCGGGACGGCAGTCAATTCCAGAGCAAGTACCGCCTGATGTGGAAGGTCCCGTACGCGGCGGGCACGCTCAAAGCCGTTGCCTATAAAGACGGAAAACCCGTCTGCGAAAAATCCCAGAATACCGCCGGGCCGCCCGCCCGTATCACCTTAAGCCCAGACAGGGACCACATATTCGCTGACGGTGAAGACCTCTCCTTTGTTACCGTCCGAGTGGAAGATGACAACGGCAATCTCTGCCCCGAAGCCGAGAATCTTGTGCGATTTACGGTCACGGGATATGGTGAAATCGCCGCCGTCGGAAACGGCAACGCCGCTACCGTTGAACCCTTCCAGGCCGACTACCGAAAGGCTTTCAACGGCCTGTGCATGCTTATTGTCCGCTCGAAGGAAGACCAGAACGGCGGGATTCACATTCGTGCCGAATCAGAAGGTCTTCGTGTCGCGGAAATAACAGTGATTACCGAGTAGCTCTGTTCAGCTTTCACTAATTTTCCATAAGGTCTTGACCTGGCGGTAGATAAAGGAGTACAAGACGGTTATACCACACAGTGCTGTAAGCCGCCTCCCACCGGCACCGCAGGGAGGGTATCGGCTGATCAGCGGATCTTTGTCCTTCACGGTTCAGGCTGGGTGAGCCATGGGGGGGGTCGTGCTTTGTCAATCGCGGGCAGGTCCATATGGGAAATCTCGGATTACAGCAAACTACTCCTTCCTGAGACGGCCGGGCAATGTGGGCGTACACCAGAAACGCTTGTTCCGGTAGGGAGAAGGGCACGTTGGAGCTGAAGATCCAGTCACGGCGGACGTTTATCAGGAATGCGGGCGCCGCGGCTGCAGTTGCGGCCCTGGGGCCGCAAACCGGGAACGCAGCCGAGACCAGCGGACGGGCGGAGAGTGCCATGCAGAGAAAGCCGAATTTCCTGTTCGTTCTGATCGATGACATGGGATGGAAAGACCTGGGATGCTACGGCAGCTCCTTCTACGAGACGCCGAACATCGACCGTCTCGCGGCACAAGGCGTGCGGTTCACCAACGCCTACGCCGCCTGTCCCGTCTGTTCGCCCACCCGCGCCAGCATACTGAGCGGCAAATACCCCGCCACTCTTGGCGTCACCGACTGGATCGACTGGGGGTTCGGCATGCATCCCACCCGCGGCGTGCTCATCGATGCGCCCTACATCGACCACTTGCCCCTCAAAGAGAAGAGCCTCGCCGCCACGTTGCGCGACGCCGGCTATGCCACCTGGCACGTGGGTAAATGGCACCTCGGCGGCGAACCCTACTATCCCGATCAACACGGCTTCGACGTCAACGTGGGAGGGTGCCATGTGGGTGAACCGCCCTCAGGGTATTTCAGCCCTTGGGACATCCCCACCCTTCCCGACGGACCCGAGGGAGAATACCTCACCGACCGACTCACGGACGAGGCGATCCGCCTCATCCGCGATAACAAAGAGAAACCCTTCTTCTTGAACCTCTGGTACTACACCGTCCACACCCCTATACAAGCAAAAGAAGCCTATATCGCCAAATACAAGGCCAAAGCCAAGGCCATGGGGCTCGACAAGGTGAAGACCTTCGAAGAGGGCGAATTCTTTCCCTGTGAACACAAGAAAGACATGCACATCAAACGGCGGCTCCTCCAATCCGACCCCGTCTACGCCGCCATGATCCAGAGCCTCGACGAGAACATAGGCCGCGTGCTCCAAGCCATTGAAGAGACCGGACAGGCGGACAACACAATCGTCATTTTCATCTCCGACAACGGCGGCCTCGCCACTGCCGAAGGGTCGCCCACATGCAACGCGCCCCTCGCCGAAGGGAAGGGCTGGATGTACGAAGGAGGCACCCGCGAACCCCTCATCGTGACATGGCCCGGCGTAACCCAGCCCGGCGCCGTATGCGATGTGCCCGTTACGAGTCCTGATTTCTATCCGACCCTCCTCGACATGGCCGGTTTGCCGCCTTTGCCCGAACAACACACCGACGGCGTCAGTTTTGCATCGCTCATCAAAGGCGCTTCCCACCTGGACCGCGAGGCCATCTACTGGCACTACCCTCACTATGGCAACCAAGGAGGGACCCCCGGCTCGTCCATCCGCATGGGGGACTACAAGCTCATCGAGTTCTTCGAAGACGGCCGCCTCGAACTCTACAACCTGCGCGACGACGTCAGCGAGGATCACGACCTGGCAAAACGTGATCCGGACCGCGTCCGAACCATGCAGCGCATGCTTGCCGATTGGCGCACGCGTGTGGGTGCAATAGCTCCGAAACCCAATCCGGACTATAAGCCATTATGATAAACCTCTGTTAAGACGCAGATCCTTTAAAGTCAGGTCAGTGGTGACAAATAGCCAGCTTTCACAAATCACCCGCTGGTCAATAGCTGTACGATTGAGGAAAAATGGTCGGCGGCGATGTGGTGGACAACCGAAGAGGAGACCGAGAGAATGGAAATCAAGTGTCGGCTGAAGCGAGGGTGCGCCAGCTTTTTGCTGTTTGTGTTTTTGTGCACATTTGCAGGACTGGAAGCCGTCGGGGCAGAAGCTGTAAATCAGGGAGAAACCGTATTCTATGTTGCGATGGATGGAAATGACGGGAACCCCGGAACCGCAGGATCATCTTTTGCCACTTTATCCAGGGCGCGTGATGCGGCGCGAAAGCTGCGGCCTGAGCAATCGGGACGGATAATTGTGCTTCCAGGGCGGTATTTTCTCCAGGAACCGCTCGAACTGGACGCAAGAGACTCAGGACTGACTATTGAGGCGGCGCCGGGCGCTGAAGTGGTGCTCTATGGCGGTCGGAAAGTTACGGGCTGGGAGAAGGATGGTCAGAACTTTGTCTCTGTGACCCTGCCGGGTGTGAAAGAACGAACGTGGGATTTTCGGGCCTTCCTGGTCAACGATCGCTTCTGCCAGCGTGCGCGGCTGCCCCGAGAGGGATTCCTTGCGCATCTCAGCGAGTACCGGGACGAGTGGGACGCATCTGGGGAAACAGGCCCCATCGGGCGGCGCGTGGCGGCGATCGAAGAACGCTCCACCATGAAATATGACCCCAAGGATATCGGGCCGTGGTTGGACGTCAAGAACGCGGAGATCCGAATTTATCACATGTGGGATGAATCGCTAGTGGGAGTGTCAGCCAACGATACGCAACGGCACGAGTTGAAATTATCCAATCCCACGCTGTATGCGCCCGGGATGTACAACATGAAGAAATACATCCTCTGGAATGTGCGTGAGGGCATGACCGATCCGGGTCAGTGGTATTTGGATCGCACGGCGGGCAAATTGGTGTATTGGCCCCTGCCGGGTGAGGATATGACCGAAGTGGAATCAATCGCGCCTGTCGCCGAATCAATCATTCGGATTCAAGGCACTGAAGACAACCCGGCCAGAAATATCACGCTCCGGGGGATAAAGCTTTCGGCGACGACCACGCCGCTGGTGACGGGAGGTTTCGCGGCCGGCAACTTTGACGGGGCAGTGTCCCTGGCGTTTGTCGACGATTGTCGGCTCACGGAGTTGGAAATCTTCAACGTAAGCGGTTACGGCATCAAGGCGACAAGGAGCAACTTCCGAGTGGAAGACTGTCACGTCCACCATACCGGCGCCGGCGGAATCTCCTCCAGCGGCGAAGGCGTGGTCATTACCAACAATCACATCCACGATATCGGTCTGATCTATCCCAGCGCTATTGGGATATGGGGCGGCGGCAAGGATGCCATTATCAGCCGCAACGAGGTTCACGACGCGACCTATTCCGGGATCGACTATGGCGGGCAAGGACATCTTATCGAAGACAATTTGATCTATCGGGTGGTGACAGCGCTGCACGATGGCGGCGGAATCCGCGTACCCGGCCGTATCCATATGGAAGATTACTACACTATTCACTCCGGCAGCGAGATAGTCATCCGTCGTAACTTCGTTCGCGACATCGAGGGCAGGGTCCAGGGTGACACAGGGGCCTGGGCTTTTTTCATTGACTCGTACAGTACCAATTGCCTGCTGGAAGGCAATCTCTCCATCAACGTCCCCTGGCCATCTATGAACCACCTGTCCACGGGCCACACGATCCGCAACAATTTCTTCATCGCCAATGTGGATCGCCCTGCCAAGATCCAATGCGCCATGTCATCTAACCACATCTTCGAGAACAACGTCTTCTATGCAACCGGTCTGCTCGCGATAACGAATCCCGATGGATGGGCCGCTGTACGCAACAATGTCCTATTCAGCGAAAGAGGGCAAGTGAACTACCACAAGCTGGAAGAGTATGCCACCGTCGACGTGTATCCGATCGGAGAAGCGGGAGGAAATGTCATCAGTGATCCGATGCTGATCGATTACGAGAAGGGCGTGATCCGACTGGCGCCGGAATCCCCTGCTCATAAGCTGGGTATCAAGCCGATTGATGTCAGTGGGGCGGGTCGGCGTTAAACTGGCAATCTTAATCATAGGAGACAACAATGAAAAGCTTCAGGTATGTTTTGGTGATTGCGTTTGTGTTGTCAGGACTCTTGTCTTGCCAGGCTGCACAGCAGGTGACGTTTTTGGGCTTGGCAAAAAGGGCCAACTTTTTCGTGTCGCCAGAAGGGAATGATTCCTGGTCAGGCCGCATGCCGGAACCCAATGCAAAAGGAAACGATGGGCCATTTGCTACATTGAAAGCTGCGCGTGATGCTGCGCGAGTTCTGAAGGAGAAACCGCGACGGATAATTGTGCTCCAAGGTCGGTATTTTCTTCAGGAGCCGCTCGAGCTGGATGCCAGGGATTCAGGGCTGACGATTGAAGCGGCAACCGGTGCCAAGGTTGTTCTTTACGGAGGTCGCAAAGTTACAGGCTGGAAAAAGGACGGTGATCAATTTTACTCTATCGACATGCCGAATGTGAAAGATGGCACAGTCGATTTTCGGGCACTTATCGTGAACGACTCTTTCCGTCCGCGGGCGCGGCTTCCGCAGAAGGGAACGTTTGATCATCAGAATACCTTTGAACGACGCAATCCGGATGGAACCCGCCGAAGATCTACACCAGAAGAACGAATGATGATGAAATATGATCCGGAGGATATTGGAGAATGGTTAGATGTCAAGAGTGCCGAGATAAGGCTTTATCACATGTGGGACGAATCGCTTGTGGGTGTTGCTTCCAACGATACGCAGGCTCATACATTAACGTTCTCCAGTTCCCCTGGTTCTCCAGCCGGCGCGTTCAACGCAACAAAATACATCGTCTGGAACGTGCGTGAAGGCATGAAAGAGCCGGGGCAGTGGTACCTCGACCGGTCGGAGGGCAAACTCGTCTATTGGCCTTTGCCGGGTGAGCGGGTAAGCGAGATCGAGGCGATTGTCCCTACCCTCGAATCGATTATTCGAGTCCAGGGTACCGAGAACAGACCGGTCCATGACATTACCCTTCGCGGGATCACTCTGTCCGTCACGAATACACCGCTTATAGCCGGCAGTTTTGGGGCAATGAATTTCAAGGGCGCCGTCGCTTTGGATTATGTCGAGGACTGTAATCTGCAGGAATTGGATATCTTCAATGTGAGCGGCTATGCCATTGAGGCATCCGGAAACCAGGTCAGTATTGAAAACTGCCATCTGCACCATACCGGTGCCGGGGGTATCCGCTGTGGCGGAGAGAACTCCTCCATCACTGACAATTACGTTCATGACGTGGGGATTCTGTATCCCAGCTCCATTGGCATTTGGGTATGCGGCACAGATGCTGTCATAAGCCACAACGAGATTCACGATACGCCCTATTCCGGCATTAACTGCGGAAGCCGCTTTGGCAGATTCCGCGGGGCGCAAAGACACTTAATCGAATTCAACTACATCTCCCGGACGATGAAGGAACTGCGCGACGGCGGCTGCATCTATGTGATCGATGGAGACGGTGTGGTAATCCGAGGCAATTTGGCCCGAGACACTAGCGCTGTCTTTGATGACTATGGGGTATGTGCGTACTACCTCGACGAACGCTCCGAAAACTGTCTGGTCGAAGGCAACCTGTCAGTGAACATCAGCTGGCCTTCACACAACCACAAAGCCAAGAGTAATACCATTCGCAATAACGTTTTTATCAACAGGATTGACGACGAGACTCGTCTCGAATTCAATATGTCGTCAGATTATGTGTTCGAGAACAACATAATTTATGCTACCGGCCCTATCATTATCCGGAATCGTGAGGGGATCTCCAAGTTCGTCAACAACGTGTTTCTCAGCGAAAAAGGGCCTGTGATCTGCCACGAGTTGCGGGAATACGAGAGTATCGCGACTTCTACCCTCGAGGCGACGGGTGGCAACGTCTTGAAAGATCCCCTGGTGACCGAGTTCAACAAAGGCGTGGTCCGACTGGCGCCGGAATCGCCCGCCTACAAACTCGGAATTACTCCTATCGATGTTAGTTCGGCCGGTCGACGCTGACCAGGTGCCAGAACTTCCTATAACGGGTGTCGCGAGGAGATCCTCGCTCGGCAGCATAGTGGATCAGGATCCCGCGCTGTCGCCCTCGATTGCTTCATCTTGCAGCACACTGTTCGCATTGAAACGACAAGCTTTTTCTCAAGGAGGTCGGCATGAGATTTCTGGTCACAATATTAGCGTTGAGTTCTATGGTTGTTTCGTGTGCTTTTGTCGGAATAGGCGTCCGCACCGCGACTAACGAGTTTTATGTTGCAGCGGAAGGGGACGATTCGAATCCGGGGACACTGGAAACACCTTTTGCAACATTGACAAGAGCCCGGGACGAAATACGCCGATTGAAAAGGACGGTCGGTTTACCGAAGGGCGGTGTGACGGTGTGGATACGCGGCGGCACATATCCGGTTGAAGACACTTTCACTCTTACGCAAGAAGATTCCGGCAAAAAAGGGTCCCCTGTCGTCTATCGCGCTTACCCGCAGGAGACTGTTCGTTTCAGCGGAGGCGAGAGGCTGAAACAGGAATGGTTCGTACCGGTCAGCGATGAGGGAATTCTTGATCGCATTATCGATCAGGACGCTCATCGCGGGCTGCTAAAAGTAAATCTCAAAGCACGCGGGATTACCGATTACGGTGAACTGAGTCGTCATGGTTATGTGGTCAACGAAGGAAAACTGCCACAAATGGAGCTCTTCATCAATGGAGAGCCTATGCAGCTCGCGCGCTGGCCCAATGACGAAACCGTCACCATGGCAGAAGTCATTGATGCCGGTCCCAGGCACAGAGATGATGATTTCTGGGAACGCGGCGGCACGTTCCGCTATGAATTTGATCGACCGGAATTATGGCAAAAAGCCGACGATATCTGGCTCGCCGGCAGTTTCAGACGATCATGGGAATGGACGTACAAGAAGATTGCGGGAATCGACACGCAGGCAAAAACGATGACGTTCCGCGCCGGTGAGTATTCCGGACTGGATCTTGGCGTGCCGACTGAAGTTCTATTCCATGCCGAGAATCTTCTGGAAGAGATAGACGTGCCCGGTGAGTATTACTTGGATAGAAAGACGGGCATCCTGTATCTCTTGCCCCCTTATTCGTTTGTGAGCGGCAATGCACGTATCGTGGTAACCATGCTCAAGGTGCCGATGGTGGTACTGGAGGAAGTCTCGTATGTGACTTTCAGGGACCTTGTTTTTGCCAATGGCCGAGACACCGCCCTAGAATGCAGGGGGGGCGAGGGCGTTCGCCTGGAGTATTGCGAAATCCGGAGTTTTTCCAACGGCGGAATATCGTTAGCTGGAACCAACCATGGCGTCTATGGCTGTCATGTGCATCACATCGGCGGCGCGGTAATCAGAATCAGAGGCGGCGACACGAAGGCCTTGACACCGGGGAATAATGTTGTGGAGAACAGCCATATTCATCATTTCTCCCATTGGAACAAGGTCTATAACCCGGCAATTTCAATAGGAGGGGTGGGGAACCGGGTGATACATTGTGTGATTCACGACGGCACCCACATGGGACTCCAATTGTCCGGAAATGATCATCTCATTGAGTACAACGATTTTTATCGCGTACCCCAGGAGGTTACGGACATGGCGGCGATCTATGCCGTCCTCGGTCGTCGTCCACATCAAAGGGGAACAGTGATTCGGCGGAATTTCTTCCATCACATAGGGCGTACGGGCAAAAACAAGCAGGCCGGCGTCTATCCCGACAACATGACCTTCGACTGGTTGATCGAGGAGAACGTCTTTTATAAAATCGGCGTGCCGGAAAGCAGCGGATGCTGGGCGATCTTTAACCATGGCGGGTCTTACATCAACACGCGTAACAACATACTTGTCGATTGCACCATTCCCTTTGCCATGGCCTTCCCGCTCAATTCATATTTCGCGAGCAGTATTCCGGGCTATGAGCGGGCCTGGAAGGAATCGTTCGCAGAATATGCCATGGGAAATACACCCCACAGCAGGAAGTATCCAGAATTTCTGCAGCTGTTGGAGGAAGACCGTATCTTTCCGGATACGAACACCTTTCAACGCAACCTCGTTTATAATCCCACTACTCCAAGAGAATTTGAAGGGGCCTACCAAGTCCGGTATGGTCCAGAAGAGCTCCTGCAAGCCAGTGACAACTGGGTCGCCGAGAAAGATCCGGGGTTTGTCGATTTGGAAAAGATGAACTTTGCCTTGCGAGAAGATTCAGCCGTTTTTCGAAGGATCCCCGGCTTTAAGGAAATCCCTTTCCACGAGATCGGACTGTCTGGTGCAATCGGACCGTTTCAAAGACAAAAGATGGATAGCAGAGATCTGTTTGAGAATAAGAATTGAGCGAATGCCCACTGTCCAGTGGGATTGCTATTCACTCGTCTGTAACCAGAACCGAAGTGGTACGAGCAAACATGCTTTCAAAGGGAACTTCCGTGCGGGATCTCTGGAACTAGGTACAAATTATCATCCTCCTCCATCCCCCAGGAAACACTCACCTTTTGTGTGGTATGCGATGAACGCAATATGAAGATAGTTTGTCCCAGTATGCAAATCGGAAACACCTGTCACATTTGGAGGAATCGAACATGAAATCTCTCAAGCATTCTCAGAGGTCGGCAACCATCATTGCTGCATTATTAATCTCCCTATTTGGCCCCGTGGCCGATGCTGCAGGAACAGCCCTCTATGTGTCCACTGAAGGGAATGACTCGTGGTTGGGAGACAGCATTGACAAGCCATTTGCGACACTTGGAAGGGTTCGGGAGCAGATACGCCATCTAAAGAGAGAGGGTGGATTGCCGGAAGGAGGCATAACAGTCTGGATTCGAGGCGGTACCTACACATTTGAAGGACCCTTCAAACTAACGGAAGAAGATTCAGGCAGCAAGAGCGCGCCGATTATTTATCGAGCCCAAATAGATGAAGATGTGTTCTTTAGCGGAGGTCAAAGGCTGAGAAAGGAATGGTTTGTCCCTGTGAGTGATCCGGAGATGTTTGGACGGATCATCGATGAGAAGGCGCGCGAAAAGGTCCTGCAAGCGAATCTTCGGGAGCATGGCATTACGGACTATGGTGAATTGAGTCGTCATGGCTACGCATATACTGAGGGTAAACTTCCGCAAATGGAGCTCTATATCAATGGGGAGCACATGAAGCTTGCCCGCTGGCCTAATGATTCTACTGTCAACATGGCAGAAGTAATCGACGTAGGCCCGATGCGTGCAAACGAAGGCGATTTTACTGGATTGCGTACGGGAGCAGATCCTCCCGATTTCTGGACCCGTGGCGGCAGCTTTCGGTACGGTTTTGACCGGCCTGAATACTGGAGTCAGGCAAACGATATCTGGCTTGCCGGCAGTTTTAACGAATCGTGGGAATGGACATATAAGAAGGTTGCGAGAATTGATGCGAATTCAAAGACAATTACCTTTCGTTCCGGGGAATATTCCGGACTCAAGGCATCAGACAATTCGTTCTTTTATGCGGAGAACCTTCTTGAAGAGATCGATCTGCCCGGCGAGTACTATATTGATCGAAATACGGGAGTCTTGTATATCCTTCCGCCCGAGTCTTTTGGCCAGGGGGATCCTGTTATCATGGTGTCGATGTTGAAGACTCCTATGTTAGTCCTTGACGAAGTCTCGAATGTAACATTCCGCGACATCATATTTACCCTCGGTCGAAACATAGCTATTGACTGCAATGACACAGAGAGCGTTCGTATAGAACACTGCGAGGTTCGCAACTTCTCATTTGGTGGCATTATGCTGAGCGGGAGGAATAACGCAGTCTCCGGTTCTCACTTGCATCACATAGGCGGAACGATCGTCAGGGTGAGAGGTGGAGACCTGATGAAACTGACGCCCGGAAACAATGCAGTGGAAAACTGCCACATTCATGATTTTTCCCATTGGAACAAGGTATACAACCCAGCGATCTCAGTGCGCGGGGTCGGCAATCGCGTTTCACATTGCCTGATTCACAATGGCCCGCACCAGGGGATCAGTACATCAGGCAATGATCACCTTTTCGAGTACAACGAGTTCTTCAGCGTCCCTGACGAGATTTGGGACATGGCGGCCATTTATTCAGTTAGTGGTCGTTCGCCGCATCAGCGGGGAACGGTGGTAAGGCGCAATTTCTTTCACCACATCGGCCTGAGTGGAAGAAACAAAATGGCTGGCGTATATCCTGACGATATGACTATGGGATGGGTGATTGAGGAGAATATCTTTTATAAGATTGGCGTACCTCAAAGCAGAGCGTGCTGGGCGGTCTTCAATCACGGCGGCTCTTATATTAAAACGCGCAATAACATATTTGTCGATTGCACAAGCCCCTTCACGATGGCCTATCCTTTCAACTCATATTTCAAGAGTAGCTTCCCGAGGTATCAGAAATCCTGGGAAGACGTATTCGCCAGATATGACTTTGCCAACATGCCGCACGGAAAGAAATATCCGGAGCTCTTGCTATTACTGAAGGAAGATCGCAAGTCTCCAGATTCAAATACATTCAAGCGCAACCTCATTTATAACCCCACAACACCGCGTGAATTTGAAGGCGGGTTTGAGGTAAATTATGGTCCGGAAGAGCTTCTGCAGGCTAGTGATAACTGGGTTGCGGAAGAAGAGCCGGGATTCGTGAATGTTGACGAGATGGATCTTGCGTTGCGAGAAGACTCGGCCGTTTTTCGAAGGATACCCGGCTTTAAGGAAATCCCTTTCCACGAGATCGGATTGTCAGGTGCAATCGGACCATTTCAAAGAAAGAGGATAGATAGTCGCGCCGTATTTGAGAGTAGACATTGAGTGATTATCGACTGTCCCATTTCTCCGGAAAGTCAGTCAGCAGGCCGAAATTGTCCATATCAAAATTCTTGAAGCCGAGCTTCAGTGCCGGAGATTCAGGTTTAACGCGATAATCACCGTTGGCAGGATCGACGAACAGGGGGTCTGCCATAACCGAATTTCTGTCCATGCCCACCTCTCGCCATTTTTCTAGAGAATATTCCTCAGCACTTGCTCCTCTGAACGTAACATGGGCGGAAAATTGTCCGCTTTCGGCAAAGAACAAATTGAAATCACACTCCTCGAACCATGGCCCCTTAGCAGGAGGATAGAGAACCTGGTAGAAATTATTCCCCCATTGGTCGGTAAAGTTATCATACTTGTCGCTAATAACCAAAATGTTCCTGAGTAATTTGTAGTGGTTGTTCTCGTAAACGATGTGATAACACATAAGGTCTTGTGGATTGATAAAGATATTGTTTTCTGTCAGATGGTATGCTCCTGTACGGTTTTGGACTCCAATTCCTATACATAGATTATTGTAAAGATGGTAGTAGGCTGAGTTATCATCCATGTCGATACCCAAGTTGTTGTCTCCGCTAATGAAATCCGCTTGAAATGGATCCTCGCGGAAGCGATTGTTCCGTATAATAGTCGTGAACTTTGTATCCCACTCCGGATCATCGGTACCCTGAGGAACTTCTATACCATCCCGATCAGGATGGAAGCACTGTCCCCTACCCCATGAATTGAATGAACCGTGGTCACCCGTTTCTTGCACCGTATCGTGTATGTCATTGTATTCAATGATGTGTCCGCCCCAGTACGGACCGTTGATGCAGATGGCCGCTCTAGGCACATGATGAATATGATTGTGGCTGATGGTGTTTTTCATGCTCATTGCAATGAATACACCTGCAGTCTGCTTGCCGAAGACACCAATATGGTGAATCAGATTGTTCGAGATTTGACATTCAGCAGCATAACCTTTGGGATCTGGGCCAAAATCCCACGATTTTCTTGAACCACATACTGGACATGTCCATTCCGTGGTTTTGTCAATGTTTGGTTTGCCTACCAGACAGATCGCGCTTTCGCCAATTTCCGTAAATGTGTTCCCATGGATCTTTATCCGGCGATTGTGGTCGCTGATAAACACCGCATTACCGCCGACAGCATCGAAGAAGCATTCCTCGATAGCACAATCTTCTGCACCCTCTATAAATACTGATCCACCTCGGTGAATTCCCCAATCACCTGCTGATGGTATTTCATATTTATCCATGTATGTCGTCGCTGCATGCGAGAATCTAAAGCCTTTGAGCTGAATATATCTAACAGGATGCTGCCTTGAACCCTTGAATTCGATTAGCCGCTTCAGCACAACGGCTTCTACCTTTGCATTAGACAGATCCATCCCTTCCGTCGGCCTATAATAGAGAATGCCTTCTTCCTTATCCAGATACCATTCACCGGTTGCATCAAGCTCTTCGAAGACGTTTTCAATGTAGAAACGAGAACTGTTGCCGATGGCATTGGGAGCAACTCCTTTTACAGTATTCGTCTGCCATCCGCCTTCTCCCAGCTCTACAACACTACGTTCCCAGTTGATGGCCTTAATTCGATACATCAAATTATGCCAGTACCAAGCCTGAAATATATGGACAATAGCCTCTGCAGGTTTAGACCATTTCTTCTTCGTGAAAGTTTCGGGATTGAAGTGAAACTCAATATCTTCTTTGTTGTCACCCCTTGCATTGATATAGCCATCCCCGGTCACCAGCGGGTCATTTGAATCATAGTTGGGATATCGAGCGAGAATTTGGCGTTTACCATTAATAAACAGTTGCGTGAAGTTCAGTTTCCCTTCTTTCACTTCAGGCAGTGAACACTTCATGATACCGTCACGGTAAGGCTCCCATTTCACGTCGAGCTTCACGCCTCCATTGATAGTAGGCTTTTCGCCGGGATAGGAGGCATACGTGATCTGCTGGTTAGCTGTTCCTGAATCTTCAGGTCCGAACACCAGTGGCTCCTCAAGATAGTAATTACCAGCTCGCACGAAAACGGTGATCGGTTCACGGACAGTTGTTTTCAATTCTCGGACGGCAGCTCGTGCTCTTTCAAGCGTTGCAAATGGTTTCGCTTCCGTCCCGGAGTTGCTGTCATCGCCGTATGGTGCGACATATAAGAGGGACTCTTCTCCTGCAGACCAGCCAGCCTGAATCACAATACACAGGATCGTAAGAATAAAGCTAACATGTCTCATTATATTAGTCTCCCTTTGTACGAGTTTCTAATAGAACTGTTGCGTCCCGGACAATAACTTCCAAAGTCTGTTAGCCAACATTCTACTCCAAGAACGAATAATAAACTAGATTTATTTGCCCCATTTGTCGTGGAAATCAGGCAGCAGACCGAAATTGTCCATATCAAAATTTTTGAAGCCGAGCTTGAGAGCCGGAGATTCAGGTTTAACGCGGAAATCTCCTTCGGCGGCATTGACGAATAATGGGTCTGCTACAACCGAGTGTGTGTCAAGACCCCGATCGCGCCATTCCCTAAAAGAATGGTCCTTCGTAGCGACAATTGGCCCGCTGTCATTGTATAGAATGTTGTAATCGACTTGGGTGACCCATTGACCTTTGTCGGCCGGATACAGCATCTGATAGAGATTTCCCGAGTGGTTGCCAAAGTGGTCAAGCTTGGAGCTGATAACAACAATGTTCCTCACAAACCTGTCCTGGTTGTCTACATGGCCGACGTGATAGCTTATGCCCGCCTGTGGATTGATGAAAATATTGTTCTCAACTAAACGATATGAGCCATCACGGTTTTGAACACCGACACCTATGCACAGATTATTGTAAACATGGAAATTGGCTGAGCCATCGTCCATATCGATGCCTAAATTCTCATACTCACCCAATGCTATCTTGCTCTTATCTCGGAAGCGATTGTTACGGACGATATTTGTGAATTTTGCGCCGGTTTTAACATCACCAGGTTCATGGGCAACCCTATCCGAATCACCGAGTCCATGAGCATGACGAGCGCACCAGGCACGACCTCGGCCCCAGGAGTTGAATGGCCCATGATCTTCGGTTTCAAGAACGGTGTCATGGATGTCGTTGTATTCAACGAGGTGTCCGCCCCAAAACGGATCGTTAATGCAGATAGCCGCGCGGGGGACATGGTGGATATGGTTGTGGCTGATCGTGTTCTTCAGGGTCCCCGCCAGGAAAACGCCCGCCGTCTGCTTACCGTAAACACCGATGTGATGCATCAGGTTGTTTGATATCGTACAGTAGGCCGGATAGTCTTCCGGGTCAGGGCCGAAACTCCAACGCCCTTCCGCGCCACATAACGAGCACACCATCGGTGTGGACATGTCCACAAAAGGCTGGCCAACCAGGCAAACTGCACTGTCGCCGATATTTGTGAATGTGTTGCCGTAGACTGTGATCCGACGGTTGTGTTTGCTGACAAAGACAGCATTACCGCCCACCGCATCAAAGAAACTGTCCTTGACAGAACAATCCTCGGCGCCTTCAATAAAGACTGACCCGCCTCGATGAATGCCCCAATCGCCTGTGGAGGGGGTTTCATATGTTTCAAGGAAAGTTGTTGCCGTATGTGTGAATCTGAAACCTTCAAGGTTTATATATCTGACGGGATGAGTCTTTGAGCCTTTGAATTCGATCAGCTGCCTGAGCAGGCCGACTTCAATCTCGACATCGGAAAGGTTCATCCCTTGTGGCGGCTTGTAATATAGAATGCCTTGTTGTTTATCGAGGTACCACTCATTTGGCGCATTGAGCTCTTCAAAAATATTCTCAATGAAGAATCGTGAGGACTCGCTGAACGAACTTGGAGCATGAAGGTTCCGTTTCTGCCATCCCCCCTCACCCAGTAACACCAGACTGTTGTCACGGTCGATGGCTCTGAGATGAAACTGCAGATTGTACCAGTAGGTGCCGGGGAAAATATGCACAATGGCTTCTTCAGGTTTAGCCCATTCAATCTCAGTGAAAGTTTCTGGATCAAAGGCAAACTGCTTACCTCTACCCCCAGGGGTATTGATGTAGCCTCTGCCCCTCAGGAGCGGATTGTCAGGGTCAAAGTCCGGGTAGCGGGCCCGCGTCTGCCGTTTGCCATTTATGAAAAATTGATCGAAGTCCATCCCTTTCGGCACAGAGCATTTCATAATGCCATCGCGGTAAGGTTCCCACTTGACCTCAAGTCTTGCCCCACCGCTAATCGTGGGCTTTTCTCCCGGATAGGCCGCATAAGTTATCGGCTGCAATTCTGTTCCCGAATCCTCAGGTGTGAACACCAGGGGCTCGGAGAGGTAGTAGGTCCCCTCACGCACAAGCACGGTGATTGGCTTCGAAACATTCTTCTTGAAACTCCGCACAGCGTCTTTCGCATGCCCAAGCGTCGCAAAAGGTTTCGCTTCCGTACCAGGATTACTATCATCCCCATCAGGGGCGACATACAAATTGGGAGAGAGAATGGACGTGTCCAATTCTTCGGCATAACCACCGACCGAAGACAACACAACCATAAGAACACAAAAAACAAGACTCAGCAGCTTTGATGTGTGATACATTTTCAATCGCCTTTCTGGAAAAATCCCATTTGGATCATCCACTTGATGCCAAGCTGCGGCCAAACCGATGTCGGCGTCCCTGAATCAGCCATGGGACTCCCGGCTCTCGTCGTCCCGGAAGATTGGCATCACTTACATAGGATATTCGTACCTTTACCGAACTTAGATTAGGGCCTTCCCCTCGAAATCCGGCGGCGCTTTAATGCCAAGGTAATTCAACGCCGTCACACCCAAATCCACGATATGGGGTTTCTTCCCCGAAATCCTTCTGTTGCAGAACACAATGCCCGGCATGTCGCTGGCATCATTGGCGGAATGATCGCCGCTCCATTTGTCTGCACTGCGGAAAAACATTTCTTTGGTTACGATGCCCATAGCAGATGATTTGACGGTTTTGACACCCTTCCGGTATGCGAGAACCAGGTCCGGGGCAAGGTCAGCGGCTGTGCCCGTGTATTCATGGCGGGTATAGATGGCCTTGAAGATAGCCACGTTTTCGGCGCCATAAAGACGCGCCTTCACATCCCTCATCAGCTTCTGCCTGATTTCCTCGATCAGCGCGTCCGCCTCTTCCGGCGGGACGATCCCGTTTCGCTCGCGTCCCCGCAGATTGAGATAAATTGAACTGATGCCCGTGCCGTAGGCTTTGGTCTTCTCCCAGTCAAAATCGCGGAAAAAGGACTGGGTACCGAAAGCCTGGGACCGGTCCTCCTGACCCTTGAGTGTCGCATACCCGTTGCGTACGAGCCACGTGTTCACGTTGAACTCGACTTGAAGGGTGCTGCAGCCGTGGTCCGACAGCACCAACAACAGGTCATCGTCCGATAGCTTCCCCATCACCTTGCCGACGATATCGTCCATCTTCAGATAAGTGTCTTCGAGGGCGCGGCCGAACCTTTCTGCACCTTCCGGCGTATAGAGAGCGTGTCCCCGATCGCGGAACCGCCAGAACATGTGCGCAACCCGGTCGGTTGCAGTCCAGGCCGAGATAAGAAGATCAAAGTTTCCCTTATCAATCTCGTCGAGCGTGAGCCTTTCGCGCCAGGCCATGGTTCGCTTGACGTCTGCCAGGAACGCCGTTTCCGGCAACACATCCTGTCTCAATGAGTGAGTGTCATAGGCCCATCCGACCGTTTTGTACAGACCGTACCGGTCCGCGACTTCAGCAGAGTATTCGGGCGGCCACGAGAACGATACGTAGGGATTATGGGGATGGAATTGAAGGCATGTCATATAGAGGTGCACGCCGTCCATCACCTCGATGAGATAGAACCGGCTGATGGCATGGACCGCATACGATGGGGTCTGTTGGTATGTGGACTCGATCCAGTCCGACCACTCTCCTTTGCGTAACGTGAACGACTTTTCTTCCGTTTCGATCGCAATCTGATCCCCGATTCGGTCTACCGTAACCGCAACTGGCATGGCAGAGTAAGCCCTCTTGTTGGGCTCCGTTGCTCTGCGAGTGTCCATGGGACCCGGGATATTGATATGCGCCACATCCCCGTCAAACCGAAGCGGTACTTGGACAACCCCGGAGTTAGTTCGGATTCTTTGATATTTTTCTGATATTGAAAATGAGGTACTGGTCGTGCGACGAATATCGGGGACCCCTAACCCGCATATCATCAAACCGTGCTGCAGCCGGTCCGGCGGATAGACGAAAGGTACATTCAGGATTTTCGAGCGGATACCCTGCTCGTCTGCGACGGCCCAGAAACTTCTGCCCTGGCGATTGGAAATGCTCGCCGGTGGCTTGACGACGGATCCGTCGGCTGCCAGGGTCGCAAGCGTTGTCTCTCCAAAGGCTTGCCCGGGGATGTAGGTCGCGGGGTCGCGCCTGAAAAAGTCATAGATCCCGTGCCCGCCGGGATTCTTGCACGTTGCGAACGAAGCCCATGCGACCGGCGACTGTGGAGGGATAGTTGTGTTCAGACGTTGATAGTTGCCTTGCTTGCGTAGTCCGGCTAGGTTCGGGAGTTCACCGGCGGCAAGCATCTTGTCAACGATAGTCGGTTCGACCCCGTCAAAGCCCAATATGACGACCCGGCCCCGTCGTTCCAAGGGTTCTGTGCCGCAGCCTGACATACCGCCGATTATCAGCGCGACACCGACGGACAACCCGGCGATAACGAACCAGCGTCGTGATATTGTCTTTCTGTTCCGTTCCATGATGCTCATCCTCCTTATGACCGAAACAGCATTGAATGCCTTCCTCGTACGCTATGCTTCACCCTGCGAGGGTAGCAGTGACGTTGATGCTAGACACCGACCCACCATCTTCAGGTACACCCACGACGACTTTGATAAACCTGACGTTTACCGGCAGTTCGAATGTTTTCCGCACTGACGCACCGGCTTTGGAGGGTAGGGATAACTTGTCAAGCGGTTCAGTATCATATGTAAGTCCGTCCGGACTGGAGAAGGTCCACGCGACAATACCCGACCCTTCTTTCGCTTCGTCTGAATCATACGTTGCTTCCAGGGTCAGCGAGGCCGCGCTGATGTTGCCGAGGGGAATAGGGGGGCAATCATCGAGAATGGTCTGTTCGCCACGTTCGAGTTTGCCAATCTGCATGATGGGCATGTCGAGACTGAAGGGACGCTGAGTAACGAGCACTTGTACGCCAAGGTCTTCATCCCACGGGTAGGATTCGCCACGCCGTTCGATGGGGCGAAGGGTGTGGTAGATGTAAATGAAGGGTTGCTCAATAATGGCGTGGATTTCCGCAAAGGCGGCGGCACCTGGATTGGCGCGAAGAACGCAGACAGGGTTGCGGCCGTACTTGAACCATTTGAAGCCGTCGAAACTGTATGCGTAGCCGACGCTCTCAATGCGGGGGCCGAAAGTGCGGACCGCACCATAGAACATGTGGAACATGCCGTTGTCGTAGAGCACTTCAGCTTCGGATATGCCGCCGTCGTCCCAGTCGCCCGTACCGCCGCGCACCATGAGGGGTCTCCTGAGCGACCTCTTCTTGTATGGACCTTCGGGCTTCTTGCTGATGGCCACGGTAAGGGGGCTGTAGTCGCTATGGTACTCGCGGCTTTGCGTTTTTCCCTGTTCATATCCGGGTCCCGCCCACGGCGTGTGGATCGGATGAGCGACGTAGACACGGTATTCTCCGTCAACACGCAGTGCGCCGCCCATGTAGCCGAAATCCTCGATGATGGGGTTGCCTTCATACTTAGTCCAGGGGCCAACCGGACTCGGGCCGGTTGCCAGACCAATGCTCCACTTCCAGTCTTCGTTAGAGCCGGAATACCACATGTAATAGGTATCATCATCCTCATCTTCAGCACGCATGATCATGGCGCAGGCGACAGAGTTGCCTTCCCAACTGCCTTCCGGGCCGACTTCGAGGACGGGTTTGTCGCCATACTTGGTGAAGGGTCCCAGAGGATGAGGCGCGGTGGCCACTCCGATCTGATAGTGACCGTCTCGCTTATTTGTGGCATGGTAGTAAAAATAGTAGACACCTTCTTCCACATAGGCGTCGGCGGCTTCGGTAACAAGGTCGTCCCAGGCGCCTTCTGGGCCAGCCGTGATGATGGGGTTGGGTCCGGGTATCTGAATGAAGTTGGTCTGTTCGACCAGAGGCTGCCGAACGCGCGGCGCTACATGCCCTTTTTGTGCTTGGGCACAAGCAGCAATCAGGAGACAGCAGAAGGCTGCCAAGAGGAGGCATGTCGTAATTCGCTTTGAATGGACCCGGAAATGTCTGTAATGCACGCTCTTTCCCCCTATTCAATAAAAGGCCACGGTTTCTCAGACAAATCCTGTACCGGAGATCAGTTCGCAGATCTCAGGATGAATGGGGACTCGCCTTCAGGACGATGGCGACATTATACCAGAAGCCCTTCTTAAGGATCGACCTTGAGGTCCGTGAAGTTGCCCTTGCAGGACAGATCCACAATGCAATATACTAAAACATTCACACCGTAACAGGCTTTGTCACATTGGAGGCTTCTGCTATGAGATTTTCAACCCCTGCCAAGCTCTTCGCCGTTGCAATTTTCTTATTTTTGGGGCCAAGTTCCACGGCGTGGGGACAAATATCCACTCAAAGCCAGGGTGGGGCGTCTCCTCGTGAGCGGCTTCGGATGGACTTCGGCTGGAGGTTCAGCCTGGGGCACGTCTCGGACCTCGCGAAAGACTTTGACTACTTCGGAGGGAACCCGTATGGGGACGCCAAGACCGGGGATCTGGCAGGACCGCCGCATCTCAGGTTCGACGATAGCGAGTGGGAAGTTGTGGATGTGCCGCACGACTGGGGCGTGACGGTAGGTTACGATCCTGAGGGCGATTCCTCACACGGATACCGAAAAATTGGGCGGAAGTATCCGGCAAACTCTATCGGCTGGTATCGCAAGACCTTTGAGATTGGGGAAGATGACCTGGGGAAGCGAGTGTCACTCGAGTTCGATGGCGTTTTCCGCAACTGCAGAGTTTTCCTGAACGGGCATCCTGTTTGGCATCACGAGAGTGGATATACGAGTTTTGGCCTTGATGTGACCGACTACATCAATTACGGAGGAAAGAACGTAGTGGTAGTGCGGGCGGATGCCACCGGCTACGAGTTGTGGTCCTATGAGGGTGCGGGGATCTACCGGCATGTCTGGCTGGTGAAAACCGAACCGCTCCACGTTGCAAGATGGGGCACACATGTATTGTCGGAGATAACGAAAGTGGGAGATACCCCGTCCGCAGCTCTGACTATCCAGACCACGCTCCAAAACGATCAGGATGCAGAGGCCAAGTACCGGCTGCTGTCCACCATTGTTGATCCAGAAGGCAAAAACGTGGCCACGGCTGCCTCAAACCTGTCTCTAGGACCTTGGGAGTCCGATGAAATCACGCAGCGCACCGAAGTCGGGAAAGCGCTACTGTGGTCTCTGGAATCACCCCACTTGTATACCTTGGTCACGACAGTGGAGCAAGAGGGGCGAATCCTCGATACTTATGAGACGCCTTTCGGATTACGTACCTTCAAGTTCGACCCGGATCGTGGGTTCTACTTGAATGGGAAGCCGATGAAACTCAAGGGGGTCTGCCTTCATCAGGATCACGGAGGTGTGGGCATCGCCGTTCCCGACCGTGTTCAGGAGTATAGGGTCGAGAAGGTCAAGGAAATGGGCGCAAATGCTATTCGCACGGCCCACAATTGGGTGGCGCCCGAGATGTTGGACGCTTGTGACCGGCTCGGCATACTGGTGATGGATGAAGCCCGCATGAGTGGTAGCTCAGTGGAATTGCTGGATCAACTAGGAAGTATGATTCGGCGGGACCGCAATCATCCCAGCATATTCATGTGGTGTGTTGGGAACGAAGAACATAAGATTCAGGGCAATGAGACCGGGGGGCGGATTATTCGAACTATGAAGCGGCTGGTGCGTACCCTGGATCCCACCCGGCCAATAACCCTCTCCATGAACGGTGCCTGGGGCAGCGTTGTTACGGAAGAGGTAGACGTCCAAGGGTGCAACTACCTGGCCATTGGCGACATCGACCAGTTGCACCGAGATTTTCCGGACAAGCCGATTATTCTGAGCGAATCAGGCAGTACATTGATCACCCGAGGGATTTACGAAAGAAGTGACGAGCAAGGGTATGCAATAGACTACGACGATGTGGTTCCGGGCTGGGGCGCTTCCGCCGAGAAAATGTGGAAGATCTGCGTGGAACGGGACTGGCTGGCGGGGACCTTCGTGTGGACAGGGATCGATTACGGGGGCGAGCCGCTTCCCCATGACTGGCCCGCGGTGAACAGTAACCTGGGTATCATGGATAGGGCCTGTTTCCCGAAGAACAATTTCTATTACTACAAGAGTTGGTGGGGCGATGAGACGGTGTTGCATCTGTTTCCTCACTGGAATTGGCCGGGGCAAGAGGGGCAAGAGAAGGCGGTATGGTGTAACAGCAATTGCGAGGAAGTGGAATTGATTGTCAACGGCGAGAGCCTTGGCCGTAGTGAGATGCCGAGAAATTCACGGCTCAAGTGGAGCGTACCGTACGCTCCCGGCTATATCGAGGTGCGCGGATACAACGGGGGGCAGCTGGTCGCGACAAAGCGGGTCGAGACAACAGGGTCCGCGGCTGCGATTCGACTCACTCCGGATAGGGCAGCGATCAAGGCCGACAAACAGGACGTCTCGATGGTGACTTTGGAGATAATCGATGAAGAGGGGCACGTAGTTCCCACCGCCGGCGATGTGGTTCAGTTGAGTATCGAGGGTGATGGCAAAATAATCGGTGTGTGCAACGGCGATCCAAGCTGTCACGTGCTGGAAAACCAGACTACCTACCCGGCATTCAACGGGTTGCTGATGGTCTTCGTCCAGGCCGGCTCTGACCCGGGGGCGATCACACTGAAAGCCGCGTCAAAGGAACTGAGCCCAACGCGCGTGGTTATCGAGGCCGAACCGTACACACTGGACCCATCCGTGTGACCTGGCCCCCTGAAACGAGTCCAGAGTCAATCTGAGTACAGTAGCGGCCTGCGCATGTCGCAGGGAGGTCCGTATCGGAAATCTCGGATAAATTCATAGTCTCAAAAGTGTGGGCGGCATACCCGGAACATAAAGACACAATCACTAACCGGTATCAGGAAAGCGGAGGGACAAGACATGAATTTCAAGAAACACTTGTTACTATCGGCTCTGTGTGTTGCTTCGGCAGTAATGGGCACAGTATACGCTTATGTGGCAATTGCGGATCCGACCGCCCCGGCCTCTGATCCACAGAACACTGGCAAATGGGTCTTAAGAGCAGATATGAGCGATGAGTTTGATGGCAACAAGATAGATTCAGAAAAATGGTATGTCAGCCGAGCGGACGGCAAGCATGATTGGACATGGAAAGGTCGAAAACCTTCTCAGTTTGTACCTGAGAACGTCAGTGTCAAAAATGGCAAGCTTTATTTGACGACCAAATGGGAGCCTGATTATGATTTTGCCGATGGTTATAATATATACACCACGGCATCGGTCCTCAGCCAAAAAACCTTAAAGTACGGCTATCTGGAAATCAAATGTAAGGCTTCCGATGTGTCGTTTACCAGCTCTTTCTGGTTAAAGAGTAGAACCGCAGAGATTGATATCTTTGAGTTTGTGGGTGATTCTAAAGTCTATGAAAGCTTCGATAAGCTCTTTGAGTTTTGCATCCATAATACGGCATTGCGAGACGAAACCTGGAAAGATGGTGTGACGTTGTCGTGGCGTGTGGCCGACGGATTTCATGTGTATGGATGTGAATGGGATGAAGATGGGATAAAATTCTATGCCGATGGCATGTTAGTCAAGGATGCGCCCAACGAGAAAACACTCAATCCCGTCACGGTGCCGATGTACATCTGGATGGACTCGGAAGCCTTCATATGGCATGGGTTTCCAGATAAAGATGAGCTGCCCGCCGATTTTGAGATTGAGTATCTTCGCGTGTGGCAAAAAAAGTGATGAGACTATCTGTGTAAGGACCCTTTCAACAGGCCCACTATTCCCTATTCCTGCCTGACTACTCAGGCTCCAAGAAAACCTCACCAAGAGCGACTTGGTTTACAAAGTCTTCGTCTCTTGGTAAGTCTCTCAAGCGGAAAGAGAATCGTTCACTCCTGTAACCATCCTTAGAAACAACGATATCGAACGAGTCCCCCGGTTCTGGAAAGAATAAGCCCTCTCGAATGCAATAACCATAATCGAATTTTGTTTTGATTTGCCCATCACCATCACTTCGGCCGATCCACTTCGGCACCCGCTCTCTTGATCTGTCGTCATCCAACCCCGTGTCAACAAAATAGATTCTTGCGTCATAAATTGGCGCATGCGTAGCTTGATCAAATACCACACCATGAAACTGAAACGAGCTGCGGTAGAGGAGGAAGGTAACACATCCGATTCCTAAGACAGCGATCAGAGCGAAAAACAAGCTATTCCGGATTTCCGTCCGAAGATCCAGATACACGTTCAGGCTGCTCAGAGCACGGAACTGGCGAGAAAGAAATCTATTTCGCCTGTGAGAAACGTGATTCACCGTTCCAGTCACCACCCTGATACCCCTCGCCATTCAGCATCCTTTGGGCGGTCCTCTATATTACTCTTTTTCCCAAACCCTGATATAGTCGATCTCATAGTCGGCAGGCAAGTCGGCTTCTTCGGGGAAGCCCTCCCATGCAAATGCCTCGGAATCGACCCAAACCTTCAGTGGATTGGTTAAGCACCAGACCTTGCCCAATTCAGATTTATCGATATCCCTGACTAACTTGCCGTCCGCATAGAACTTCAGTCCGTTTTCATCCCATTCACATCCATACACATGAAGTCCGTCTCCGACACGCCAGTCCAGTTGAACTTGATCGCACCAGCCGTTCACACCTAGCCCACCCAATTGCCAATTGTGAACACAGAACGGATACTTCCTGTCATTGTCTCCCTCTTTTGCATCACCCACAAATTCGAATATATCCAGCTCGGAACCCCTGCCGGTTGCCCAGAAAGAGCTGGTAATGGATACATCAGCCGCTTTGCACCTAATCTCCATGTATCCATAGTGCAATGTGTTCTTGCTTGTCACGCAGGCGGTGGTGAGCGGGGTGCTGCCATAAGGTCTATCAGGATCGTCCGAGTCGACGACCTTGCTGTAATTAAAATCCGGATCCCATTTTGTCGTTAAATACAGCTTGCCGTTCTCAACTCTGACGTTCTCAGCTGCGAATTGGGAAGGCGCTCGACCAATCCAATTTGGATATTGACCGTTTGTACCTTCGACGACCCACTTATTTGTATCGACGCTGTTGCTCTCAAACTCGTCACTCATATCCTCTCTGAAGACCCAGTTGCCTTTGTTTTGAGGATCCGAAGCCGGAGAAACGACCGCAGACTTGATCTCCAGCACTTGAATCGCCAGGTCTTCACACCATGGACAGCTGGTGCGGCCTCCCCAGTTCTCCTCCCATCGCTCAGTAGCAACGATATAGATGAATGGCAGATCGATTTGAAAGTGAACCTCCGCCAAAGCACTTACACGATGGTCGTCTCTCACATCCAAGCGATGAATCACGGGATTGTCTTGATACTTTGTAAAGTGTATTCCATCGTAACTGTAGGCATAGCCGATACTTTCTTTTACATTCGCACGACTGTCTTCGAGATTGCCTCCGCCGTAGAACGTGTGGAACAGGCCGTTATAATAGACAACTTCCGCCTCCGAAAAAGCTCCCTCGTCCCATTCTCCCTTTTCTCCCGGGGACAATACGGGTTCCGGGTGACGTGTCCAGGGGCCATAGATTGAGCTGGATGTGAAAAGGTACATGGGCCCATAATCGAGCTGCGTATCATCGGCATCGGTCACATACAAGTAATACTTGCCGTCAACCTTCACAACACCGCACATATAAATCATACCTGCGGCAAAGCCCAGGCCTGTGGTATCACCAAGGATTGGGTTCTTGGGAGATTTTGTCCAGGGTCCAAGCGGATGTGACGCCGTCGCTACGCCGATCGCATTATTATGACCACTTATTCCAGCAGAAGAGTAAAACAGATAATACTTGCCATCTTCTTCATAAAACGCTGCGCAGGCTATATACCCGTCATCATATTCCTCAGGACCTACCACCAGGACGGGATTGCCACTGTACTTTGTCCAGGCGCCTGTCGGATCCTTGGCGGTGGCCACGCCAATCTGGTAAGTGTCTTTGTGCCCGTGGTAATACCAGTAATACGTATCACCAACCTTGACGATGTCTCCACTCTCAATAAACGCGTCATCCCAGTCATCTCCAGACTCCGGCGTCAAAGCAGGATTAAGACTCAAATCCTGGCGGTACACGAAATTCCCGCGTTTGAGCAGCGGTGCGTTAGCGTGTTGTTCATTCGCTGCTGAGGCATTGGGCCGTTGAGGCTGCGTCTTAGCACAACCAGAGAAAAATAGCCCTAACATCACAGAGAGTATCAAGAGCTTGACTTTCATCTTCTCCCCTTTCAATTTCCTTGTGTGGCTTGTTGAAACCGAATTGCAGTGATTTGCTCTCTCGCCAACAACGTGTCGAATCGCAGGATGCACTCAGAACCGTGCGGCGTTGTGCGTATCATCCTAAACAAACTTTTGCGGGAATGCTGTCAGTACGTGGTACATCTCCCCCATGTCCGTCGATCTGAAGATGATTTTCCCAAATGGGAACTCCGGCACACCTAACTTAACTATTTAACATCTACCTATTAGAACTGGACAGCAACCACGTCGGTCAGGTCAGTACGCTTGCTCTTGGGAATGAGGACTGTCAGGGTCTTTTCGTCATAGGAATAACCCAATGCCTCACCGGTTCGCAGCAGTTTTACGTTCACAGGTCGTTCAACATCCTCAACAACAATTGGCTCATCCCATGTATCACGTCGATAATCGGGATGCAAATACCATGTAGTGTTCTTAATGGTAATCGGGACATTACTTTTTTCGGGGTAGGGTCCGCCGCCCGTGATGCCGGAAACGGATTCCCCGCTGTGTTTCATCCATTCGGCCATTTCCGCGCATTTTTCGTAGAACTGCTCCGGCATCTGCCCGTCAGGGCGAGGACCGACATCAAGTAGTAAATTGACGCCCCAAGACCTGCATTTTGCCAATAAGTACAGCACCCAGCCGGTGTCCTTCAATTGTTCACTTTTCACTTCCTCACCTGCTAGGGGTGTGTGATAATTCCACAAGCCGTGGGGCCAAATATCGCATAGTTCAATCCACCAGCCGTTCTTCCGTGCCTCATTGATGTATTCGTATTTAAAATGTTCTTGGCATTCGGGCGTAACAAAATCACCGCCACGGCCACGATTATTGACCACGATCCCAGGATGAATGTCGCGCATTTCCTCTGCGGTGACTTGCCCCCCGCCATCCCACCACCATATATCTATCTGCCCGTAGTTATTGAGCAATTCGAACACTTGACCTCGTGTGAATTCCCTATACTGATCCCTCCATCCTGGGGGGCGCTCAGGAAGTTTGTCCACACGCTCGTGTTTGTAATTATTGAAAAAACCCTCTCTCTTTACAGGGTCCTCTTCAGATTTTCCAAAATAGAAATTAATATATTCCCGATCGTAGTACCAGTCAGGCCCGGAAAAATAAAATCCTGGCTTTATGCCGTTTTTGCGGCAGGCTTCGACATAAGGCTTGATAAGGTCACGGCCGTTCATATATTGCCGCGTACTCATCTCGCCGTACTCGCTGGGCCAAATGGCATAGCCAATGTGTTGCTTGGCGGTTAATACAGAGTATTTGAAACCGGCAGCCTTAGCGGCTTTCATCCATTTATCCGGATCGTATTTGTCGGGATTCCACTTATCAGCTAAGTCAAAGAACTCCTGAGCGGCGCGGAAATCTGCCTCCATCCAGGCCGGCTTCTCCTCAAAGAGATAGCACGACCACACGCTTGCATGATGCAGACATGAAGTGTCCCAGTGAATGAACAGTCCAAGGCCGGCATCGGGAAACCATTGGGCGTCCGGATGTGTCGTTCGCTCACCTCTCAATTTCAACTTGTTCGGCAACTTGACTGCCCCTGATTCTTTATCATCCTGTGCACTTGTGTATGCGGGGGCAAATAGGATGATAGTTGTAACAAGGACTATTCCCCAGTACTGCTTAATTACCTTTGCCATCGCCACACCCTCCTATCTACTTGGGATAGATTGTACCTGAGATTTCCCTCTTGGAATTATTGGTTTGTCCGAATACCCTGCCCAGGGGCCCGTGAGGCTTGAACTATTTTTCATTTCTATTAAGATTTCTTTGGATCATGAGCTTCAGGACAGTCTCTATCCATAAGATGATACGGTAGCACTCGATCTGGAGATGACACATTTGTAACCAGATCTTGGACTAATCCTGTTAAGAACCTGTCGAGCAGGATCAAAAGGCGGCGGCGTGCCGGGGCTCTGCCGCCTCCGGGTCGCCGGCGCCGTGCATCATGCCGGTTTTCTGATCAAAGGTGATCACAGTGCGCATGTGCCAGAAATCACTCAACCTGATCTTGTGCCCGCGCCGCTCTAATTCCTCAACCACCGCCGGATCGGTCTTAGTCCCCAGCGTCAATCTGCCCAACCCCGGCGGCGGTTGGCTAAACGAACCGATCAAATGGCTCGAGCTGCACCGGGGGTTGCTTACCAATTCGGGCGCCGTCTTGCCGAATTCCAGATGGTTGATGATCATCTGCAGCGCCCCCTGGTCCTGCGTATCGCCTCCCGCAACGCTAATGACTATCACCGGCTTGCCGTCTTTCAACACCATCGACGGCGTCAGCGTGATCCGCGGCCGCTTGCCTGGTTCGATGCAGTTCGGGTGACCGGGAAACGTGTTCAACTGCACCAGACGGCCGCTGGTCCACATCCCCGTATCGCCAGCCATGGGCCCCCACCCACTGGGCGTAACCGCTACCGCGTTCCCCCAGCCGTCCGCCGTCACACACGTGGTGGTATCGTTGTCATCGCTCGCCTTGGCCGTCCGCAAACCGGCTTTCGTCCGCTCCGGATCCAACAATGCCTTCCCGCCCAGCGGATCTCCCGGA
>SDBV01001948.1_pt1 | contig 30918 bp, 20 predicted proteins | sample 2277081 | NCBI WGS metagenome assembly SDBV01 (sample SAMN10402039, study PRJNA504765) | marine sediment metagenome | isolation source: marine sediment core GS10_PC15, 223 cmbsf | place: Arctic Ocean: Southern Knipovich Ridge | collected 2010 | reverse complement strand
AGCACCGAACGGAATAACGAAAGACACAACCTATTGGGTAGACGGCATAACCCATGAACTGATCAATACCGAGATCACCCCAGGCACCACAAAAGTTAATGTCGTCTTTGAGATGATCGATGTAGTCGTCGACGCTGTTGATCAAGCCGGCAATCACCTTGACGGAAGTAGAGTAATAAGAGGGGGCGGCGCTTCGTGGTACGACACCTCCCATGTATATAAGGTCGCCAATGGCGCAAACGCGAGTTTCTACGTGAACTGGAACGGTCGGCAAGGTTCCCGAGTACTAACTTTATTAAAAGGCTTTACCTATTCAGTTGACGCGCTCACTAATGAACTAATTGATGAGAGCCCATCTGCGAATCCCGCGGAAACCAAAGTCAACTTTGTCTTTGAGCCGATCGAAGTGATCGTCGACGCTGTTGATCAAGCCGGCGATCACCTTGACGGAAGTAGAGTAATAAGAGGGGGCGGCGCTTCGTGGTACGACACCTCCCATGTATATACGGTCGCCAATGGCGCAAACGCGAGTTTCTACGTGAACTGGGGTGGGCTACAGGGTTCCAGGGTACTAACTTTATTAAAAGGTGTTACCTATCAGGTAGACGCTCGGACGAACGAGCTTATAGACGAGGGTCCCTCAGCCAATCCAGAGGAAACCAAAGTCAACTTTGTCTTTGAATCTATCGAGGTTGAGGTTGACGGAGTTGATAATGTAAATTATCAGCACGTTGATGGCACGATTGTCAGAATAACGCCAACCAATTGGCTAGCCGGCCCGCAGATATATACGATGGCAAACGGGGGCCACTATACCTTCTGGGCGAACCTTGATGGAGTTCAGAGCTCCAAGATTTTGACAATGTCAAAAGGAACTACATATTTGCTGGATGCTCAAACGGACGAAATTATTAGCGAAGAATCCTCAGTTGATCCACAGCAAACCAAAGTCCATTTTGCCTTTGAGACCAACAGACCCCCTGAAGTCGATGCTGGTGGCCCTTACACGGTTACCGAAGGTTCACCAGTCTTGTTTGACGCCGGCAATTCGATCGATTTGGACGGGGATCAACTGGATTATCGCTGGGACTTTGACAACGACGGGAATTGGGATACTCCCTATTCCTCAAACGCGACTGCTACATTTACTTGGTCCGATGACTATTCGGGCGCAGTAAAGCTTGAGGTTAGCGATGGTCAGCTGACCGATGTAGCCACAGCGGATGTTAATGTTAACAACGAAGATCCAAGTGTTGGCGCGATCACGGTGCCAGTCGATCCGATTATCGTGGATGGATCAATTGATGTGAGCGCAAGCTTTACTGATCCCGGGATACTGGACAGTCACACAGCAGTTTGGGATTGGGGCGACGAAACAACCTCGACCGGCATGGTTATCGAAACCGATGGCTCAGGTGTGGCAAGTGATAGCCATAGTTATAACACTCCCGGGGTCTATGAGGTCATGATTACAGTTAACGATAAAGATGGCGGTTCAGGTACGGTCATCGCCGCGCACTATGTGGTCGTCTACGACCCAAGTGCCGGGTTTGTCACTGGCGGCGGTTGGATTGATTCGACAGAAGGCGCTTACGTGGCCGACGCAAGTCTAACCGGCAAGGCTAACTTTGGTTTTGTTTCCAGATACAAAAAAGGCGCGACAGCGCCTACGGGACAAACAGAGTTTCAGTTCAAAGTCGCCGACCTTAACTTTCACAGCACCACTTATGACTGGCTGGTTGTGGCTGGAACCAAAGCTCAATACAAGGGCTCAGGTACTATTAATGGCGAAGGAAACTATGGTTTTATGCTGACCGCCACCGATGCGCAAATAAAAGACAACCCTGATAAATTCCGAATCAAGATATGGGAAATTGACGGGGAAATGGTCTACGACAACAACGTCGGTGCCGGCGACAGCGCTGATCCGGCAACCGTTTTGGGTGGCGGAAGCATAGTTATTCATAAGTAGATAATCAACCATAAGGGGACGTAGTTAACTTCCTTTACTTACTCTTTCAATTAGTGTAGTAAGTAAAGGAAGTTAACTACGTCCCTTCGTTGGTCCCCACGTGGCTCTTTACACTGACGAACGATTGTTCTATGTTATTACAAGCACCTAAAGGCTTCCAAGCTCGCGCTCACAAAGAGGACAAAATTAAGGTTATTTTCAAGATATGAAGCACCGAATCAAAAAGCGGTCAAGAAAAGTCTGGTTGTGGGCGATAGCACCTGTACTTGGAGTGTTCTTGTTGGTCTACACGTTCACCTCATTGGGCACGACGCTTCTTTCTTCTCTAGGCCTTCAGAAGCAGAGCGCGCGAGTGGCCTCCAAAGCAAAGCCGGTAGCACAAAAAAAGAGGCAGCAACCGAAGAAAAAAGCGAAACAGGTTTCGGAAATATCGGTGCCAAAGAGTCTGTCTCTAAATGCGGTCGGAGATATCATGTTTGATAGGCGTGTCTCTCAGATGATAAATCAAGAGGGCGGCGGCTGGCCGTTTGCGGGCACCTCCACACTCCTTGCCGATGCCGACCTGACCTTTGCTAACCTGGAGAACCCGATCTCTTCTCGTGGCACGCGTTTAGCTGTCAAAGATGTTACGCTTCGAGGGAACCCGGCCGCTCTCTCCGGGATGACAGACGCCGGTATAGATATTGTCTCCTTAGCCAACAATCACATTTTTGACTACGGGTTTGAAGCTTATCAGGATACTGTATCGGCTCTTGATCAAATCGGTGTTAAATACGCCGGCGCGGGCGCAAATATAGAAAGTGCTTTTAACCCGACTATTATTGAGACTACAAACAGTACCAAAGTCGGTTTTCTGGCCTACTCGGAGATCGTTCCGTCCTGGTTTGTTCCGGCAGACTCGAAATACGGCATTGCTTCGGCCAGACTCAATCCCGAGTTGGTAGAGGATAAGGTAGCTGAAGCCAAAAAAAGCGCTGACTTTATCGTTGTCTCAATTCACTGGGGACGGGAATATGACTACAAGTTGTTAAGGGAACAAAATGCTTTGGCGCACCGGTTGATTGACCAGGGCGCTGACATTGTACTGGGTCATCATCCCCATGTCGTCCAGGAGATTGAGATTTATAAGGGAAAGCTCATAGCGTATAGTTTAGGTAATTTTGTATTCGACCCTCAGCAGGCGAAAACGGCGGAAACCGTTATCCTGCGGACCCAAATTGATGAGGCCGGCTTGGAAACTCTTGAAATAGTGCCTATTGTCATATCCAGCGCCGGTCAACCGACCTTCGCTGATGACCAGCAGGGAATCAACATTCTGACTCGATTAACGAACCAGTCACCTTCGCTCAGGTCGGCGGCCTTAGAGGGAAACCGGCTCATTTGGACGCGGCCGGAAAAGACATAACCAAACAGGGACAGTGTCTTATTTAATTCTCGTTTATTCTACAGACGGGCAAAAATCGTTTAGAACGCAGACAGCACATCTAGGTTTTCGAGCTACGCAGACAGCGCGCCCGTGATGAATAAGCAGGCCGGAAAAACGGTACCAGTAGCGGCGCGGTACGACCTTCATCATCTCAGTCTCAATTTCCCCCGGGCTGGCTTTTGATGTTAAACCCAATCGGTTGGTGAGCCGTTTGACGTGGGTGTCGACGGGTATGCCTTCAACCACTCCATAGCACTCAGCCAGGATAATATTGGCCGACTTTCTGGCGATGCCCGGCAGTTTCAGTATCTCAGGCATGGTCTTTGGTACCTGTCCATCAAAATCTTCCAATATAGCCTGGGCCGAACCGATGATACTCTTGGTCTTGTTCCTGAAGAAACCCGTTGATCTTATGTCCTTTTCCATGACTTCGGGGTTAGCAGCAGCGAAGTCGGCGATGGACCGATATTTCTTAAACAGCTCGGAGGTGACAAGGTTTACTCTCACATCGGTGCATTGAGCGGATAGGATTACCGCTACCAGAAGCTCAATTGGACTAGACCAGCGCAGGGCGGTTTTGGCGTCGGGATAAAGAGGGTCGAGGCGTTCGATGACGAGCGGCGCTTCTTCTCCCGGATTCATCTGTTGTTGAGCCACTGGCGCAACCGGCTGCAACCTTCCTTGATGTCCTCAAGCGACGTGGCATAAGAGAACCTGATATGTCCCTCGGCACACGGGCCGAAATCGATTCCGGGCGTAACGGCTACTTTTGCTTTTTCCAGGACCTCCAAGGCCAATTTATATGAGTCCTGGCTCAGGTGGCGAGTGTTGGCCAGGACGTAAAAAGCGCCGGTAGGGTCAGTCGAAATACCGAAGCCCATCTCTTTGAGGCAAGGAACTAGCCAGCGGCGTCGCTCGTCATATGTGTCCACCATGCGCTTGATATCCGGTCCCGCTTTGTTGAGAGCGGCAATGGCCGCGAACTGCGGGATGGTCGGCGCGGAAATATAAAGGTTTTGCTGTAGTTTTTGGATAGGTCTGACAAATTGTGGCGGGACAATCAAATAGCCCAGTCGCCACCCGGTCATAGCGTGCAGTTTCGAGAACCCGTTGACAACGATGGCGTGGTCGGTAAATTCTAAAATGGAATGAGCCCGGCCCTTGTAGACCATGCCGTGGTAAATTTCATCGGAGACAACTATATGATCCGGGCCGCTTAACTCAGCCACCTTGGTCAAAGACTCACGTGTCATAATCGTGCCGGTCGGATTGGTCGGGGAGTTGATCATCACACACTTGGTCTTAGAAGAGAGAGCAGAAGACAGGTCTGTGAGCGACAGTTGCCAGCCGTCTTCTTCTCGCAACCTAATATAAACGGGCTTTCCTCCAACAAGGCTGAGGAACTTCGGATAACAAGGGTAACCGGGGTCTGTCAGGACAACCTCATCTCCCGGATCAACCAAAGCGGCGAATGTCAGCAATACGCCTGCCGATGTTCCGGTTGTCACAATTACACGATGGGGATCAACATTGACATTATACTCGCGTTTGAAAGATTGGCTGATAGCTGCGCGCAGCTCGGGCAGACCAAGGCTGTGGGTGTACTTTGTCAGATCCCGGCGGAGCGCTTGAGCGGCAGCTTCCTTGACAACTTCGGGGGTCTGAAAGTCAGGTTCCCCAATTTCCATGTGAATGACTCGATGGCCATTGGCCTCCATGGCTTGAGCTTTTTCCAATATCTCCATGACAATGAATGGGGAGATATCCAAGGCTCGCTGGGACGTCAACCTACTGAGGTTCATCTTCATGCGCTAAAGTGTATCAACTTAAATGGTTGAAACCAAATCAAAAAAACGTGAATCGTAGCGCCGGGTATTGGTATAATAGCCATATGACAATTAACATTTCGAAGGAAATATTTCGCCAATATGACATTCGCGGGTTAGTCAGTGGCGACCTAACCGAGGAGGCTGTTTATTGGATAGGCCGCGCGGTGGGCACGAAAATCGTGGGGGCCGGCGGTGGGAGCGCCGTTATCGGTTGGGATCATCGTGACAGTTCGCCGAGTTTCGCGAAGCGTCTCTCAGAAGGCCTAAACGAATGCGGTCTTGATGTCGTATTTGTCGGTCCTTGTCCGACACCAGTTCTCTATTACGCGATTTATGAACTTGAAGCGGGCGGTGGTTTAATGATCACCGGCAGCCATAACCCACCTGAGTTTAACGGGCTCAAGATCAATATAGGAATAGAGACTCTCTACGGTGACCAGATAATGGCGCTCAGGGAGATGATCATCTCACAAGATCTTGTAGCGGGCGAAACCGGCACCGTCACTGAGGTTGACATGACAAGTCCGTATATTGACTATCTCACTAGCAATATTGTTCTTGGCCGTCCACTAAAAGCGGTCGTTGACGCTGGTCATGGCGTCGGGGGGCCAGTTGCTCCGAAAATACTTGAAAAGCTTGGTTGCTCGGTCGAGCGCCTATTCTGTGATGTCGACTCAACTTTTCCTGATCATCATCCTGATCCCGCTGTGCCCGAAAATCTTCAAGACCTAATAGCAAAAGTGCAATCGTCAAGGGCAGATGTGGGGCTGGCTTTTGACGGTGACGCCGACCGCCTCGGAGTCGTCGACGAAGAGGGGACTATAATCTGGGGGGACCAGCTCCTGGCCGTCTACGCGAAAGACATTCTGGCCAAAGAGAAAGGCGGCAAAGTTATTTTTGATGTGAAGGCATCTGAACTTGTTGCGCAGGTAGTCGAAGAAGCCGGTGGTGTGCCGATCATGTCACGCACAGGTCATTCATATATCAAGGAGAGACTCCGCCAGGAAAAAGCCTTGGTCGGGGGTGAAGTCTCAGGGCATCTCTTTTTTGCCGACCGATATTTTGGTTTTGACGACGCGATTTACGCTGCCGTCAGGCTGGTTGAGCTACTCTCAAATACTGAGGAGACACTGAGCGGGTTAGTTAAGAAACTTCCCCAATATGTTGCGACCCCCGAATATCGCGTGGAATGTGATGATAGCCGGAAGTTCGAAGTAGTACAAAAACTGGCCGACTATTTTTCTCGGAAATATGAAGTAATTGCAATCGACGGGGCAAGGGTAAAGATAGACGACGGATGGGGACTGGTTAGGGCCTCCAACACTCAACCGGCGCTAGGCTTGCGTTTTGAGGCCGTTTCTCAAGAAAAGCTGGATGATATCGTCTCTCTCTTTCGATCTGTCTTAAAGGAACAAGCCGGTCTTGATTTAACAACATAGGAGTCAAGTTTCAATGAGCTATAAGAGTGTTGTGGTTTCCAGCATCGGCGGAGCCGAGGTTCTAAAAGTAGTTGAGGGAGATAAACCAGCTCCTGGGCAGGGCGAAGTGGGCGTGCGAGTGAACGTGGCCGGAGTCGCTTTTGGCGATATCATGAGACGTGAAGGTAAGGTACCCGGGAGCCCCAAACCTCCTTTTGTCCCCGGTTACGATATGACCGGCCGGGTCGAAAAAATTGGGGAAGATGTTAGCGGTTTTGAGGTTGGCCAGCTTGTGTCCGCGCACATTGGCACTGGCGGTTACAGTCAGTACGTTTGTGTGGACGCGAATATGGCGGTGAGACTACCTGATTCTCTGGATCTTTTTCAGGCCGCCTGCTTGCCCCTCAATTATCTGAGCGCTTATCAGATGCTTCATAATGTGGCCAAGGTTCCCCGCGGTGGCTCAATTCTTATTCATGGGGCCGGTGGTGGCGTCGGCACAGCCCTGCTTCAACTGGGAGGACTTCATGATCTCAAGATGTTTGCCACAGCGTCGGCCGCCAAGCAAGATATTGTTAAGGAGTATGGCGGCGAGCATATTGACTACAGGAAACAGGATTTCGTGGCTCTGATTAAGGAAGTGAAGCCCGATCTGCTAGACGCCGTCTTTGACCCCATCAGTGCCTACAACTGGAAACGCTCATATAAAGTTATTAGAAGAGGGGGGACTTTAGTTGTCTTCGGTTTGCTAGGTCCAACGAAAGGGCGGCTCGGTTCTCTTGGTTTCGCTTCGCAGTTCGCCAGCCTGGGTCTTTTGATAGCGCGACCCAGCAAAAGAGTGAAATTCTACGGAATAAACGTCAGTAAAGACCCCCAAACGTATCGGGACAACATGGGCGAGCTGATCAAACTACTTGAGGCTGAAAAGATCAAGCCGTTAGTAGGTAAGGTTTTTTCTTTGGACCAGGCCGCTGAAGCTCAACGGCTTCTATATGACGCAAAAGTGGGCGGCAAAATCCTACTCGATTGCAGTTAGAAGTGAGTGAAGCTTGGCTATGACGCGTTCTTCAAAACTTTTAGTAGTGATTTGTCTAGTTCTCTTGGCTTTAGCTGTTGCCGGTTGTCAGGATGAGATTACCAAGAACATTAAGCTTCTAAAAAGCCGGAACGACTCTGAATGCGCTTTCGCGGCCAAGCGTTTGGGCAAGACAGGCGATAAAAAGGCGCTCGTACCGTTGCTCGCGGTTGTCCGGGACAAAAAGAAGCTCATCTGCCGGCAAGAGGCGGCAAACGCGGCTATTGAGATCGGCTCTGATAGAGTGGCGGACACACTATTTGCTGTCGTATCGTCCAGCGATCGTCGTACTTGGGGCCATATGATGGCATCTGACGCCTTGATAAAGATCGGCGAAAAAGCGACTGACTTGCTGATTGAAGCCGTGACGACCGGGAACGACAAGTCGAGAAAAGAAGCCGCGATCCTACTTGGCAATATTGGGGACGTAAAGGCAGTGGGCGCGTTATTAAGAATTGTGTCCGAAAAATCTGAGAGTGAACCGCTTAGAAAAGCGGCTATATTGTCTTTGGGAAGAATCCGGGACCAGGGAGCAACCGGGCCAGTGACCGAAGCCATGACGGACACCGGGGGAAGTCTCTCCATCAGAGCGGCGGCCATGGACTCAATTTCGCTAATAGACCCTATCAAAGCAGAACCGTTGCTCTTCAAGCTCATGATTGACGGGCAAGAAGATGTGATCTTGCGAAATCAGGCGGCAATTTGGATAGCCGACATGCCTAAGAAAGAGGCGCTTAGGCCTCTTGTCGATATTTTGGAAAGCAAGACGGCCGGATGGGACAGGCAGATAATAGCCATTGGCCTAAAGAGGTTTCTAAAAGAGCCGGCGAGAAAGATGCGGGTGAGCACCAGGTTTACAGGTGAAGCACAACAGATCAATCTTCTACAAGCAGCCTTTGTCAATAAGCTGGGCAAGAAACGGATCGCGAAAAACCAGGAAGCGGAGCTGGTAATCAGTTTTGGAGATGAGGAAGCGAGCGGTATCGTTGGCATCAAACTTATGCATAAAGAACGGGGTGTTTTGATGGACGTTCAATTGACGACTGAAGCTAAGCCTGTCAAGATCGGAGCAAGCAACAATAGCAAGCCCTCGGCCGATATGGAGGCTAGTTCATACTTCAAATATCTTGGCGATATTGTCACTATTAAACTCGCCGGTAAGCAGGGAAGTCTTGATGATAAGGCGATATTCTCAATACTCAGCGCGACAGGGAAGAAGTGACGAATAATGAAAACACCTTCTTAGGATCTCTAAAGCGATCATGACACAGGGAGCTTATGAATGGACATGTTATGGAAACACAGACTTGCCTGGTAAAAAGTATGTCAAAGTAAAAGGTCACAAACTTGCCTATATGTGTCAAGGTTCGGGCGAGCCCATTCTCTTTATTCATGGCATCATCACATATTCGTTTATCTGGCGGAATATCCTGTCAGAGATGTCGGAAAATAATTATTGTATTGCAGTTGACATACTGGGTTGCGGCGATTCAGACAAGCCAATGTGGGCCGATTACTCCGTCTCGACTCAGGCGGACTTAATGGTGGAACTACTCGATGAGTTGCATATAGAAAAGTGCCATCTGGTTGGCCATGATATAGGCGGGGCAATAGTACAGATTATGGCTGTGCGAAATTCTGAGCGGATCATAACAATGACTTTAATAAATACCGTCGGCTACGACTATTGGCCCGTCCAGCCCATTACTAGCTTGAGAATCCCGATTTTAAAAGAAATCGGTGTCGCGGTTCTTAATCACGGGTTTCTCCGTTTTCTCGTGAAGAGAGGGCTTTATCACAAAGACCGATTGACTGATGAAGTGATGGGCCTCTTCTTGGCCCCTCTACAGAATAATGATGGAAAACACGGTATTCTCAGGCTAGCCCAGTTTCTTGACAATCAAAACCTTTTGGACATCGTTGACGGGCTCAAGAACTTAAAGGTGCCAACTCTGATAATACGCGGCGCGGCCGATGTCTACCTGCCTTCAATCATTTCAAAGAGGCTTCATGAGGACATTAATGGATCAAAGCTCATAGTTATCCATACTGGTGGCCATCTTATCCAGGAGGACGAACCTGAGTTCTTGGTCAAAGAGATCAGTCGATTTATAAAAGACAGCAAGACCGGCACTTCGAAACTGATGTCTTAAAATCACAATTCCTGCACATTTTCTTCACAAAATCTTCAATTTCATAAGCGATTATACAATCAGAGCAGAAAGTCTTGCCTCTAAAACTGCAACAAAAAGCACCTTTGCCCCGGGTGCTTTTTGTTTGTTCTAAAACTACTCCTTGATCTGAAAATTATCGCTTCTGGAACACGGCCAATCTGAGCATATTCAAGCCCAGGCCAATCGTGAGTGAGGCGAAAATGATGAGAGACGTTGTGTCGGCGCCCGTCGCCGGGGTTGTGGATACGGCCAGACCGATTGTCTTGTTACCGCTGGTATTCGTTCCTGAGCGCCACATTTTGTAATAGCCCCTTGCTCCATGGCCGCTAAATTGATCTGCATCATATAATACGGCCGGCGTGTAGTTTCGCGACTCATTCCAACTTCCGGAAGGGCCGAACGCTCCGAAATTGCCAAAACCGCCCAATGATTCTATGGGATTATTGACAGATTTCACCCATGTGTATCAATCAGTTGATTCCGCGTACCCAATCCCTTGGCTGTTCGCTGTCTGCCCGCCGCTGTACCACATCCGGTATTTCCCATCGGCTTTTACAACGCCCGCGGGATATGCGTAACTGCTGTCCCATGTGTCGGTGTTGCCCCAGATACCGCCGCCTCTTGGGAGGACAGGTTGCGCGCCGTAACGTGTCCAATTAATTCCGTCAGTCGAGTTGGCGAGCCCTATTTCCTCAAACGCGCCTGTCGTCCCGTCATAGTACATAACATATGAGTAATCCATGGGGTTGGGCCCAGTGTTGGTGGCCGATGAGTCGTAGAGCACGACCGCCGGGCCGTAAGAGCCCCTATTCCAATCCCCGGCACCGCCTGTGCCCCCAAATACCAACTGCCTGTTGGTCCAAGTAACTCCGTCCGTTGAATCCGCGTAACCTATCGGTGTACCGAAAACGCTTTCATCGGTATCCCAAAACCACATCTTGTAATAAACACCGCTGCCGCCGAAGCCGGTTTCGTCGTAGATTATGTAGGGATGGTGCGCTGCTGTGAGCGTCGAAAGCAATCCTAAATCAGACCAATTTCTACCATCGTCTGACCCTGCCAGCCCTATTTGAGAGCCGGTCGAGTACCACATTTTATAATAGTAAGCGCTACCGTTGCCGCTGAATTTGCTCGAGTCATAAGCGAGTGTCGGGTAGTAAGCCGAGACAGCCGGGTCGAAGACCGGATTTGAGGGAAGATCGTTCCAGAGAATTTCACCAGTGAGGGGAGCGGCTCCAGCTACTGCTAAAAATGAAAAAATAAAAAGAGCACTTAAGAATAGCGAAGACGCGAAGCGCGCTGTTTTTGACATGCTGACCCCTCAGGATGATCGTGCTTTAATTTTCTTAGATTATCACAAGGTCAAGCGATTATCAAATTGATAAGACGGGTCGTATTACAGCTATTACCTGGGGTAATGCGGATCACTGCCGGACGGCTATGGCATCGACATCGAAGCGTGCCCGACCCCGGGTTCCGAGGTTCACTATCTTAATTTTATGGACGCGTTTTTTCTTCCAGCTTTTAGAAAAGACTATCCTTCGGGTCCTCGTTTTTGAGGAATGAGTATCAATTGTTCTTTTGTACTTGCCGTCTAAGAAAATCTTCGCCTTCGACATTTTCGGGCCCTTAGTTGAAATCAAAGCCACACTTCGTCCTCTAAACCGATAGGTAATTGAATCACCTCTGACCTTAGAGTACCTAACTGTTTGTTTGTAGTAATCCGATTTAGCGCCGGAGAAGGTCCTTCTAAAACCATTTCTTTTAGCCACGCGCCGGTTTTCGTTGTTTGGAACAATAGTTCTTCTGATTCTTGATTTTCCGATGTTACCCGCCTTGTCTCTCGCCTCAGCTTTGAAATAGTAGGTTTTTCCTGCCGACCCCTTGAACCGACCGTGAGTAGATTTTGCGTTCGTTTTCCACTTTCTCCAAGTCGAAGAATTATTTACACGGTAACTGACGGTGTATGACTCTATACCCGATGTGTCTTGTCCCATCCACCTGACTTTGAAAGCGGATGTTTTGGATTTATTCGTTGAGTATCGCGGCGCGAACAATTTGACGCTCGGCGCTCTGCTGTCAACATTCGGTTTCTCAGCCGTTGGCGGCTCCTCTGGAACCGGGGCCGGAATTTGTCCCGGATCTTGATCTGGCGGTGGATCAGGTGTCGGTCCTGGTTCCGGTTCCGGATCGGGCGCCGGAGTTGGCACAGGCGCTGGCGCATCGCCGTCTCCATCACCCAAGATAGCCTCAGTTTCCACAAATAATGGTGTTGTCTTCTTATTGTGAGCTTGCTTCCAGACTTTATAAGTAGGAGAAACTTCTAACGCGTTTGTAAAATCCCGATAATTGTGAGGCACAAGATAAAGCTCAGAAGTCTCAGGTTTTTCCAGAGTTGTCGACACATTTGTAACTTGCCAAATCTGTAAATAATCCTGTGCGTCATAATAGCGCGTCAGATCATATATGAAAGACGCTGTCTGCGGCCACCGTTTCTTGACAGCCACGCCAAACCCGCCGTTATATTCTTGCGACCAAGACCAGTCAAACCAGCCGGCGGAATGCTCGTAGCCCGGTCCGAGCCGGCCGCCAAAGTAGAATTCTTTGACATTGTTTTCCAGCAGAGGTCCGGACAATTCAGTTTCAAGATGACCGGACTGCCAAGTTCCGCCTCGCTGAGGAATACCGCTCGTCATCTCAACCGCTGAGTCAAAAGAAAATGACGGCAGGCCCGGTGCCGGGCCCCACTCTCGCTGGATCTTTATCGGTGCGCTACGGCCGTAAAAATAGTAGGTGGTTTTCAGTTGGCCCAGGCCAAGGAGGCTATCGACTTCAAACTTGGTATAGACACCACCTTTTGTCGTCTTTGTAGAGATCACCTTGGCTCCGCTCTGCCGCAGCCACTTCTCGCCGGAGGCGTACCTAAAAGACCAGCCATTGGCACCCATCACATTTTGTCCACTTGGGGCGGTCAATAGTTTGCTGAGTTCAAAGCCTCTGTTGGCGTCAAGAGTTGCCGCATAGTAGTCGTTACTGAAGGTCATGTTGTCGTGTTTTAAAACCGATGGATAATCGGGCGGTTCTTTGTCTTGCTCTTTTTGAGTGTCGAAATACAAATAGAAATGCCGAGACTGTCCTTTTGGAGTGTGACCGTTGAGTATCCAGGTTAAAGCGCCTTTTGCTTCTGTGGACTTGTCATAGCCGTTACCGGGCTCGAATTGACTCGGTATTTCGGTAAAATCAGCTCCGTTGCGGGCATATTCAACAACCCTGATTGAATTGGGGTCCAAGGGTCCGTTAGCAGAAGCTGAGGCGAGCAGTGCCGAAAAGTCAATTGAATAATCAATTGGCATATCTTGACGGTCATGAGATTCCCCCGGCACAGTGATGGGAACTCGGTACTTCCACTTCGAGTTCCACCAGGGAGATGAGACAACAATAGTTTTATCGGTTGCCGCCTCAAGAATCGTCGACCCCTGGGCGCTTCTGATCTTTACATGGATATCGTGAATACCCGGTTGCGCCGGCCAGTTTATGCTCGCCGTCGCGCCTGTGTTTGGTGGGATAGAGTCTAAGTTCGCGCTGTCTATCAACACTCCACCTAAGTCAGGGTTACCGTCATAAAAATCGACGATGGTCGTCGCTCCGGCTGTTTGTCCGTCGTTGCTTATTTGGGCCTTTATCACTGTCGTCTCATCGGGTTTGGGCTTCGGGTTTGAGAAAGATATATCTTCTTGTTTGACTGATAGCACCGGGTCCAGGAAGTATTTCTTGGCCAAGCTGTCGATCGTTTGGGACCAGGGAATATTGTCCGGCGTGTATGCGCAAAAGGCCACGCCTGGCATCTGCGGCGCCCTCTTTCTGATATAGGCGATCTGATTCTCCATGCTCTCGGCCGTAGTCCCATAAGTGCCGCCTGCCGTGCCGAGGGCAAAAACCGATTTTTCCAATATTCCGTGTTTCTTTGCCAGATTAATGAAATCATCGAAACTCTGATATGAATGCCCCCAGTTTACATAGACTTCATACATAAATAGATCAACACCGTCATTGAGCGCGGGGTAATTGTGCGCTTCATCCATGCCAATTAACCAGGCAACCACAAAAACATCGGGATGAGCGGCTTTAAAGTCTCGCAGAGCTGCGGCATCCTCGAGATCAGTTTCACGCTCTATCTCAAGAGATATGCTTTTGTATCCCATGTCGACCAGTTCTTCCATCCGTTGTCTCATCTGATCTGTCATACCATGATCGAAGTAGCCAATATCCGCTCTGCCGATACCGATATGGCCGGCATTAAGACCGCCCCTATTTTGCCAATATTCATTGTCCTGCGCAGGGCCGGGAGCGGCGATGTTGGCGTGAGTCAGATCTTTCGGATTCCCCCACCAAACGAAATACGGGGGATTAACTTCGGAGAAAGCTAGACCTGGGGCAGCAAATATAAAAACAGCGGCGACGACTAACAAGAAGGTGAAGCGTCTCGTCACAGAAACACACTTCTTTGCGGGTGTCTTTGATGAGCTAAACATGTTGCCACTTGATTCGCATATATCCCAAGCTTAATAGCCCTATTTGTGTACTTCATATAAGAGATATCGGCAGTTTTATGGAAAGATAAAGCAGTAAAAAAGCGCAATAAAAGCATGATTCGCGGGCTACTTCAGTAGAAACAGAAACAGTTAAGGATAGATGTCTAGCGCGTGGGCCGCGCCCTTATTTTACTTCAATCAACTCGATTTTCTCGTCACTATCGGCCACTTCTTCAAGAACGACGCCACCAAGGGGGACACCATACCTATTTATGGCTTTAAAATACGGGGACACCATACATATTTATTGACCAAAAGATCCCTGTGGATGTTAATCGTTTATTTGTTATTAAACAGGGAAATTTTATCAGATGAAACATTTAGATATTTCAGCAAAAGATATTGGTTTTTGTATTGCCACGGCTTTGGATCTTGTAAGTCCTGTCCTCAGCGATCACCATAAAAAAGTATCATCTTTGGCAATAAGTATAGCTGCCAAAATCGGGATGAAGCAAGATAACCTAGACAGGATATGCTTGACCGGTCTGTTGCATGACGCTGGGGCGTTAAAGCTACACGAAAGGCAAAAGATAGAAGAGTTCCATGTCCCTGCTTCCTTCGTTTATAAACACTGTGAGCTTGGTTACCGTCTGTTTGGCACTTTTAAACCATTTACGGACATAGCAAACATAATCCGTTTTCATCACACCTGGTGGGATAATGGCAAGGGAACAAAGTCAATGGGGATGGAAGTGCCGCTGGAAAGTCATATAATTCATCTCGCGGATCGCATCGCTGTACTTACGAAAAACAAGCAAAACGTCATGATGGAGATGAGCTCGATAATTGAGCGGATAAACGGTCAAAGGGGCAAGATGTTCAAGCCGGAACTGGTTGACGCCTTTAACGACCTTTCTTCAAAGACAAGTTTTTGGCTTAACGCCGTCTCTTTGTCTACGCGGGATTACCTGTTTTATCGAAAGAAGATGATGACACTTCAATTGGATGAAGAAGGTCTTCTTGACCTGGCCCGGTTATTTGGCCATATAATCGATTTTAGGAGTCGCTTTACGGCTACTCACTCGACAGGTGTTTCCGCGACCTCTACTGTCCTTGCGGGACTTGCCAATTTCTCTCCTCTGGAAGTAAATCAGATGACATTGGCGGGATACTTTCATGATCTGGGCAAGCTTGCGGTCTCTGCTGAGATACTGGAAAAGCCGGACAAGTTGAGTGATCAGGAATTTAACATTATGAAGACTCATACCTATTATTCATATCATCTGATTGAGATGATTCCACAGCTTTCCATCCTTAGCGAATGGGCGGCTTTTCATCATGAGCGTCTTGACGGTCGCGGTTATCCTTTTCAGATCAAGGGCAGGGTCTTGACACTGGGCTCACGGATTATGGCGGTAGCGGATGTTTTTACCGCCATAACCGAAGACAGACCCTACAGGGAAGGCATGTCAAGCGAAAAGGCGGTTGAGATCGTGCAGAAATTATCAAAAGAAGGAAAGCTAGATAAAAACGTAGCCGTATTACTTGCTGATAATCACAAGAATATCAATTCGATTCGCAGGTCATCGGAGAGCCTGGCTTTTCAAAGATATCGGCAAGTAACTCAATTGCCGAAAGCCGCTTGAAGATGTCAGATGAATTCAAGTAAGGAGGAAAACAGGAATGAAACCGACAGTGCTTTCAACAAATGATATATCTTTTTGCCTGGCCAACGCTTTGGATTTTGTAAGCCCGCTGCTTGCGGACCACCACATGAAGGTCGCCTCGCTCAGTTTAAGCTTGGCCACGGAGCTCGGATTTTCAGATGATGAGCAACTGGACGTTTCCTTAGCGGCGCTACTCCACGACACCGGCGCGCTTTCTCTCGATGACCGCTTTAAATTATTTAAATTCGATACGAGGAAGACGCGTGTACACTGTGAACTCGGTTACCAGCTTTACAATAGATTTGCCCCGTTTACTAAAATAGCTGAACTGATCCGCCACCACCATACATATTGGGAAGACGGAAGAGGTACGGAAGATAAGGGGGAAAAAATTCATATGGGATGTCATATTATACATTTAGCGGACCGGATAGCGGTCCTTACAAGTCAGTTCCAAAATGTGCTGGAACATATTGGAAAAATCAGTGAAAAGATCAATAAAAATTCCGGCAATATGTTTGTTCCGGAATATGTCGAAGCATTCAACTCTCTTGCCTCAAAAAAAAGTTTTTGGTTAAATTCATACTCCTTTGCCAAGTACGATCAGATATTCCATAAGAGTCAATCCAGAATACTTCACCTTGACGCGGAAGGTCTGTTGGACCTTGCGCGATTATTCTGTCAGATCATAGATTTTAGAAGCCGCTTCACCGCCACTCACTCTTCGGGGGTGGCGGCGACTGTAGAGGCCATCGCTGAAAATATTGACTTTTCCCAAAAAGAGCTCCTCATGATTAAATTGGGCGGCTATCTTCATGATCTTGGAAAGTTAGCGGTTCCAGTAGAGATCCTGGAAAAGCCCGGCCGGTTGACCCAAGAGGAGTTTAGCGTTATTCAAAGCCATACTTACTACTCTTTTCACCTGATCAACCTGATTCCGGAGTTTGCTGTCTTCAATGAATGGGCGGCCTTTCACCATGAAACCATGGATGGGCACGGATATCCTTTCGAAATAGACAGTAAATCATTAACGCTTGGTTCACGCCTCATGGCTGTCGCCGATGTGTTTACCGCGCTAACCGAAGACCGCCCCTACAGAGCCGGCATGTCCGGAGAAAAAGCTATAGGGCTACTTAAAACCATGGTAGCGGAAGATAAGTTGGACGGTTATGTCGTCAACCTAGTGGACGATAATAAAGACGAGATAAATTCGGTTCGATTAACGGCGCAAAAGGCGGCTTACAGAGAATATCAAGAGTTCAGTCAATTGCCGAAAGCCGCCTAAAACGGCGCAAAAAACCTACGCGGCTTTTTCTATTGATTCATAAAAGACAAAACAATTATTTTCTTTCTTAGCCTCGTATAATGCCTTATCAGCCTTGCTTAGTAGAGGATCGATCCTATCATCATCAATCGGGTAAAAGCTTATTCCGATCGATGCCGAGACTTGAATATCGTTACCGCTCAGTACAATGGGCTCGGATAATTTGAGAAGCATCTCGTTTGCCATATTCTTTACATCGTTGCTATCGGTAACGTTTGCCAGGGAGACGACAAACTCGTCACCCCCCATTCTGGCGACCGTATCCGTCTTTCTTACCGAATCAGTCAATTTTTTAGCCACATCGAGAAGGAGCAGGTCACCTACTTCATGCCCGTATGTGTCGTTGACCTTCTTAAAACCGTCGAGATCCAAAAACATGACGGCGATCATCTTTTTTATGCGCTCTGACTGGGCAAGAGCCTGCGACAACCTATCCCGTAGTAAGCGCCTGTTAGGGAGTTTTGTCAGTTGATCGTGGTAGGCCATATTCTTTATTTTCTCTTGAGCGGCTCTTCGCTCGGTCACATCCCGGATAACGCCGATAAATGAAGTACCTGTTCTCGACTCGGTTTTTGCGACGCCGAGTTCTATGGGAAATTCGCTGCCGTCTTTTCTAAGCGCCTCAAATTCAAGTTTTTCTCCGGCTGACTTCATTTTTCCCGTTTCAGCGCTAGATTTAAGTGCCTGGCGATGACGCTCACGATATCGCTCCGGGATCAATTTAATAAGGTTTTGGCCGACTATCTCATCCGGTCCATAACCAAACATCTTCCCTGCCGCTTGGTTCCAAGAGATGATCATTCCGAGGTCATTTATTGAGATTACAGCGTCGGGTGAGGCAAGGTTCAACATCTTAAAACGGTTTTCACTCTCTCTCAATGTTTTCTCTGCCTTCCTTCGATCGTCAATGTCTTCAAAAGAACTTATTATTTGACTTTCACCATTTGGGGAAATATGCATAACAGAAGAGATAGACGCCCAAAATACGGTTCCGTCTTTTCGCTTGAATCTGGTCTCAAAGCCCTTTACGGGTCCTTTCTTAAACTCTTCCATAAAGCGCTCTCTCTCCTTAGCGTCATAATAGTGTTGGGAAACGGGCATGCTTAAGGCTTCCTTTTTTGATTTGTAACCAAAAAGGTCCGTGATAGCTTGATTTGAATCAATGACTTCTCCCTTTGGGGTTGTGATTGCGATACCAATGGGGGCGTTTTCTATCAGCTCCCTAAACTTGGCTTCCGAAGTCTTTAACGCCTCTTCAGCTTCCTTGAGCTCGGTTATATCCTGCATACTACCAAAGACGCGGACGATTTTTGCGCCGACATATCGCGGCTTTCCGATTGTGCGCACCCAGATATGCTTTTCTTCAGACGTTATAAACGGCAACTCAAGATCATATTTCTCGCCCTGTTCAATGGGTTTGGTAAAAGCTTCTTTTATGACGGGTTGGGCTTCTGGAGCGTAGTATTTGATTCCTTCTTCTATCGAAAGCGGAGTTGTTGGGGAAAGCCCGAAGATCCTGTAGATCTCTTCAGTAAATGAGGGCGTCATGGTTTCGAGATCAAATTCCCACCCCCCAATTTTTGCCAAGCGACCAGTTTCATCCAACAACTCAGTGCGTTTTTCAACTAATTTTTCAAGATCGCGTTGATATTCAACTACCTTGTTCTCCATTTTCTTTTTTTCGATCGTTACGCCTAGCAGTTCAGCGATAGCATCGACAAGATCTCTTTCTTCTTTTAGAAACGGCCCTTCGGCTTCGGGCGGCATCTCTTTAAGATAAAAGACATCAATGGCTCCGATTTTTTCTCCCTCGACGGTTATCTCAGCGGATTGTCTCCAGTTGGTCTCTTCAAAGGGGTCAGTCACAAATTGTCTGTTATCGATTGCGATTCTGGCGGCTGTGACCGAAGGATACTGCCTAGAGGGCGGGATCAGGTCCGCGGCCTTTTGGTAGATCTCATCCAGGGTGATGTCGGGGGGTCTCAACAGTCTTTGAAAGACGGTAAAGACAGCCGAGCTCCTTGACCCTTTCGGTCAAGTTTTTCTCGCTTTCCTTTAGCTCATCATTAGCCGCGTCAATTTCTTGACTTACGCCTGCGGAGATCAAGCTTGCAAACAGGGCTGTCAGGACCATGATTGCTACTGCGGTTAACGCAAAAACAAGTGCCGGATTGGCACCAAGCAATGCAGGCAATATCTGTGAGGCGCCGCTACCGAAAAGTACTGCAATAGTTGAAAGAGGAACAAAGGTTCTAAGCAGCTTCGCCCTGGTTGACGTCCCGATAAAATACCGAAGAGGTATACTTTTTCTGCCGGATAGCGCGACAACAGAGCTGCTAAGAAAGAAGAAGGCAATGGCGGTCGTAAGCGCCATCTTCGCGGTTTCTTCTCCTTCATATAGTAGCGGCGTTCTAAAGAGATAGGCGATTAGCGCGACAATGCTGGTGAGAAATGCAAGACTTCCAAGCACACCCGCGTTACTAGAAGTCCGATCATCTTTGGACAACAATCTAATTGATAGCAATAAGATAGCGATGGCTGTAAGAAAAAACAGCGCTCCCGTTAATGAAGACATCTGTCCGAAAGGAATACCGAAAATTCCGTTAGGCGGAAAAATCCTGTTTTCAAAGTTTAGATCATGATCGAAAAAAACCCCGGGACTTCGAGGAGCCCAAAGAGAGCTGTTAGACCTGCCAGGGAAGCAAAGATCACTGTGATGATAAGTCTTTTCTTTTTTTGAAGTATGATGCCTAGAATGATCAGGGCTTGTATTATAAAAGCGATGGCCGTACTAGGTGCCATCGGATAATAGTTTGCCTGGAATCTTCCAAGAACTTCAAGTCCGGGGATATATCCGATGAGACCAAATAGTCCTACTATCAGGGCTAGCACAGCTCCGTATATCGATGTCTTTTCTAGGTTCACCAGCATTCCCTCAAAATGACTGCCTCTTATATAAAAAATTTAAACAATTGTAATTTAATATTTCTCATAAGGTTGCTGCGTAAACGTGCAAATACGGGGAAACCATACCTATTGTTTGACCACTAGCCTGATGAGTTGAACTGGAGAAAAGGCATAAACAGGTATGGTGTCCCCGTATTTGCTGAGTTAATTGACAAGCAGGCGCAGATGTATTAATTTTTAATTGATATTTGTACATCAATAACTCGGTTGCTTCTTACTAGTTATGGCTTGCAAACTGAGGACAAACACTGTGCGACCGGCAACCACAAGGGATGGTTCAAAAGGGGGCCCAGGTGAAATTCAACAAACCACGCTCAATTAACCTAAGGCGAGTTTTTTCATACACCTTATCTACAATAATGATCTTGTTGTTTGCTGTCCCAACAGCCTTCTCCGGTCCGATTGAGCCATTTTTCGCTTCGCCGCAGAACGACGGCCGCTTATTTGGCCCTAATACCATAATCGACGCTGAGGTCGCGCAGATCAAAGTGATAGACCAGGCTAGAGTAAATCCAATTTTGCAAACACAATTTGAATACTCCGCGGATGGCGTTCTTTGGAACCTTATCGGAATCGATTTTAGCCCAAACCCCGAGCCCGGCGAGGTTACATGGCTGACAGGTTACGGGGGGATGATGAGTGGCTTCGGCGGCTATGGTTGGACCGCGGACTGGGATACGTGGACGTTGCCGGAGGGTCAGTATTGGTTAAGGGCCACAATGTGGGATTTTGAAGGTTTCACGGAGCGGACAATACCGGTTTTTATTGATCCGACTCCACCAAAGCCTGAATATATTTTTCCGCTCTTTGAGGAGACCGTCACTGGAGTAATCGATATAAATCTAGATTCATTGGACGAGAATATCAACTTCCTTGAGGTCGCTGTTCAAGATGAAGCCAAAGTTAAGAATCTCGAAACCTCGGGCACTTTAGTCAATCAGACAGGTCTGGGGACTCAGAGCCAGACCGAGACGACAACGACCGGCACTGCGTGGTGTAGCCCGACAGCCACTAAAAATGCTCTTGAAAGACTGATTCCCACTGCCGATGAGACCGCTAATATAGAAAGGGTCCGGGAGCTGGCCAAGAAGATGAAAACCTCCAATGCGACGGGAACGCTTCCAGGCAATATCGATTCGGGCTTGAGGGACTACTTGAATCAAATAGGGGAGGACTCATCGTATACGGTAACCTCCGTTACTGTGCCCCGCTGGACCGATTACGAAAAAGCGATGCGGTCGGGGGAGTCGATAATTGTCTCCATATATCATTATAATCCACCGGGACCGGACGGGATTGTCGGCACAGCCGATGATTGGGATGCCGGTCATTCCTTAACGATGAAAGATAAAGACAGCCAGGCCAGGGCGCCAAACAAGTACAAGATAAGCTACGTTGATCCCTGGGGTGGCGGTTCACATGACAGCACCTGGAGCGCGAACGCGACAACCACGATGGATAGCATTACTTATGATCCGCCGTGGACGCCCGCGGCAGACGGCGGGGAATGGTACGTAAGCTACATGTGGGAGATATCTCCTAAACCCGCGTCGCCGCCGCCCAGCTATGATTTGATCGGCACCGACAGCGACAGCGGAGACGGTTGGGGAGTGAGTTGAGACACTCGAAGTGTGTCCAACGGCTACCATATAATATGGGCATCGTTTACCGACGATGATGGAAATTCCGGCGCGGCCAAGCAGGTTGTGTATGTTGAAAATCTAAATACGCGCGCGGGTCCGGGCGAGGAAACCGTGACAGTAGATCTCGGCGACGTCAGTGTTTCTTTTGCCGATGTCGTAATCGACGGCAATACAGTTTTAACAACAACAGGTACACCCGCGAACCGAACTGGTTTGCCTGCAAATTTCGAGTTCGCGGGCAATTTGTATGACATCTCAACAGACGCCAGCTACACGCCGCCGGTTCAATTGACCTTCAGTTACACCGATCACGAGCTGGCAAGCGCGGGAATAGTCGAAAGCGAATTGCAGATTTATCACTTTGACGGCGCCACCTGGGAGCAGGCCGCAAAGATATCTCAAGACACAATCTTGAATAAAATAACGGTCGAAGTCGACCACCTGTCAATTTTTGGGGGCGGAGGGTCGCCAACGCCTGGTACCGGAGTAAACAGTGGCATGTTGTCGGTCATGGCGCTTATATTAATTACATGTGGCGGGATTGTGCTGCGGGGTCGCAAGAATGACCCATTTTTCACTTAGGCTGCAACCGCTTCTTTCTTTCATTAATGGTCTTTCAACCAAAATTTTCGGAGCTCTCGGGCTTGTAATAATCATATCGGGTGCTTAAGCCTTGCTATGACACATGCCGAAGAGTCATTATTAACTTTGAGCATATGAGAAAAGGAGTGGTTTATATGACTGGAAAGATATTCAAAAGATTTATCGTTAAAGGGACGATGGCCTATGTAGCTGTTTTTGCGCTTGTGTTGATGGTAGCCATGCCCGCAGTGGCCTTGATGGCCAATTCAGTGGGTAGCCCTGAAATCATCGACCATTCAATCAGGTCCGCGGATATTCGGAACAAGGCCGTGACAACCGACAGGATTGCTCCTCGAGCGGTAAAAAGAGGAAAGATAGGGAAGCGGGCCATCCGCACTGAACACATAAATTATATAAGTGACTCAAAGATCAGATACTCGAGAAAAACCAGGGTTTTATCGATTTCAGCTGCTGCTCTTAATCCAACTGTAGGCGGTGGCGTTTATTCTTACAATAAAAATGTCGGCCAAATTGAAGGACAAGGCACATTTAGCGCGCCCGTCTATTTGCCTGATAGAGCCGTTGTTATCGGTTTCAAGGCTGAGTTAAGAGACATCAGCGCCGGTCAGTTTACTGATGTAGATCTTCGTCGATGGAGCACCACCGGCGCGGATACGATGGCCGCTGTCACAACTATTGGTTCCCCCTCGTCGTTTAGCTGGCGAACGTTTAAAGATACTAATGGAATAAGTTTTTCGACTATCAACAACACCACTCATGCGTATTATGCAGTAGGTTATTTGTCCGGAGGGGGAGTCGGGATAGGTCGCATTATTATTACATACCGAACCACCAGGCCATAAACATTAAATAGGGACAGCGACCATTTATACCAGGCGAAACGTGTAGATCTCTGTTTATTTTCTTGCGTTTCAGATTGTCTCGTAGTATGATACTGCGGATGTATAACGTAAGAGCAGTTAATAGGTTTAGGCGCGCAATATTTTTGAATCGGTAGTCCTCGCAAAATTTTTGCTTCTCGACTTTTACCATTTCTGTTCATAACAAAGGAGTTTTTTTTGCTTAATTCACAACGCTCAAGTTCGAGTTCCAACCGCCGTTTCCACGGTAAACCAAAGCGCAATGGAAACAGGGGTCGAAAACGCGCGATTGCTGCTTTCGACCCATCCCGTCTTGTACAAAAGGCGGCGCCCGTAACTGAAGTGGTGGAATACACACCAAAAAATAAGTTTTCAGAGTTTCCCATTAACAAGAGGTTGAAAGAAAACATTTTGGCCAAAGGATATTTACGTCCGACACCCATTCAAGACCAGGCAATACCTCATATTCTGAGAGGCAAAGATGTAGTCGGGGTAGCCAATACGGGTACGGGGAAGACAGCGGCATTCTTGATCCCGCTGGTAAACAAGGTTGTAAACGATGGTCGCACACGAGTTTTAATTGTGACGCCAACTCGTGAACTGGCAACGCAAGTCACTGACGAGGTGAGACGTTTTAGCCAAGGCCTGAAGCTGTCTTCAGCTCTTTGTGTCGGTGGATTGTCGATTAATCCTCAAATTGATAAATTGAGAAGAAGACCGCATTTTGTCGTTGGAACTCCCGGACGCCTTCTGGATCTGTCCAATAGAAGGCAGCTGAGGTTCTCTGATTTTTCCGCGATTGTTCTGGATGAAGTAGATAGAATGCTGGATATGGGCTTTATTCATGATGTCAAACAGATCATTGACAACTTACCGGACGAGAGGCTTTCACTCTTTTTCTCGGCTACAATTGGGATGAAGATAAGGACGATCATGCAAGATTTTCTAAGAGATCCTGTTCAGATATCAGTTGAATCAGGGCAAGCTGCTAAGAATGTTGACCAGGACATCGTTAGAACAGGCGGAAAGCCGAAGATAGATGTATTACATGATCTGCTGATAACCGATGGTTTCGATAAAGTGCTGGTATTTGGGCGAACAAAATGGGGCATTGAAAAATTATTGACCCAGTTGAAAAAACGTGGCCTAAACGTTGCCTCTATTCACGGAAACAAGAGCCAGTCTCAACGACAAGCCGCTTTAAGGCAATTTAAGAATAACCAGGTTCAGGCTTTGTTGGCAACGGATGTTGCTTCAAGAGGGCTGGATATTGATGATGTCACACATGTGATAAACTTCGATCTTCCTGAAACCCAAGATGACTACATTCATCGTATAGGGCGAACAGGCCGGGCCGATAAAACGGGTATCGCGCTGACGTTTGTGTAGTCCAACACTATGGACAACTACACCCTCGCTTCATGGTGAACCTATTTCGATCAGTTGACAATGCCATGTGATCGGTTGAAAAGGCACAGTGATCGGTTGACACGATATTGTGATCCATGTTACAAACAACCTAGGGCAAGGTGCTTTCGAGCAAGCCTCATAGGCGCCAAAAAATTCATATTTGTAGCAATAACCGCAGCAAACTACATGCAATAATTCGCCTCAACGAATAGCTATGGAAAAACGCTCATTTTGCGACTAGGGGTAACCACAAATGGCTCAGGCAATAAGTATGCGAAAAGTTTGGTCGCTGTTAATAGCGCTTCTTTTCATCCTAGTGAGCTTACTGCTTCCCGCAACTTCAAGAGGGGCGTCAAAACAAGCCAAGTCGGCTGGTGATTTGGGTTATGTACCTGGCCAGGTGTTAGTTAAGTTCAAGCCTGGGGTTTCAAGGCAAAGAAAACGCGCGTCAAAGGCCGAAGCTGGTGTTTCAGGGATTTTAGATCGAGTGAAAATGAGCGGCCCCGATGTTTACTTATATAAGCTAGAACCTCGGCGAGAAGTTGGCCAGACGGTTAGAAAACTCGACAGCGATAAAGATGTTCTGATTGCGGAGCCTAATTTTATTTATAAATCCTCTTTTACTCCAAACGATCCAAGCTTCGCTAGCGAATGGCACCTTAAGAATACGGGCCAGGTTATTAAAGCCGTTGCGGGAAAACCAGGCGCCGACATCAGTGCAACCGTGGCCTGGGATGTTACCAAGGGCGGCCCGATACCGGTCGCGATAATAGATTCCGGAATCGATTTTACACATCCGGATCTAGCCAATAAATTTTGGCAAAACTCCGGTGAAACCGCTGGTAACGGCATTGATGATGACGCCAATGGCTACGTAGATGATATTAACGGATATAATTTTGCCGGTATAAAGCAAGGGGCGTCCAATGGCGTTTGGTCGCTTGGTAAGAATCATACGCGTGAGCGGGCTCAGTCAATAAAGGGCACAGGGAAGCCTCTGACGCATGTCGGGTTGATGCTACGTAGGACCGGTGTGCCGACGGCCAATATCAACATTTCGATTAGATCAGCTCTTGGGGGTCCAAACCTAGCAACGGCCACAGTCACGTCCGTGGAAACAAGCACTTCTGACGAAGAGGTATATAAGGCTCTAAGTGCATCAGTTGACTTAGCTGCCGGGACAACCTATTACATTGTTATGAGTGCGTCTGAATCAAGCGCCACCAGTTATTATGCTATCTCTGACAATGATGACGGAGTCGGCGGTTATAAGGCTGACCCGTACAAAGAAGGGATGGAGCATTGGTTTAATGGCGTGTCCTGGGTTGCCAGGGCGGGCGATGATTTTTATTTTAGAACCAACAAGAATGCCAACCCGCGAGACGACCGAGGGCACGGAACTCATGTCAGCGGCATCATCGGCGCCAGGGTCAACAACTTGGAAGGAGGGGCTGGAGTCTCCTTTGGGGCTCAGCTCATGGTTCTCAAAGCCTCCGGATCGGCCGGCCAGTTCACAGGAATAGCCATCGACCAAGCCATCCGTTACGCGGCCGATAACGGCGCAAAAGTCATCAATATGAGCTTCGCCGGCGCATCCCCATCCGCCCTGCTGACTAACGCTGTTAATTACGCTTACGGCAAGGGCGTCATCTTATTTGCCTCATCGAGCAATGAAGGTGTGCCCACTTTAATGTACCCGGCTTCCTACAACAACGTTGTCAGCGTTGGCGCAACGACAAATCTTGATACATCAGCCACCTTTTCCAATTACAACAACATGGTCGATCTTTCAGCTCCCGGAAAGGACATATATTCAACCATGCCCACTTACCCCGTCGGTTTAAATAGCGACGGCTGGGCGCAAAACTACGAGTTTTTGTCAGGTACATCAATGGCTTCTCCGGTAGCCGCTGGTATCGCGGCGATGGTTCGCGCCTATAATCCGTCTCTAACACCGCTTGAGGTCGAGCAGTTAATGAAAACTCACGCTGTTGATTTGCCGCCAGCCGGTCGAGATGACAGTTTTGGCGAAGGTCGTGTTAACGCAGCTGCGACATTGAACAACACTCCAGTCATGGCGAGCGGCGAGAACACTCTTTATAAGACAATCGCCGGATTTCTGTTGCTCATTTTCGGGATAGCTGTAGGCGTTGTGAATAAGAAATCTTTAAGTTCTTAACATTCCGGGGCTAGCCGACAAATGCTGTCAGTACTCAGTTCGAAAAATGTGAAGGAATAAGAACTGTCCGTGTTTTACTTAATCAATTGCTAAGATTGCTCCGCGTCTTCTTTTAGAAAACCTCTAGAAAGAATAGCATCCAGCGCGCTTATCCTTTTATTAATACCGCTCTCAAGAACGAGCGTTGTTCCTTCTGGCCCCGTTGAGAGGAGCAAGCGGTCGCATATATCCAATATCAACGTAAAGCCCATTCCCAAAGACTTTTCAGTGGAGAATCCGGGAATCAGTGTTACTTTTGGAAGATCACTAAAATTAATGCCCGGCCCGTTGTCGGATATCCTTATTTGAACCGCTTCTTCGAGGACGTAGATTTGTACCTCACATGAGCCGGCGTGCTTTACGCCGTTGGCTATGCCCTCGTTGGAGGCTACTAACTGGTCATTCAAACGATCTTGGTCTATGCCGCAACTCAATAGCATTTCTCCAAGAAAGTCTCGAAAATCAGCTAGTTGTGCGAAGGAGGAAATAGTATAGGGCTTACTGCATGGCTCTCCCTGGGCTGCCGAGATCTCTTTGTCGGTTAGGATTAGCAGCTTGCCGTTTGTGACTGCGCTGAGGACCTCAACATATGCCGCTCGAATATCACGATCTTTTTGCCGCAGAGCTTTCTCAGCTTTTTTGTGTTCGGTTATGTCGCGAGCGACTGAAACAATATGTGGCTCGTTTTTCATGTCTACGACTTCCGCTGAAATCATAACCACTCTATGTTCTCCTGTCTTGGTTTCGAAGGTTGTCTCAAAGTCGTGAAGCTTTCGTTCAGTTTGTATGGTTTCCAGAAACCTCTCCCGTGCGACTTTGTTAACCCAGATGCCAAGCTCATTAGTAGACTTGCCAATGGTTTGCTCTCTCGTGAACCCTGTTAGCCGGGTGAATCCCTCGTTCACATCGACTAGTCTCATGCTCTCTAGAGATGTGATGGCGATGGCGTCAGGGTCATAGTGAAACGCCAGGGAGAATCTCTCCTCCGATGCTCTCAATGCCTCGTGGGTCTGGTCGATATCGCGACCAATGTTGGTAGAGACCCAGCTGACAATAACGCCAATGATTAGTATGGCTGATGAGACCGTTATCACCACGATGAAGACGGGATTCACCGGGAAAAGCGCCGGAATATAGAGAGCAACGAGGCTCTCGACTAATATCGTCACAGCCATTACGGGTAGAAAGGCCCTCATAAGCATGGCCCGGGTTGAAGGCCCGGCTATAAAATGAAGCGGGAAGCTCTTTTGACCCGCGACCGCAATGATGGCGACAGATAGCCCGAGAAATGCGAAGGCTGTGGTCAAGGCGATGGGTACAGTCGTACCCTGCTCATAAAGTAGAGGGGTGCCGAGCAGATAGCCCAGCATAGCCACAAAGCTCCCCGTAAACACTAGACTTCCGAGTACGCCCGCTCCGTGAGCGACTCGATCTTTCCGGGAATAAGAACGTCGCAGAAGCAGAAGTACAGCTACGCCAGCCAGAAAGAACAAGGCCCCGGTTATGGGAGACATTCGCGCGACGGGGATTTCCCCAAGTTTACCGGCTGCGGGTACCAGTTTATCTTCAAAATTCAGGTCGAGACCTGTGAAGCTTCCCGGGATCTCCAGCAAACCGAATAGGGCCGTCAGCGAGGCGATTAGCATTAGCAGAAACGTTCCTGCCCCCCTTTTCAAGGGGCGGAATGCCAGCCTGAGCAAGATCGATCCTTGCAACAGGAAACACACTGCTGTGCTTGGCGCCATCGGGATGAAATTCTGTTGCACCCTCCCCAGCGGACCGAGGCCGGGCACGTAACCGAGAATGCCAAGAGTGGCTACGAAGATGGAAAAGGAAGATCCTATGATCGTTGTTTTCTTCAGATCACTGGTTACTCTACGATTTGTGTCACGATCTGAACCGGTTTCCACTGGTCAAGCACCCCTAAAAAAACTCCGTGTTCCTATTCTTTATGACGGTCGGACCTAATGTGCTGGTATCAGCCGCGTGATCCGACTCATGGGTATTTACTCATTTTGTACTTTCTCTTGATCTACATAGCCATTTAGATTCTGTGCTAATCGGTTTCATTAGTGCGCAGGCGGTCGCCGATCGGTTCGATGTCTTGCTTAAGCAATTGCAGGGTCAAGTCTTGCGATGACACATTGTTCATGTCTACCTGGGGTCGGTGCTGGAGATCGAGACTTAAACAGTTGAGAGTTCTGCTAAATAAACCGTCGAGGTCGGCAGCCAAATGCCTAAGAACGCGGGCACACTTCGACATTCTAAAAATTGTGGCTAATCACTTCGGGCTTCTGTTATCAACAGCCCTTTTCCATATTTTTTTATCAACCAGATTGCCAGCGCCCAAGAGATTGCTATCGGTATGAAAAATGCCAACGGGTTATCTGTTTTGCCGACTATGAAAAGCGGCACAGTGTTTAACATCGCGTGGAAAAGCATGGCCAAAAAGATACTTTTTGTATTTCTATACATCCACACATAGATGATTCTAAGGGATCTGAAGCAGATTGTTGCTGGTCTAGACTCAAAGTCGGGCTAAATGAAGCATGTTTTTATAGTTACAAGCAGAGGCGTCGTTTTCTTTCTGGTCCAAGTAATGATTCTTGCTTGTCACTGACTCATCAGGACAATCCAAATCTCTGTGATAGAATTAATTTGGCAAATAGGCAATATTAGATTGAAATACTCCGAAGATGAGAAAAGGGAACGAGGACAATGATCCAAGTTCTGAATAGAATAGACTGGATAGTCTCGTTAGGAGCAGGTCTATTATTATCCATAATAGCCAATCTAGTGACGCCTTATATGTTGAATTGGTTTGCGAGTCGGTCTAAAAACCGTGCTGAAAAACGGATTAACGTTCTTAAATCTCAGGCTTCAATAATCAGTTCTTACGCACAAAATCCAGAGAAGCTAACCTTATATATTGCTGGGACCATATTGAGGCTAGTTTTGATTCTGTTTTTTGCTAGTGCGCTGGGTATCTTGGGGACAATGACTTTTGAAGTCCCCCACTTGCTCCAATTTGAGGTCCATCCCCTTAGTTTAGATATGACTAGAGTAATAATGCTCGGACTAAGCGTAGGTCTTTATATGCGCGGTATTTCGGAGGGTTATGCAGTTCTTCGTACGTGGAGGGATGCAACACAATTTGATACTTATTCTGATTCAATTGAAGCCGTCATAAAAGCCATGAAAACCACAATTTCTGAAAAAGTATAGAAACTCGATCTTATATCTCTTTGAGGTTCAAATCCTTCCCCCAAAACAAAAGCAGAGGACTCCTCGTGGAGCAGATGCTAGGAAGCCAAGGTTTGAGGCGGGGAGCATACTGCTAAGTATGTGGCCTAACGAGAATCCGCAGGCTGACAACGCAGATGCCCACGAGGAATCCTCTGGTGGGCCTTAGTGGATAAGCTTCGAACTTTTGGATTTACAGCTGAGGCGTGATTATCGTAAAGATATTTATCCAGTGTATTTCAATACTTTGCTTTCACTTTAATTTTTGACAAGTGTTTGCATTCGGGCATTTTTCGGATAGTTGTCCAGTATTCTTCGGTCACATCCGCGTCGATTACCATGTCTGTCGAGTAAAGTGCATCCATTCCGTCTTTTTTGCAGCCCGAAATCCAATAATATTCGCCTGTGTCAACATCGAAGTAGTTTGCCTTGAGCCCACTACCCTTCAAGGTCTGGAAAGTCTTCTCCCCATAATGAATAGATTTTCCCGTCTTTGAGAAAGTCACGCGGCCTATCCTAGCTGGACCGGATATTCCGTGATTATCCCCTTTGAATTC
>SDBV01001947.1_pt1 | contig 30927 bp, 24 predicted proteins | sample 2277081 | NCBI WGS metagenome assembly SDBV01 (sample SAMN10402039, study PRJNA504765) | marine sediment metagenome | isolation source: marine sediment core GS10_PC15, 223 cmbsf | place: Arctic Ocean: Southern Knipovich Ridge | collected 2010 | reverse complement strand
TCCCCTTCCTCTGGATCCCACATTTCGCTTGAGCTCACGTGTTATGGTAGATGGGTGTACTTCAACAATTGCCGCTATCTCTTTTTGTTTTATTCCTGTTTTCAATAATGCCTCAATTTGATACCTTTGATCTAAACTGAGATGGGTGTAGTTTTTTGACATTTTGCAATCCGAAGATTGCACTTATTACTTGATCACAGCAGTTAATAAATTAGGATAAAAACTAATTCTATCTTTTAGAATCTTAATAGCCCGTTCCGGGCGATTGAGGAAATAACGGACAACTCCACGATATGGCCGGTCGTCGGGATCAGTATATGTAAATTTTGAGATCTTTTATCAAAAATAGATTACCCGATTGAACAAAACGTTCATTCGAATTATTTGTAATTAGGAGTTTTTAAGCATAGATTTTTATGGATTTATGAGGTTGTCCCATAATGTAAGAAAAGAAAATAAAAGTGAGTTGTGCTAATTATTCCTCTAAGCAGTAAATGCCCACCATTGAAGGACAAATTCTGATATAAGGGCATGATTCAATCCCATGGCCAAACAGGCGCATATCAAGCGTTAGGGATTCAATCATACTTTGAGCAGCGCAGATCTGTAATATTCATATTAAATGTCTAAACATTAATTAACAAAGTCAAATTTTAAATGCGCTATTAATTCCATATTCTGCAAGTAAATAGATGGGAACAGTTGAATTATATCCAGCAAGATACATGTGCTTTGCTGGAGGCTAAATCATAATCACCTTTGAGGCGATAGACCAGAGATTTCGTGAGTTATCTAAAGGATGAAATTGGAAATAAATGGTTTCTGATCGAAGTTATCCGGTGTGATATCAATATCCTAAAATCTAACTCGCGAGACCTGCAGGTCAATTCTTCCTGTAAATCCCATCATAGTAACTACCCATGTACGATCCCCAGGTGACCTTTCTTCGCATTTTAATGCCAAGGTCAAGCTTCATAATTTCTATTCCTGCAAAAATAGACATGTTATAAACGTCCTTCTGGTATAGCATAATAATGTCTAAAATTCCATCACTATCCAGATCACCAAGCCACGGAGTTGAAGCTTGCTTAGATCCTTCAAACACAGGGCCAAAACGTTGCATCATCTTGTTTTTAAAGTCATAAAGTAAGAGCGTGTTTACATACTTCATCTTTTTTACAGTTGGGTCAAACTCAGGAAAGTTAGTATGAAGGAGAACTTCATCAAAACCGTTATTATCAATGTCAAAAGCTATGGGTGATACCATTTGAAAGTAACCTACCGTGTCACTTTTAAGAATTTGTCCGGATTTCCCGTCTACTACCAGGCTCAGCGCATACTCCATTTCCGGCCATATACCGGTGTTTACTACGGCAAAAAAATCAGGTGTCGCGTCAGAATTAAACCGGCCAATCGCCATGGATGCAAACGCTTCAGTAGATTTAAGTCCTGCAGACCATAAGGTAGATTTATTGTTTCCATCAATTGCAATCATAGTTCCATCAAACGCCATAGCTATAATATCCAGCATGCCATCATTTGTAATATCAGCAAGAATAGGTGGCGCAATAAATCCTTTTGTAGCACTTTTAGCAATTCGAATGCTATTCGAAAGATCTCCTTTCAGGATGTCATTTAATGTGGTTATGTACAATGAACCAGAAATGGTTTCGCCTCCGGTTCCGTAAACTACGTTAGGGTTTTTATTGTCTCCCGTGCTGTAAGTAACCACCGAAAAATATGTTTCTTTCCCATCCGGGACTTTGGCTTGTCCCAATACTTTACCCGATTTACTACTGATCACCACTAGTTTCCCGGTTGGCCTTTTAGGATCATTAGCCGGTACTAATACATCACCACCGCTGGAAATCAGAATGTCTTTGATCCCATCATTGTCAACATCGTTAATAAATTGAGGATTATAGAAATTGTACCATCCTTTACCTCTTGCTTCCATTGCCTTAAGTCCGGGTAGAAATTCCCACAAAAGCTTTCCATTCTTACCATCCAAAGCTATAAGTACTGCCGATCGCCCATTAATAAAAACATCGTCCACTCCATCACCGGTGATGTCCAAAAATGATGGGCTTCCAAAAATCTGGTCCCTGGCAGGCGCTGTCCATAAAATGGCTCCTGATTTGCCATTAAATGCAATGACAGCAGTATCCAGAGGCACAAATGGGTTTTTGCCTACACCGAGTACAACGTCTTTTACTCCATCTCCATTTAAATCTGTTACTCTTGGAGAAGAAAAAGACCCCAGGCCATCCACCGTGGTAGTCCATGAGACTTTCACCTGTCCAAAACTTTGGTAGATGAAGAAGACGAAAAATATGCAGAAAGTGTAAAAAAATTTCATAGTTACTCAATCATTAAATGTGTTTCGATAAGGTATTAAAAAATAATACATAATTTCAAATCCCGCAGAGAAATTCTACTTTTCCACATGCTGTTTTAAGTTGTCGTGAATTTAGTCTTTTTTTGTTCAATTCAGAAAATCATTGGTGATGCCTGGACCCAGCCTGCTAACTTCTCGTAAGTTTTCGTTCCGTATTAGGATCCTACGTTTATTGTCCACTCAACAGATGACCCGGCAGTAACCGTAGAAAACAGCCTGCTTTTTTATCAGGCACTGAAAAGGGATGGTATTAGCTCAGAAATGCATATATTTCCAACAGGTGTCCATGGATATTCACTAGCATTGAATGAAGATCACTTGCGAATATGGTCATATTTATTAATTAACGGGCTAGAGAGACAAAACAATAAGCCTAAAAAAAACTGATAATTAGCATTTTAAATCCTCTTGTTTTAACTAAAATACATGAACGTAATTCACCTCGTATCTACCTTGTAAATATAGTACAAGAAGCTTAATGGAGAGGTTCAAACACCTGCTTGGAATATGCTTCATTTGTATCAGTGGACTGCCATTATCTCCGTCATCATCGGAATTCTTATGACAGTTATTCCTGTTCCTGCAGATTTTGTATATCCGGAGTTTGGTTGCCAGATCCTGGTTGCTGCATCTTTGGAGAATTTGTTAACATTCTTCTAATAAATTCTAGCCTAATAATAATGGGATGTTAGATTTAATACCATACTTTTAACCATTCAATGACAGCTCCTTTTCCTGACTAATCCTGATTAATAATCATTAGTGAAATTTGTCAGGTTTAGTACATGAGGAATGTCGTAGTTTGTGCAAGGTTCTTGAGTTTGATTTGTATTGAAATATAAAAACTTAAAAAATGAAAAAATACTTTTTAATACTATTCGTGGCTGTATTAGGCTTTGGTTGTGCGGTGTACACTCCTGCTGGTAATTGGGACTATTCTGTCATTGGAACACCAAATGGCGATGTTGGCGGAACTTTGGTCCTGACTGAAATTGATGGCACTTATACCGGCAAGTTAGTTTCAGATCAGGGTGATCTTGAATTAGAAAACGTAAAATATTCTGAAGAAAACGGATTTTCCTGGACATTCTGGTTCCAGGATATGGAATTTTCGATGTATGGTACGTTTGAGGAAGATACCTTTAAGGGAACCGTTGATGGTGGGCCACAGATAGGATCCTGGCCGATGACTGCTAATCGGGTGGTCGAAAATTAGACGGATTGCTTTTATGCACTTGTCTGAATCGCATCAATCAGACGCCTTAACCGATGGTTATCGGGTTGTTGCTGACGCTTCATAGCTTTAGCGGCAAAGCGCCGAATGATACGGCCGGGAAGGCATTAACTTATATAATACATTATAATGTGAGAGAGCGAGTTCTTATTAAACCCAGAATTGTCATTGGACATTGTAGCGAGGGTTCTAAGTGGCTATTAGTCAGGTGCTCGCACAGATTTTTGACACGCCCGCCCGCCGTAACTTGTGAAGGAGGGGAGGCATAGTTTAGATTATGGTGAGCCTGCCTGGCCGGTAGGCAGGTACAAAAAAGTGAGCAAGTGACTGAATGATAGTCAATTAGAATACGCAGTAAATTTCTAATGACAATTCTGGGTTAAAGTTAGAATCCGACTCTTTTCATCAGATCGGTAAACCTGGGATCGCTTCTGATCGTATTGAATTGAGGTTCGATTTTAAGCCAGATCATTTCGACCTCGTGTGCTTCATAGGATTTTTCCAGCCATTCAAAGGCTAATTTCGATTCCCCAATTCCCGCATAAATCTGGCCTAAAAAAAAGCAAGGGCTTCCTTTGGGTCCTTTTGATTCAATAGATTTCAATTCTTCAATAATTCCATTAGTTTTTTCAGGTTGTCCTGATTTGAAGTAGGCAATGGCCAAGTCACCAAGAATGGATGGGATTCTAACTTTACTTACCTGTATACCAAGTTCCAGGGTTTTAATGGTCTCATCATAATCTCCGACATTTAAATATATTTTTCCCAATTTATGATAACCGGTTAAAGCATTAGGATACAAACTAATTCCATCTTTTGATATCTTAATAGCTTGTTCAGGATTGTTTAGGAAATACTGGACAACTCCCCGATAGGGTCTGTCGTGGGGATCCATAGGGTTTAATCGGTGGTTTTTTGCAAAATGGCCCTCAGCCTCCTGAAATCTTCCCATCAAGAGTAGAAAGAGTCCATAATCACTTGAGGATTTACCATTTTTATATTCTTGTTCTGCTCCTGTAAAGTCCCACTCAAACCACCATTTAATTTTACCTAACTGGGTTCTGCTGTTTTTTGAATTTGGATTGAGTTCAAGTGCCTTCAGGATGTAAGGCATTGCTTCCTTTTTGGCAAGTTCAGGTGTTAAAACCCCTCTCCATGCCCCTTGTCGAATATAATATGCGGCAATTTCAGCATAAGCATCAGCGAATTCCGGATCAAGACTGATTGCCTGCTGTAACAATGGATAAGATTTATTTAGTCCTTCCATAGAACCACTTCTTAAGTGATATAGTCCCTGCAAATAAAGTTCGTAAGCTTCAGTATTATCGGTTGGATATTTTTTAATATCCTCTTCTTGCTGAAGCGTTAATTCAGCTTTTAGCGCTCTGGCAACTTCCAAGGATACTTCACTTTGAATCGCAAAAATATCTTCAACTTTCCGATCAAATGTGCCAACCCAAAGGAGTTTGTCTATTTTAACCTCAATTAATTGTACAACAATCCGTACATTATTCCCATATTTCCTTACGCTTCCTTCCAATATATGATTGACCCCCAGCTCTTTGGCAATTTCCTGACTAGTTAATTTGGTGTTTTTATATCTCTTGGTTGAAGATCGTGCGATAACTCTTAGATCACCAATGTAAGATATTTGTGTTAATATATCCTCCGATATTCCATCACTGAAATACTCCTGTTCCGGATCATTGCTTAGATTCACAAAAGGTACAATTGCAATCGATCGCTCAATGCTTCTATTCCTTCCAAACCCGCCAACACCTCCTTTCATGGAGAAAAAAATTGCAACACTTAGCAGGATTAAAATCAATACTCCGGGCAATAGATATTTTCCTCGAATACTTCTGAATAATTCTGGTTTGGCAGTTTGTTTATCTATTGATTTTTCAACATTTCCTTTTACCTGGTCCCTAGCAGGTACTACGAGGCCATCATTGGAAATAGCATAAATGTCAACTGGATCCTTAACATTTTTTAACTCAAAATTGCCCATCAGTTTTGTATGAATTAATTTCTGGTTTTTAATATCATCATAAACTTTTCCAGAAATAAAGACACTTCCTACTATTGCAAGGGATTCAATATGGGAAGCTATATTTACACAATCCCCTATAATCTCTTCTTTACTATGAATTATATCACCGGTATGGATCCCGATTCTAACCGGTATCGGAAATTCAAGTTGCATTTCAATTCCGCATTTCACGGCGCTGATTGAACTGTCAAATATGCTGAGTGTTCCATCTCCATAATATTGCAGTATTTCACCATGATATTTTTTAGTAGTAGCCTTAAAAATTTTACGGTGTTCTGTCCTGATCTGCACGGCTCGTTCTTCATCTTCCTGCATCAAAGCAGTATAGCCCTGGATGTCAGTAAACATAATAGCGGCAAGATGGCGCATAGTTTCAGGCATACCGTAAGTTAAGAATATTGATTGATTTTCCCTAGATTAATACAGATACCCAGATACCCGTCTCCATTATGTTTCCACAAGAACGGCCAGCCGGGCCCGTCTGAAAGGTTCCCATCAGAATGACTTATGGGGGACTGGCAGCCATCGGTCGCTTTAGCCGATAGCTATTGGCTTGTCTTCGGCGCTGCTGGGCGGTAAAAACTTACTGAAGATGTTCTTCAGCAGTTTGTTTTTGTAATCTCCTGAATGTAAAATAAAAAATCAATCATGAAAGATTAAAGTAAGTAATCGGTTGCTTAGTAATATATTGCCTGATTGTGAAAATTTTAGTACCTTGTTAAAAAGAAAACCTAAACATCAGAAGTTATTATGAGCGTATACAAAGTTATTGAAATTGTTGGCACAAGTGCAGTATCGTGGGAAGATGCAGCATCTAAAGCCGTAGAAAGGGCAAGTCAAACCTTAGAAGATTTACGTATTGCCGAAGTGGTTTCACAGGATCTTAAAATTGATGATGGTAAGGTTTCGGCTTACCGTACCAAACTTAGCGTATCCTTTAAATTTAAAGAAAGCTGACGGGAGCTACAGAGTTATTAATTACCAATCCCAATCAATTAATTGGTTGAAGTTTTCTATGTATATAGTGTAATTTACTACAAAAGTTGCTGGTTGCTTCACGATTCTGCAAAAGTTAACTTTCCTTAAATCAGCGATATTTACCAGGGTAATGCATTATTTCTATGCAATAGTTTTAACAGGATTTTGATCCTGCTAGCTAATAAATAATTCCTTTAGGATAACCAAATTTTTCAATCTTCGTAATACATAGTATCACAAGGTATATAGAATTCTATGATATCCAAAAGTCTTACAGCTGCTACCACCAAGCCTATCATCCTCGGTATTCTTAAACATGGGAGAAGTTATGGTTACTTAATCATCAAAAAAATTAAAGAAATGTCGGGGGGAAGCATGAAATGGTCCGATGGCATGCTCTACCCTGTGCTACACAGGTTGGAAAAAGATGAACTGATCCGATCAGAATGGATCATGTCGGATGATTCCAGACCCAGGAAGTACTATGAAATTACCGATACCGGAAAAAAATCACTCATCGTCGAAAAAGAACAGTGGGTACAGGTTAACTCTGTCCTGAGTAAAATATTTGAAGTTGATTTGATTCAATCATGAGAATGTTTCACCTGGAAAAATCAATAAAGCGCTGGCTTAGATCGTTCCGAAAACACCGGGCTTTTAATCATGGGTCTATCCGGGAGATGGAGCTTCATTTAAGGGACCACATTGACGATCTTCTTACATCAGGGTATACTGAGCAGGAGGCATATGACCTGGCTGTGAAAGAGTTTGGAGAGATCCACCCGATGGCCAGGGAAGAGTTCAAAAACTACATTCCAAAAAATTCTTTTTTATCCATAATACATATTTCTATGCTGAGAAACTACATAATAATCGCCACCAGGAATTTCCGGAAACACAAATTTTATGCGCTTGTGAATATATTGGGATTAACCATGGGTTTGTCTATTGTATTCCTGATAGGCCTCTTTGTAACCGATGAACTCAGTTTTGACCGGTTTCATGCGAAAAAGGATCAACTCTATAGAGTAGTTGAAAACCAATACTATGCCGGACAACCTGTATTTCCAGTAGCAGTTACACCCACCGCCCTGGGACTTTATTTACAGAAGGTGTACCCTGAAATTGCAAGGTTTACCCGGATTGCCAATAGCAGCGAAAGATTTGAAGATGATGGTAGCGAAATCATGGAAAACGCTGGAATTATGGTGGATGAACAATTTTTCGAAATGTTCTCATTTCCTTTAATTCAAGGAAGTGTAGAATCATTTAAAGAAAAGATCAATGGTTTGATCCTGAACGAAGAACTTGCAGATAAATACTTTCCTGACAAGAATCCAATTGGAGAATTCATAAAAATGGATGGGGAGGAATATGTTATAACAGCTGTGATTGAAGATGTACCTAAAAATTCGCATCTCTCTTTCAGGTACATCAGAAATTTTGAGAAATACCTTGCAGAAGACCCCGATCGGGCCAATAGTTGGGGGAACAATTGGTTATATACCTATATTGAATTGAACCCTGAAGCTGATTACAATGCTGTAAACGAGAAAATAATCGGAGTAATAAAGGCCAACAACGAGGGTTCAGTGACGGATATTTATCTTCAGCCATTGGAGGACATTTACCTGGGGGAAGTTGATTTTGTTGTTGAAGTGAGTAGAAAAGGGGAGATGCAGTACGTAAAGATATTTACAATCGTGGCCTTTTTTATTTTGTTGATATCCTGCATTAATTTCATGAACCTTTCGACGGCCCGCTCGGCAAAAAGGGCGAAGGAAGTTGGATTAAGAAAAACGGTAGGAGCACAGCGTTATCAGCTTATCATACAATTTCTAAGCGAATCAGTATTACTTACGATTGCAGCTGTGATCCTCGCCGGTGGAATTGTAGCATTAATACTGCCTTCTTTTAATCAATTGGCCAATAAAGAATTTGATTTACGAATATTGATTGAGGTTGAATCGGGTGTTTTGTGGGCCGGAGGAATAGTGGCAGCAGCTATATTGACGGGACTATTTGCGGGCAGCTATCCTGCAATTTACCTAAGTTCACTAAAGCCAACCCAAACCCTCAATTCAGAAGTGGTTACCGGTAGACAGGGTGCAGGTTTAAGAAAGATGCTGGTGGTGCTGCAATTTGTAATTTCTGTGATTTTGATTATTGGAACTGTTGTGGTTTATCAGCAGCTGCAGTATGTCCAAAATGTAGACCTGGGATACAACAAGGATAACATTATGTACACATTTGTTCCCGGTGAAAAATCAGAAGTTTTTTCAAATGAATTACGAGAGCAGACAGGGATTGTTAATGTAGGATTGTCAAATCGGCATCCTGGATATATATTAAGCAGCACTTCCGGATTTGATTGGCCAGGTAAAAATCCCGACGAGACTATCCTTTTTCATACAATGGGAACGGATGAACAGTACATGAGTACCATGGAAATGAATATTCTTGAAGGCCGGCCATTCACAAACACTGACTCTGCCGTGGTGATGATCAATGAAAAAGCAAAGAAGATAATGGGTATGGATAATCCTGTTGGGGAGATGATTACAGCTGGCGGAGAACGTCAGATTGTGGGAGTCGTAGAGGATTTCAATTTTAAGTCCATCCATACCGCCATTGAACCCATCGTTATTTTTAAGCTATCCGGATTGAATCGTGTATTTATCAAATATAATCCTGGTGAAGCCGAAAATATTGTTCAGACAGTGGAAAGTGTATGGACAAGGCTTTTGCCTGATCGTGAGTTTGATTATTATTTTCTGGAAGAAGATTTCAAGGAAATGTACGCCGCTGAGCAACGTACAAGTACGCTTTCAACATACTTTGCCGGATTGGCAATTCTTATTTCGTGCCTCGGTTTGTTTGGCCTTGTATCATATGCTACCGAACAGCGAACGAAAGAAGTTGGGATCAGAAAAGTGCTTGGAGCTTCCGTTCAAAACCTTTTTTTGCTACTGACCGGTGACTTCACGAGATTGGTGCTCATTTCCCTTTTTATATCTATCCCCATAGGTTGGTTTGCGATGGGAGTATGGCTGGAAGGATTTGCCTACCATATTAATCTAAGTTGGTGGATATTTGTTTTTTCAGGAACCTCTGCGCTGGCGATTGCGATACTCACTGTTAGTTATCAATCGATCCGTGCTTCCATTAGCAATCCGGTTCATGCGTTGAGAAATGAGTGATTATTACTGACTACTTTTAAGTTTTAAACTTTAAACTTTAGAATTTTCAGTTCCGACCGGAATTACTCACAAATGCAATATGCTTGCTATCCGGAGACCAGGATGGTACATTGATGGTACCCTGTCCTCCATAGAGATAAGCGATTACTTTTGGTGCGCCCCCCGAAGCGGGCATTATTTGCAACATCACCCTTTTGTAAGATGGGTGGCCATCAACATTAATTTTTGATACGAATGTTAGAAATACGATCCATTTCCCATCGGGTGAAATATGGGGAAACCAATCGTTATTTGAATCAAAAGTAATCTGCTCCTTTGACGAACCATCAGGTTTCATACGCCAGATCTGCATGGTTCCCGATTGGCTTCCATTATAATATATATACTTTCCATCCGGGGAATACTCAGGGCCATCTACATGCGTTCCTTCGTTAAATGTTAACTGCGTTTCTTTTTGAGTAGAAATGTTAGCTTTGTAGATATTGTAACTCTCACTGCCTTTTCTTTTGGCCACATAAACTACCTCCTTATTATTGTCTGCCCATCCATGCCAGTAGGATGGAGTTTCATTGGTAACTAATTTAGGGGTTCCACCCTCAATGGGAAGTACATATACTGTAGAACCCCCTTCGGGAAGCCCTTCACGATGATGGCTTATGGCCAGCGTTTTACCATCAAAAGATATTCCGTGATCGTTATTGTTCCTGTCTGCAAATCCAGTATTAAGTTTCTCTAATTCACCACCTTTCACGGGTATCTTGTACAGAGATCCTTCCATGTTAAATAAAAGCTGCTTCCCATCAGGCATCCAGTTAGGCGCTTCAAACCTGTCGGGTTTTTCAAATATTACCATTCTCCTGCCGTCAAATACATTCATTGTTTCCAGCCGGCAACCTAAAAACCCCTCTTCACCGATATTATAATCATCCGGCGCAGGTTTATCGATACGAACATTCCATGCCGTTGCTTTTTCTGCTGCATCCTCATTATGTGAGCAAATAAATAATCCTGCCAGGACTTCTTCAGGCATGCCTGGAAACACATGTGAACCAATCAATTGCAGAGGTTCCCCATCGTGTGCAGCTCGCATGATAATCTCCTGGCCTAGCCGTTCAATTTGCAAAATATTATAACTATGCTTTGGGCTGAATATTTGATCTTCCGGATCTCTCATAAATGCACCCCTTAGTTCACGCCATTGTAGTACGGTTAATCCGTCACCATGGAGGGCGGCGCTGGCATGGGCGGAATTGTCATCAATAGATTCGCGAACCATCCATCCAATCTTTCTGTGCAGATCCTGGCCATTTCCAACAAATTCAAAGTTTGCTGTTAGGATAAAATCCCCTTTAATTTTGTTATAAACATAGTTGAACTCATCTCGTTCATACCAGATATTATAACCAGATCCCTCGAGCGTGTAAACTTGATTTTCCGTATCAAAATTTGCCATTCCTTCCTTTTTGGGATTACCTACGTCCGTATTGTGTTCGAAAATTCCGATGGGCATATTCTGGGAAAACCCGGTGAATGATAATGTTAACAAGAAGGCAATAAGTACCATTTTCATAAATTAAAAATTAATAGAATAAAGACTAATCTGGGGCATATCGCAAGTTAAGGAAACAAAAGTATGCAACGAAAATTACTTTGCGATAATTGTCTCCATCCCGATTGTTATTCGGGATTTCGAACATGTCGGCCCTTCTTCATCCTATTCGGGATTTCGATCTCAGGCGGCCATAGCCTTTGGTGATGGAATGCGCGCAAACCCTCCTTTATTTTCCAGGTAGTAACTATTTATTTTATCGGTCAAAGTCGAAATACATTCTTTATTCATTTCTCAGGCTATTTACAGGGTTTAGAATTGCAATCTTTATAGAATAATAACCGATGGTCAGAAACGTCAGTACTAAAGTTATAAATCCTGCACCAATCAGGGTTAGCGGATCAATGCTCGTATGGTATGCAAAATTGCTGAGCCATTCGGTCATCCCAAAATAAACCAATGGCATAGAAATCAGGAATGCCAAAAGAATCAGCTTGGTGAAATCCTTTGATAACAATAAAATAATACCGGGTATTGACGCACCTAATACTTTACGAATCCCAATTTCTTTAGTCCGCTGCTGAGTAGCATATGCCGTAAGGCCGAAAAGTCCTACGCATGCCATAATGATGGTCACAAGTGTAAAAATTGCAAATATCCGTCCGGTCCGTAAATCTGACTGATACAATCCTTGAAGATTGTCATCCAGAAATGAGTAAGATATTGGCCTTTCAATCTCAAAATTCTTCCATAAGTTTTCAATCTGATTTAATACATTAAGAATGTTAGTAGTGGCCACCTTAATACCCAATTTAGGTACAATTGCCTGTTCAGGGAGATTAAATAGTACCATGGGTGGAATTTCCGTGTGAAGGGACAGGTGATGATAATCTTTCACCACACCCACAATAGTAAATTCAGAAGGTTGGTTTGGTTGAGAACCCGGGCTTATAATTTTTCTGCCAATTGGGTCTGTATATTCCAATAATCTGACTGCAGTTTCATTGACTATAACATTCAAAGAATCATTAAAATCTTCACTGAAACCTCTTCCTGCAACGATTTCCATATTTAGTGTGGATATATAATCGTCGTCAACAGAAACTGTAAATGTTCTGATCTGCGGCACATTCGGGATCTCGGAGTTGGCAATTAAATTACCAATAAAATCGCCCGGCATTGCAAAGGCATAAGTATTACTTTCAACTCCTTCTATTTTTAATATTTCGTTCTTAAAGGAATTTTGTTGTTGACCTAACTCTTGTGCCTGATCAATCACAATTATATTTTCTTTATTAAATCCCAATTGTTTATTCCTCATAAACATCATTTGCTTATTGAGCATCAACATGCCTGAGATCATCGTGATAGAAGTGAAGAACTGAAAAATAATTAATGTATTTCTGAGCCAGACACCTTTGGCACTGGATTTATACTCGCCTTTGAGAACTACCGCAGATTGAATGGAAGAAATTACAATGGCAGGATAGAGGCCTGCAATGGTACCAATGATCAAGGCCATAATTATTAAGCCGGCGAAAATCAGAGGTTGCATAAAATCAACTAAACTTAGCTCTTTGCTAACAAGTGAATTAAATGATGGAAGTACTAGCCAAACAGTCCCAATTGAAAGCAATAAAGCAATGAAGGTAATTAGGTTAGATTCGGTAAGAAATTGCTTAACAAGTAATGAACGGCTACTCCCCATCACTTTTCTTATGCCTACTTCTTTTGCTCTTTCCGCTGACCGGGCTGTAGCCAGATTTATAAAATTGATACATGAAATAATGAGAATGAAAACTACAACTGCTATCAACATATAAACATATATTATGTCACTATTTGCTTTCACTTCAACATCCAGGTTTGACTTCAGGTGGATGTCCTCCAATGGTTGAAGAAAATAAATAAAATCATTGCCCGAATTCGGATAATCCTCTTCGCTAATGGATAATGTACTTAGAATGCTGGCCATACCGTATGTATTGACCATATCCGGAAGTTTGCCTTGAAAGTCTTTGAAATTGGCACCTTCTTTAAGTTTAATATATGTAAATAACCATGGACTGATCCAATTGTTGGTAGTGGCTGCCTGGTTCAGGAACCCAAGAGATTCAATAGATCCCAGCAGATCGAATTCCATATGGGAATTGGATGGAACATCTTCAATTACACCTGATATTATATACTGAGCAGTATCAATTAAATAAGTTTTATTCAATGCTGATTCGTCGCCAAAGAATCTACGGGCAGTGGATTGCGTAATTACCACCTTATCGAAAGCATCTAATGCTGTGTTGGGGTTACCTTCAAGAAAATTGAATGAAAATACATTGAAGAAAGTACTATCTGCAAAAAGGTAATGCTCTTCAATAAAAGTCTTGTCTCCTATGCTAACTACTATCTCATTTTGAAAAAATAGCTTGTGTAAACGGCCTGCCTCTTCAACCTCCGGATAATTTTCTTTCAGCGTTATCGCAAGGTTCACTGGTGAAGAACCAAAAAACCTTGTATTTGTGGGATACTGTCTTTCAAGTGCAACACGATATATGCGATCGCTGTCTTTAAGAAATTCATCATATGACACTTCATCCCTTACATAAAGTGAAATGAGTAAGCAGCAGGCTATTCCTACTGTTAATCCCAAAATATTGATCGCCCCATAAACTTTGTTGTTAAGTAAACTTCGATAGGCTGACTTGATATAATTCCTGATCATGATTGTCGTGTTTTGAGTTTTTTTATTTTTTTTAAAAATGTGAGGTCTGACTAATAACAGGACTTGCCAATAATACATTAGCACAGCCCTTTTTTTGCCATGGGATTTTACATTATCGATAAATTCTTCTTGCAGGTCGCCAAGTAGCTCATCAATCCAATATTCATCACAAAACCAGGCTAATAATTTACTTGCATATTTTGGAGTTTTCTTTGAATTCATAATTAAACAGAATTCATTTTAGCCCACATTGTGCGCCTGACATTTTGTATGTCCTGAACTGTATCAACGCCCATTTTAGAAAGGGAGAATAATCTTTTACTTCGACCTCCTCTCTTTTCCGACTTACCCCCCAGGTGGGATTGCAATAGCCCATCTTTTTCCAAACGGTATAAAACGGTATGAACAGAAGCCAATGACAGTGATTTATCTACCTGCTCATTGATCTCCTTGCGAATACTATAGGCATACGCATCAGGATATAAAACCCCGACTGATAGCAATACCAATTCTTCCAATTCACTTATAAAAGTCCTGTTCATTTGTTTTTTGATTACAAAACATATCCATAATATACGGTAATAAGATCTTTTTTGTTTAGATGTATTCACTTTTAAACTCCTGGTAGTTGGTAGCGGTACAACATGATAAAAATCATTGATAAGCAGCATGCTTCATTCTATATAAAAAAAAAAAATCTAGACGATGAAAAAATTTAATAGTCTGTTAATTGCCAGTAGAATTACAGGATCTTTAGTTGCAGGATTGCTTTGTCTCATTATAATTCCCAAAATAATTGAGGCAATAACCCGTGAAGGCTCCTATCTTCCTGAAAATAATTCCTGGGAAGGAGTTTTTGATGACCTTAGTGGCTTTCATATTTTTACTTGGATACTTTATATCGTGGAAAAATGAAGGGATTGGTGGAATTTTAATGATTTTGGCCGGTCTTTTTGTTTCTCTGCCATTGATCATTATTCAGGGAAATGCGGGCTCAGTAATGTTTGGAATTCCACTTACCGCTTCAGGGCTATTATATATTTTATATTGGTTTGATAAGCGGAAATTAAATAGGAAATCACAGGCAAAAGGGAAGGGAAAATCAATTTCTGACGAAATTATTACATAGCTTGGGGTTGAATAATAAATGTGATTATGATGAGTTTCTCCCGATCCATTTTGATGGTAGTTGTATTTTTATTCAGTATTACCAGGTTACCAGCGCTACAAATTTATGTTACTGAAGGTAAATTGCTTGATAAATATGAACCTGTCAGTTATACGCTCAATTACGAGGATATAGAAGGTAGTCCCTATTTAAATGATACGCTGGTGAAAGGTCTTGTCAGGTTTGACAATGGAGATACCATTACAGCTTACATGAGGTTCAATATCTATGAGGATGGAATTGAATATCTGGAGGGTGAAAAAATACAAGCGATAGATAATGACTTCCAAATACGCTATGCGTTAATCGGCCGGGATAAAATGGTTTATCTGAAATATGGGTATGGGAAAATAAGTAAAAAGGGTTATCTGATTGAAAAAGTTGCCGGAAAATGTAAGCTATACCTCAAACACAATATCAAGTTTGAAAATGCAGAACCGGCATTGACCAGCTATCATCAACCCAAACCGGCAATGTTCGTGAAAAGGCCAATTCAATGGTTTGTATCAAACGATGGAGGTCCTGTTGTAAATCTGTGGCTAACTAAATCGGAACTCGAAGAAATATTCGGAAATCAATATACAGCACTCGAAAGATATCGAAAAAAAGAAAAGTTGAAGCTTCGTAGAGAGGAGGATGTGATTTTACTTTTTGAATATTTCAATTCAATTAATTAGGGAATTTATTATTGAGTTGCATACGTTTTTTTCGATTCTGATAATTCGTGAATGGAGTTAATTACTCAAATACGCTAACTTAGCCGGATATCGCGTAGGAAAACGTTCAAATGCCACCAGTTCAATGAGACGAAACCTTGCTATAACTACCCTATGGTTAGCATTCATTCTGTTTGCAGACAAGGGGTTTGGGCAAAATGGAGGTTCCAATGGGGATTTGAAAGAGATAACTGCTTTTTCATTGAATGGTGCTCAACTCGATCTGGATGGTAAAGTGGATGAGGAATTCTGGTTATCACTCCCCGGAAGCGGTGAATTCCGAATGCAGGAGCCCATTGAAGGCGGCCAGCCTACCCAAAAAACAGAAATACGGATCGCATTTGATGAAGAAAATCTTTACATCGCCGCGATCATGTATGACAACGATCCATCCGGTATAAAGGCATTTCAAAAGAAACGTGATGCATCGCTCCGTACCGATGACCGTTTTATGTGGATTTTTGATACATTCAATGACAAACGTCGTGGATATTTCTTTGAAACAAACCCCTTGGGATTACGCGGTGATGGATTGATGGCTTCAGGGCAGGGAAGAAATGTTAATAAGGACTGGGATGGAATTTGGAAAGCGTGGACACATATTGGAGATTTCGGCTGGTCGGCAGAAATAAAAATTCCTTTCCGGTCCATGAACTTTGACCCAAAAAGTGATTCATGGGGAATAAATTTTCAACGTACCATACGCAGAAATAACGAAGAATTGCTATGGACAGGATATCGTAGAAACCAGGGGATATTCAGGCCTCAGAATGCCGGCGTTATGAAAGGATTGAAAGATCCCTCCCAGGGGATAGGACTTGAAGTAATTCCCTATGGCCTGGTTCAGACGAATAGTGTGCGCGATGAGGAAACAAATGTTTTGGAAAATTCAAAAAGTGGCGATTTTGGTTTTGATGTTAACTACAATATTACTCCAAGCTTAAAAGCTTCTATTACATACAATACTGATTTTGCGCAGACTGAAGTAGATGACAGACAGATAAATCTGACGAGGTTCCCGCTTCGTTTCCCCGAAAAAAGGGATTTTTTTCTGGAAGGATCTTCCATATTACAATTTGCTCCCAGGAGTAGCGTGGATCCATATTTTAGCAGAAAAATTGGTTTGGGCAGTGGAGTTCCGATCCCGATACAATTCGGAGGGCGTATACTGGGAAACATTGGAAGAAATAACATCTACTTGTTACAGGTCCGAACCGGTGAAAAAGACGAACAGAAACCTGAGGATTTTACTGTTGGCAGATACCGCAGGGATTTTTGGAAAGAGAGTACTATCGGCGTTATATATACCCGCAGGGCTACTGACGGAGATGACATGGAAGATTCACTTCAAACACGGCACACGCTTGGGGTAGACCTCAACCTGGCAACGTCAGAGTTTCTTGGAGACAACGTTCTACAGTTCACGGCATTTGTCGCAGGTCATAACCAGGCATCTCCATTTGATGATTCCACGTCTGTTTGGGGCAGGTCTTCCAGGGGTTTCCGTCTGAACTTTCCAAACCAGCCATGGTCTGCCTGGGTATCGTACCGGGAATTTGGTGATAATTATGATCCTGCTGTAGGTTTTAACAGAAGAAATGGCTTCAGAAGACTCCAACCGGGCATTCGATTCACACCGCTTTTCGAAAAGAGCGAGGTAATCCGTTCTATTCAATGGGGTATTTTTTATGAATACCTTACTTCACTGGACAATAAACTTCTAACGGAAAATCTTCGATTCACCCTGGGAGAAATTCGATTTGAGTCAGGTGAGAGGGCAGAATTGGAAGTTTCAAGAAACTTCGAATTTCTTGATGAGCCATTTGATATACTGAGGGATAGCTCAGTAATTGTTCAACCGGGTGAATATATCAACTGGCAGTATGAACTGAGTTTGTCCACTGCTTCATTCCGGAAGGTATCTGGATCCATAGGGTATGAGGGGGGAGGATTCTGGACGGGAAAAATATCCAGTTATGATTTTAGATTAACTTTTCGCCCGATACCTGGAATAAACCTGGGTGCTGAATATAATTATACAGTTGTGACTGCAGAAGGAGAGGGATTTGACACTAACCTCTTTCGTATTGATCTGGGGTTTGATTTTACTCCGGACCTTTCCCTGTCAACGAATGTACAATTTGATAATGTAAGCAACCTGTTGGGGACTAATACTCGTTTCCGGTGGATTATCACTCCCGGGACCGATGTTTTCCTCGTTTACAATCATAATTGGATAAATGATCACTTAAATCCCATATATACACTTCAGAGAGGAGTGGCACTGAAGGCGGTTTATACGCATAGGTTTTAATTGTCATCTATTTGATTCATAACAAAATCAATATTTATATTTGCCTGATTAACCGGAAATAAAAATACGAAAGCGGTAATTTTTGATATGGATGGAACCATGGTGGACAATATGATGGTTCATCATAGGGCATGGCAAAAAAAACTGGAAGAATACGGGATGCCGCTTTCGATAGAAGCAGTGAAAGAAAACATTCATGGGGTCAATCATGAGATCCTTGCACGATTGTTTGGAAGCAGATTTTCACAAGAAGAGAGGATGCGGATTTCCAATGAAAAGGAAATCGCTTACAGGGAAATATTTAAAAACAAACTGAGTTTAGTTGATGGATTATATGAATTACTTGAAAATTTAAAAATCCAAAATGTTCCCATGGGTGTAGCTTCCGCTGCTCCTGTTGAGAATGTAGATTTTGTTTTGGATGGCCTTGATCTCAGAGCGTATTTTCAGGTCGTTTTACATGCAGGTGATGTCTCAAAGGGGAAACCCGATCCTGAAATTTATTTAAAGACCTGTGAATTTTTATCAGTAGATCCCGCCGATTGCATGATATTTGAAGATTCGCCAACCGGTGCATTATCCGGAGTTTCAGCGGGATGTCCGGTGGTGGTCGTCACCACCACACATGAACCACAAGAGTTTTCTCATATTCAAGGAATCCGAACATTCATTAAAAATTTCTCAGGGATGAATAATACATTCATTCAGGAATTGTAGGAGATTCCTGCACCTTTGGATGCTGTTCCTTGATAAGTTTACAAACCCAGAATAACAATATTGTTGTGCCTTTGGGTAAAGGGATCCTCCTTCATCCCATTTGAGATTTCGGAGGGCGGGCACACTAGCTGGCGGGTTCTTTCAGTCATGAATTCAAGTTAAAGAAATTCCCCATTTAATTCATCATTTCTAAATTTTAAGGTGAAGGCTCATTTTTCAATTGAGTCCCAGGAAGTGGCGCTCACCTCATCGTGACGCAGAACACGTTGTCCCTTGCGGTCAATGCGCATAATAAGACCACAGGCTGGGTCCGGACAAATCACCCGGGAATCTGTCTCTACCCAATCTGCAGGATGATTTTTGCGCTGCTTTGCCGGAAGAAGAGGGATAGTGGATTGCATGGCATAAAGGCAAAAATTTTCGCCATCAGGAAGGGAGATCTTACCGCCCTGAAAATGAAAACGGTCTCCTTTTTTCATGTCACAAGTGCAGTTACCATCAATCTTTTCGACAACAACAGTTAGATCGTAGAGTTCAAATTGATCTTTTTGAAGTTTCTTGTTATCGGTCATGATTTATTTTGTTGTGTTAGTTCGGATAAAAATTATTAAAGCTTCAATCATGGTTACTGTTATCAGTTGCCCGTGAATCCCTTTTACGACCAAAGCCAAAAATAACAACCAGGAAAACCATACCTAACAGCGCCCAAGATACAAAATTATAAAGTCCAACCTGGAGCGGTGTCACCGGAGGGACTCCGAACTCCTCGCCTGACAAGGTCGTGTTTGCCATGAGGATCACCGGAATGAAGTAAGGCAGAAGAAATGGAAAAACACAAACCACAAGGCTTAATAGATTGGCGCGTCGTTTGGGATCGATTCCAATATTCTGGCCGGTTTTATTAGCGAATTCACCTACCATCAAAATTGCCACAATGCTATGGGTAGTGAGCAGTACCGCAGCACCAACCGTTCCGGAAATCCAGGCTTCTGCATGCTTTTTGGTTTTACTATGATTGGTTGCAAATTTGACGAGTTGGTTAAGTAGTCCGCTGGCTTGCAGGGTTGCCACCATTCCCATAAGCAAAATAGTAAAAAAGCTAATACCTACCGCCCGATTGATGCCATCGATAATAAAACTCTGTGCTGTCACATTTTCCGGATCCAAAGTGATGAGTTTATCCAGGGGGAGGAGACCCAGCGAAAGTCCCAAAACCACACCAAAAATCAGTCCTAATAACAGACTATGAAGCAGGTGTTTTCCCTTCAGAAACAGGGCAATGATGAGTCCCGGTACCAGCAGCATTGGAAGTCCTTTTGGGTCACCTGTCAATTCCATCCCCTCATGTGGCAAAACTCCGAATGATAAGCTTGCACTAATGAAATAACAAACCAACGCTACTGCTACCGCAGGAATAATGTATTTCAATCGACTCCGAACCGTAGCTCCAATTTCTGCATTTTGGCTTAGCGCGCTGGCAATGGTGGTGTCGGATATTGGAGCTATGAAATCCCCAAAAGTTGCCCCTCCAATAATGGCTCCCGCAAGCGTCGGCAGATGGGCACCCAAAAGTCCCCCTGCTGGATAAAGAAGCGGACTGCAGATCAGAATCGTGGCAAAACTGGACCCTGTAGACAATGATACAATACAACATATAATAAAAGTGGTGATAACAAATCCGGTCCCATTTAAATTGAGCTGGGCAGATATCCAGGTTAGCGCTTCCACAAAACCTGTAATGGTCATCAAAATCCCGATAATAGAAGCCAGCATCCAGGCGGTGATCATAATCATGACGATCCGTTGAGACATGCCATCGATAACAGTAATGCTGAATGCATTCTTATCTTTTGCCAAAAGAAGCCCGATACCCAATGCAAGGATCAAGACCGGCCAAAAACCCCGCTCGTCGGGTGAACCGGAAAGTGCGATGATAATTACGCCGGTCACAAATACAACAAAAGGCAGGATAGCGCCAAACGCCCCACCATAGAATGTAACTGATCTGGAGATTTCAGCTTCTCGTAGCCCGGTCATCATTTAAACTCTTTGTTTGTTGAGATTGTACCGCATGATTTTACCGTGCTTGCCGTTTTTTTTACGTTCCAGTCCAAATACCGGGCCTCCCGGACCCTTTGCACTAATTACAATTTCAGATATTGTTTCCAAATCAACACTGTCGAGGCTAAACCCGAACACCTTTTTGAGGCTGGTGAGATGATCGAGATTTCGAGCACCAACAATGACCCCCACCACCATGTGTTTTTGGAGAATGTAGCGGGTGGCAACTTCTGCAATGCTGGCATTGTACTTATCCGCGATGACTCGAAGCGTTTGTAAAACCTTCTGAAATCGTCCGAATCCACCAAATTCATCTATGATCAATCTATATTTTATCAGCGACCGGTTCTCCAAGGGTTCAACCGGAGCCCTGGAGTCTAAATATCGATCACTAAGGAAACCCCCCGCGATGACTCCGTAGCAGAGATATCCGATATTATACTCTTCTGCAAGCCCTGGCAAATCTCGTTCCGGACGATGATCGAGAATAGAGTATTGCACTTGATTAGCCACCACAGGAACTCCAGCCTTGAGTAACTCCTTTAAATGTGCCCCATCAAAATTTGTTATACCTATATACCGGATCTTACCTTCCTTTTGTAAATCGGTAAGATGTAATGCCGTTTCTACATGACCGGGTATTGTGTAATCCCACCATGCAAATTGCACCAGGTCGAGTCTCTCAACGCCAAGCCGTCGCAGCGACCGGTCAATAATACTGACCGTTTCAGCTTTCGTCAGCGTCGCCAGGGCATCACCATCCGGAACATATTTTGTGTGGATTTGTATTGATGCAAGATCTTTGTTGGTAAATGCATCTTTATGCTGCTTTATAAATTTGCCTATCAGTTCCTCAACTCCTGTGTAAATATCTGCACAATCAAATGTGGTCACACCAGCTTCAACAAATGCACGCATATCCTTAATGGCCTGTCGTTCATCTACTGTGCCATGTCCACCGGCCAGATGCCATCCGCCTTTAATGATTCTTGAAATGGAATACCCCGGCCGCAGTTCTATTCGATCTATTTTCATTACTTTGAAATAGCCTGGCTGAAAATATTCCGGAACTCATCGATTGGAATGGGTCCCGACAGCAAAATCGTATCCATGAAATCTGTCAGGTTAAATTCCTCACCTAAGCGTTCCTCCTCAGAGGCCAGTAGATCTGTAAATTGCTGACCTCCCAGGAAGTAAGAGGTCAATTGCATCGGAGAATTCATCAATCTGCCCCATAAACTCTTTGCGAACTGCGGCGCCAGTAAAGATGTCCCGGTGGAAAACTGCATCACTTTTTGCCGGTCCCAGCCATTACAATGTACCCGGACTGATGTATACGCCCTGTTGGCGTTTTCAAGCCTTTTGCGCAAATGCGCAAGAAGGGTCAGCTTGTTTCCATGTTCCCACCCGGCATTAAGCGCCACTCTTTCGCAAAATGTTGCCCATCCTTCGGAATACAATCCATAGCCAAAAAGTAAGCGTACAGGATGCGGGCTCTCCCTGCTGATCTTATTCTGCATATAATGTCCCGGAAACAATTCGTGGATCACAATAATACGATTAAAAGGTTTATTAAAAGATGACCAGAAATCTCTCCTCTCTTGTACAGGAAACGTGTCAGGTATAGAGGGTAAAAATAGTGTTGTCATTGGATTGGGATCGAATGGCGGAGCACTGCTGACCCAGCCAATTCTGGCGGCTGGCCCGGCACTTTCCGGAGCAGAAAGGATACGCAATGTTTCATTTTTTGGCAGGGTAGCAATCTTCTGCTCATCGATAAATTTTGAGGCTGAAGCCGATAGGTTGTTCCAAAAACCCAGGTACTCTTCTCCACTTGCAGGTACATCTTTTTCCATGTCAGCAAATGCTGTACTTACGAAGGCACTATCGTATTCTTCAAGGGAACGATCAGGGTATTTATCTTTCAGATACTCTTTTGATACCTTTCCTATCATATTTCTAACCAGTTCTATTTCTTTCAGTGCCATTTCAGCTAGCTTTTCTAGCGTGAGCGGACTATCGGTGTACAGGGAAAGTCTTCTCGCATATTCTTCCGTGCCTAATATGATATCCGATTCATTTAAATTCAACAATATTTCAGTGTCCACGAATGCAATGAGCGATCTAATGCTTTCAGTGGTAGAGAGGATAGCAGTATCAAAGTCTTTACAATATGGTTCAGGAAGCCGATCATTCATTATTCCCTGCAATTCATCTTTGTAATAGGCCTCAGCGCTTGCCAACCTTTTAAGGCTTCTTTCCACATCTTTCCGGCCACCGCCAGTCAATGATTGTTTCGCAGCTAAACATAACTTCCTGACTGCCTCTAAACGTTGGCAGATGATTCGCGATTTTTCCCGGGGGGTTAAAAAATCAGACGTTACTACTTTACCAACTGCATTAGCTATAAGATTAGCATACAACGAAAGCGAATTGAGGTGTGGGGCTTCTTTTTCCCATTTATAAATTTCAGATCGAATTTGGACGCTCAGAAGTCTTGCATCGATCCTGTTCTCAATTACATATTCGGAGCCCGGATCTGAAAGCAGCTCGAGCATCCTTTTGTTGAAGTCCAGCCACTTTTGAATTTTCTCAGGGTAGAAATCTTCGTATAGAAAAATTGAACTGTGCATCCCCCGGACAAGTGCTTTGGAAGGATAAAAATTTTTCCATTCTTCGATGTATTCTGAGCCATAATCGCGAGATGAGGCATAAACAATGATTGTGAGAAAGGAAATTGCTATGAATATGAAGACTGATTTCATCATCTGCTAATTGGATTGCCAGCGATCCACACTGATTCTATACTCCGGGAGTTTTTAATATCATCCAAAGGATTTTTCTTCAGCACAATAAAATCTGCCCATTTCCCTACTTCCAATGTTCCAAGGTCTTTGAATCCCATGCAATTTGCAGCAGCGCCGGTAGCCGAAACAATTATTTGCATGGGGCTTAAACCTGCTTCCGCCATCAGCTCCATTTCCAAATGCTCAAAATAACCCTGGAACCGTGCAGGAGGCCCGGAATCTGTGCCGAAAGAGATATGAATCCCTGCGTCAACCAGAATCTTCAGATTTTGTTTTGCTGTTTCTAATGCTTGTTTATAGGCCTGGGCACTTTGACTATTCTTTATTCTTTGCTTTCGTTCAGGATCTTTAAGTTGTTCAATTACCTGTGTATCCGCTTCACGGAGAAAAAACGGGTCATCAAAAAATTCAGGAGTATCTTCATACACGAAAGTGGATACTTCCCGGGTGAGAGTAGGACAATAGCATACTTTCTTCGCTCTCAGCAGTGCAATCAAAACGGAGTCAACCAGTTGGTCCCTGATGCTGTGGGCAATGAAGTCGGTTCCTGACTGAAGCAATGATTTCGCATCCTCCAGGTAATACAGGTGTGAAGCCAGTGGCAAGCCCAATTCATGCGCTTTTGCAATAACAGGTTGGTAAATTTCCTCAGGCATTTTTTTAGCAGTTCCCAAATTGTCGTCTACCCTTATTTTAATAAAATCAACACCTAAATCAGCATTATCATTTACAACATTTATAGCTTCTTCCGGGCTGTCGCCGGTAACAACTGCCCAGCAATGTATATCCTGGCCCGGTCAAGAGTGGCTGTATCCTGCCGGTCACGCAGGATTGCTGCTTCTTTTCCATCTCCCCCCAGGCTAATAACAGTGGTGACTCCATATCGGGCATAGAGGCTTAGATGGTCCAGTATGTTTTCTTTAGAATAATGCCCGGATTCCGATCCAAGGGTATTACCAACGTGTCCATGCGTATTGATAATTCCCGGCATCAGGGTCATGCTGTTTAGGTCGATGATCTCAGCGCCTCCGGGTATTTCTATGGCACCTCGCAACCCTACCTGGCGAATCCGTCCGGCTTGAATTATTAAAACGCCATCTTCAATTGGGTTTCTACCTGTTCCATCAATAATACGTGCCCCCACAAATACTTTTATATATTCAGATGATTCAGTTGTGTGTTTATCTGCTTCGCCACAAGCAGCCATTAGTATTAAAATAATTACCAATGCAATAGACTTAGTATGATACTTCATGGGTTCAGGTAGATTAATATTCACAAGTTAGTTGAAACAAAAATAAGTTAAAGCATAATTATGCCAGAATTAGAACGGTAGTCTTTCATTTTCTAGGTTTTCTTAAAATAAAAAAGCCATTAATGTCAATTAATGAAGATTGAATACACTTAATCTTTCAAACTCAGATTGTTTTATGAGCATAAATATTTGAACCAGTTTTGAGGAGTATTTTAAGGAATTTACTTTCCGATACTGAACTTTGCGCCGTAATCCCAGATGGGATGAGGCGGGGTAATTTGGCCCGGGTGGTCGAATACCATTTCTTACGCTTTACAAATTCCTCGTAGGCAGGACAATCAAGTAAGCAGTAAATTAGCCGGATCAGATCTTGTAAATCTAACCTACCTGAAGATCTTTATTGGTTTCCATGCATTCTTCAATCGACCTCCTGGAACAGCAATAGAAGATATTGATATTTGGTACGCGATTCTGCCATACTGTCAGCAATTCACCTTTTAATTGATGCTGGCATTGTTTTTATGCTACGACAGGTATGGATGCGATATCAGACATTATTATTAATGCTGTTGAAATTGTAAAAAATGCAGTCGTCAAGATTAGCGTGTTTAAAAAACAACGTGTCCGTTTGGCTCCTGCCGGTGAAGGATCGGGGTTTATATTTTCCTCTGATGGCTACATTTTTACCAACAGCCATGTGGTGAATGGCGCGGAAAAAATCAAGGTCACCCTCTTGAATGGCTCCGAAGAAGATGGCCATCTCATCGGTCAGGACCCTGATACGGATATAGCTGTGATAAAGATTTATTCCACGGGATTTTCGGTAGCAAAGCTCGGCAATTCTGATGACCTGCGGATTGGCCAGTTTGTGCTGGCTATCGGAAACCCATACGGCTACCAGCACTCGGTAACCTCTGGAGTTATCAGCGCTATGGGTCGTACGCTTCACGCACAAAATGGCCACATGATTGACAATGTTATTCAGTCTGATGCCGCGCTTAATCCGGGTAACTCCGGAGGGCCACTAATAAATACCACCGGGGAGGTGATCGGTGTCAATACGGCTACCCTGCGTCCCGCCCAGGGATTGAGTTTTTCAGTCAATATTAACATGGCCAAGGATATCGGGGGTACTTTGATCCGAGAAGGAAAAATAGAAAAGGGATTTTTGGGAGTTATACTCCAGGAAATCAATCTTAATATGAGGGTTATAAATTTTCACAAGCTTGAAACAGACCGTGGATTGCTGGTAGTGGACATAGAAAAGAAATCGTCGGCTGCGATTTCTGAACTGCAGAAGGGGGATATCATCGTACAATTTGAAGGTGAGGACCTTCAAAACTCCAATGATCTTTTCCGCAGACTCAATGCCGACACTATCGGTAAACACGTTCTTCTCAGTGTTTTGAGGAGGTCGAAGATCAAAAGGATTGTCATCGCTCCACTGAAGAGGACGGACATGGCAGGAAGTTAAGAATTTAAATAAATTCCTTCGTATTTCTTATGAGATATTAATAAGGTACATGGGATAGATTTAGATGACTGTATCGTCAGACATGTCCACAGGATTCCTTCTCAGTAATTGAATCATATGTGTAGCCACCGTTAAAATGATTACAGTTATGCAAAATAGGTTCGAAGTCAAATTACCTACTTCTTTCCAAGGCAGAATGGTATTTTACTATGTGATAATAGGATAATTCAATAATTCGATAAATAGATCACTAATATTTAAGTGACGGACTAAGATCTAGTAAACAGATCGTTTATGATTTAGATTAAAATAACAATTTATAGAAATAAATACAAATATATTTCCATAATATGTTAAAAATAACATTATACAGAAATAAAATAATAAAACTGCTAAAGGCCACAAAATTTATCATAGCCTCCGTAACCGCAACATTCCAGTATAATAAAACCATACAAGAGAAAGTGTTATGAGATCATGTTCTGTTAATTTATTCGGGTTTTAAAATCCCAGTCCGGGTATGGATATGCGATGGAGATACCAATAATCATATTGATGAACAAAACCAAATACTGCATGCTCCTTATGGTTCGAGGTAGTACCTGATTTAACTTTTTTTACATATTTTAGAAAGCATTCCAGTACAGCTTTATCATCATCAATCTGAATGGAAGAATATTCCATTTTTTGAAAGTTAAGCTCCAGGTTATCAACAAGATTGGATAATTGGTTAATGAATTGTTTACCTGGAATAAGATCATCCCGGAAGATAACTTCAGAAGACAAAGAGGCTTCCATGAATTCGAAATTCTTTTTTGAAAGCATTTCAAGGAATTCTTCGGTAGCTCTTTTTAAATCCTGTTCATCATTCGGATGGAATTCTTCATATGTAAAATGAGTAAACATACCGGGAACATCAATTACCTGCATTTCATGTTCCATTAATTCTTCCCTGATAAAACGGTAGATCTCGCGATCGGGTACTTCGTAAAGAGTTTCCAGGGCGATATTGTTTTGATCCATCAGCTCCATAACTTTGGAAAGCTCTTCGGAAAGATCTTCATCAGGGATTGTTTCTACCGGTGGGAGTGAAGGGTTACCAAGCAGATCACCAACTTTCCTGACCTCATTTTTATCAAAGGCTTTTTCATAAGCCATAATATTGTCAAGCCATTGAGATTCTACTTCCGGGGGAAGATCCTTATTCATCTCAAAAAAATCTGCACCTCTTTCAGCTTTGAGCTTCATTTTTTTAAGATCATTTTCAAAGACCAGTTTATCTTTGTCTGAATTATGCTTTTTTTTCATTTTGATAGGGTTTTTGTAATTTAAGAAACTTTAGGGAATAGATGCAAACTATTTTCCGATACCCGTCCGAACGACTCCTGCCAGAATAGACTAATGTCGGGTTGGCAGCCGGGCAGGCAAAACTTTGAAAAAAAATTCTCCAACAAATCCTCAGTGGCATTACCCTAACCAACCTGTCTGGCCTTTGGCAAGTAAACTCAGTTCATGAATTAGGGACTTTTCATCATCGCCGAATCAGGAGTTGTTGGTATGCTTAATTAATTGTTATGCAGTTCTGGTTATTTCAAACCGGCTTGTCTTAATATTGAGTAAAAAGTTCCTTTTGGCAAATCTTTTTTTGGATGTGGTATTACAATCCTTTTACCGTTAGAGTGCCTGAATATATGATGACTTCCTTTATCCTATGAAGCTCAAAACCTTCTTTTTCAACCTTTTTGATTAATTCACTGGAACTGAAATCAGGCATTGGATATTTGTAGATTTAATTCCAGTAGATTTTCATCAGAAGGAATAGGTAAATTATCAGCCTGAAGTGATTCAATATATAGTTCTATGGCTTCTTTGGCATTTCTTTTTGCCTCTGTTAAATTTTTTCCATAGGTGATACAGCCTTCAAGGCTTGGTACGAATACGGTAAACCCTCCTTCAGGTTCTTCACGGAGTAATATTTTATAATTTCTGATATGCATTTTATAAAATTACCAGATTATTTCGATTTGGATATCATCTCGAACTGATAATCTATTTTCCGATACCCGTCCGAACGGCTCAGCCGGGCGCAAAACTTTGAAAAAAAAATCCTCCAGCAGATCCTCTGTTGTACTTGTCCGCCTTAGCCGCTATCAGACTTTATTAAGCAATATCAGTACATACACTAACTCCCAATTTATTGCTCTACCAAAATATGTTTCGAGTTGATCTCAAGATCTTTCCACGTCTGGATCACCTTACCAGTATTAGCCCATTTAACCTCCACCGCTACGATTTTTTTGCTTTTTCCCAATCCAATCTCAAGTTGTAAACTGTTATTACCGAAACTACCTCCTGTGGAAACGGTCCTGTATATATTTCTGATTTGACCGTCAATATTTTCTACAGTCAATTTTACCCGGCTACCAATTGCTTTTCGATTGGCAGTTATACCTTCCAGCTGTAAGGTTACCCAATTATTTGTATTCCCCGGATTTTCGAAAAGCATATTATAATAGATATCGCCTTTCAGTGCTCCACCAATAACTGTGTAGATATCCTGGTCTCCATCGTTATCAATATCACCGAATGAAACGCCATGTCCTTTTTGAATTTGGCCAAATCCTCCTGAAGTTGTAACATCCTGGAATTCCTTACCCTCAGCATTTCGAAACATTCGATTCGGAACAACCGACCAAAGTTTCATTTCCCCAGTTCCGAAATAGGCATCCAGCCAGCCATCGTTGTCGAGATCTCCATAATTACAGCCCATAGTAAATAGCACTTTATCAAGCCCCAGTTCTTTACTTACTTCAGTAAAGGTTTCATCTCCATTGTTTTTAAAAAGGCGGGGTTTTTCAGAGCTATTCGGAATACCAAGATAGTCCGCCACTACATCACGTGTAACCGATTCAACATCTTCACCATAGTAACCTGATATAAGGATATCCTCAAACCCATCATTATTATAATCCCAAACCCAGCCAGGGAAACTGAAGACAGGTTCCTGAACACCGGCAGTTTCTCCAATTTCTTCAAAATGCCAGTCACTCAGATTTGTCCCGCCACGATTCATGTACAAGCGATTTTTACCACCAAGAATTGAAATATATAAATCTGGTAAACGATCATTATTAAAATCTCCCCAAATAACGCTTTTTATGAATGCGGTAATGTCCAATTGAAGTATTTCTGCAATTTCTTTAAAGGTACCATCACCATTATTCAAGTAAAACTCTGCCGGGTGCCTGTTGTGGGCAGTGGATTCATTTCCGATAAATAGATCAAGATAGCCGTCCAGATTGAAATCTGCCCATGCTGCTGTTTGAGTGGGGTGCGATGAAAATAAGCCAGCCTCTTTGGTAACATCCGTAAAAGACCCATCCCCATTATTTCTTAAAAGTGAATTGGGTATTACTCCAAAATGTTGCAGCCAGCCACCGCGTGTGATGAAAATATCTACATAGCCATCGTTGTTGTAATCAGCATGGATGGTATTAAGCCCTCCGGTGATGCCGATTAGTTTCGCTGACTCTGTTACCTCATTGAAGCTTCCATCAAATTGCTGAAAGAATAGCCGGCATTGATCTCCAAGTAAATATGAAGTAATGAAAACATCGAGCCTCCCATCATTGTTAAAGTCCTCCATACTGCAACTTCCTGCATGCCCTAAAATGTCCAAGCCTTTTTGACGAGCAATATCGGGAAAGTAAGGAATTTTATACTCTGAAAAAAAAACCTGTTCCGGGATCAACCATCGTTTCGGGACTTCATCCGGATAGTTCCCCGATGTCATTTGTGCAATATTATACAGCCACCTTGATTGAAGATCGGTTGAATCATATTCCAATAATTCGCCATATAAAGCAATGGCCTTTTGCGAGCCCGATTTATTACTATGAATTCCACCCTTTTCAATAGGTACAATGCAGGAATACGAATTGTGATGGTCAAGGCAATTTTCTTGTTCCCCTAGCCTCAGATAAGCCAACGCAAGGATCTCAAAATATGGTTTTGAAATCCTTGTGATTTTTCCATCTGGAAATGCCCCTTCGGTCACTTTTTCTGCCACTTGTACACCAGTTGCATTATCCCCTGCAGAGAGCAATTCCCTTATATGAGTTAATCTTTTTTCAAAAGGTACAGAATAAGGAAGTGAACCAATGGTGTTTCCAAGATTTTGAGCTCTAAGGTTGTTCGCATAAGGATGCAGGGGTGAAGAAAAAGCTTTTTGTTCCAGTTGTTTTAGAAGGTCTGCCATTTCCCTGTTTGATTTGGGTTGTTCAT